>JGI24705J35276_12237856_pt1 | contig 13593 bp, 10 predicted proteins | sample TergutNt197P4_FD_35276 | JGI IMG/M metagenome (IMG submission 35276) | reverse complement strand
CAAAATCAGACCCTTAGTGGGAGAACCATAATGGTTGGACAGGTCCTTGCCAAAATATTTGGCAGCAAGAACGACAGAATGATCAAGCAGTACCGCAAGACTGTCAACAAAATCAACGAGCTGGAACCCTCGGTCGAGCCGCTTTCCGATGCTGAGCTGGCTGCCAAGACGGTCGAGTTCAAACAGCGGATCGCCCAGGGCGAAACCGTGGATCAACTGTTGCCCGAGGCCTTTGCCGTGGTCCGGGAGGCGGCCCGGCGGGTGCTTGGCGAGCGCCATTTCGATGTCCAGTTGATCGGTGGTGTCGTCCTCCACGAAGGCAAGATAGCCGAGATGAAAACCGGCGAGGGCAAGACCTTGACCTCGACCGCGCCGGTGTACCTCAATGCCCTGGCCGGCAAGGGTGTGCACGTGGTGACGGTCAATGATTACCTGGCCCGGCGCGATGTGCAGTGGATGGGCGAAGTCTACCGTTTTCTCGGGCTGACCACCGGCTGCATCCTCCATGGAATGGATGACGAGCAACGGCGCGAGGCCTATGGCGCTGACATTACCTATGGCACCAACAACGAGTTCGGTTTCGATTATCTCCGCGACAACATGAAGTTTTCATTGAAGGACTTCTGCCAGCGCGGTTTTGCCTACGCCATTGTCGACGAAGTCGACTCCATTCTGATCGATGAGGCGCGGACCCCCCTGATTATCTCCGGTGCAGCGGACATGACCACTGATCTGTATCTGAAGGTCGACCGGATCATGCGCCATTTCAAAAATGACGAGCACTACACCAAGGAGGAAAAATCCCGGCAGATCATGCTCACCGACGAGGGGGTGGCCCTGGCCGAGCAACTGCTGGAGGTGGACAACCTCTACGACCCGCGCAATATCAACCATCTGCACCATGTCAATCAATCGCTCAAGGCCCATTTCATGTTCAAACGCGATGTTGATTACATCGTCAAGAGCGGGGCGGTGGTGATTGTCGACGAATTCACCGGCCGCACCATGGAGGGCCGGCGGTACTCCGACGGCCTCCACCAGGCCTTGGAGGCCAAAGAGGGGGTGAAGGTCGAGCGTGAAAACCAGACCCTGGCCTCCATCACCTTCCAGAACTATTTCCGCATGTATAAGAAACTGGCGGGCATGACCGGCACCGCCGACACCGAGGCGCCTGAATTTAAGAAGATCTACAACCTCGACGTGGTGGTCATCCCCACCCATCAAAGGATGATCCGTAAGGATTACGCTGATGTGATCTACAAGAACCAGGAGGCGAAATACCGCAACATCATACAGGAAATCAAGGAGTTGAACGAGAAGGGCCAGCCGATCCTGGTGGGGACGATTTCCATCGATGTCTCCGAGAAGATCGCCAAGATGCTGGCCAAGGAGAACATCCCCCACGAGGTGCTCAACGCCAAGCAGCACGAACGCGAAGCCGAGATCGTGGCCATGGCCGGACAGAAAGGCCGGGTGACCATTGCCACCAACATGGCCGGCCGCGGTACCGACATCAAGCTCGGCGAGGGCGTGCGCGAACTGGGCGGGCTGCATATCTTAGGCACCAGCCGCCACGAAAGCCGCCGCATCGACAATCAGTTGCGCGGTCGCTCCGGCCGTCAGGGCGATCCCGGCACCTCCCGCTTCTATCTCTCGCTCGAGGACGATCTCCTGCGCATTTTCGGGTCTGACCGGCTGCGGAGCATCATGGACAAGCTGGGGATGGAGGATGACGAACCCATCGAACATTCGATGGTGTCCCGGGCCATCGAGAATGCCCAGCGCAAGGTCGAAGGACACAACTTTGATATCCGCAAGCACCTGCTTGAGTATGATGACGTCATGAATAAGCAGCGCGAGGTCATCTACAGCCAGCGGCTTGAAGTGCTCGAAGGCGAAGGCATCCAGCCGATCGTTGTTGACATGATTGCCGAGCTGATTGACCGGGTGGTGGCGGATTATGCCCCGGCCAAGATTGCCGCTGAGGAATGGGACTGGCCCGCCATCGAAGAAAGGGTGGGGCAGGCCTTTGATCTGCAGATTGATTGGCCGGATCAAGAGCGTCACAGTCTTGATTTCCATACCTTTGCCGAAAAATTACGGCAAGCCGTGGCCGAGGCCTATGGCCGCCAGGAGGCACGCAACGGGGTGGAGCAGACTCGCCAGCTCGAACGGATGGTACTGTTGCAGATGGTCGATACCCTGTGGAAGGAGCATCTGCTCCACATGGACCACCTCAAGGAGGGGATCGGTCTGCGGGGGTATGGGCAGAAGAACCCGCTCAACGAATACAAGCGGGAGAGCTTTAATTTATTTCGTAACCTGATCGACGCTATCAAGCTGCACACCGTTGCCAATCTGATGCGCATTCAACTGGTCAATGAAGAAGAATTGGCCCGGCTGGAAGAAGAACGGCGGCAGCAACGTGAGCGGGAGTTGGCCGAGGCTCGCCGCTCCGGGGCCCCGAAAGTCAGTGAGGTCGAACACCGGCCCATACAGCGGGCTGAGGATAAGATCGGTCGCAACGCGCCCTGTCCGTGCGGTTCCGGCAAGAAATACAAGAAATGCTGCGGGGTGAATAGCTAAGCCTGGCAGTTTTTTTAAATTTTGTTGGCCGTCAGTCCGCCAGCGGCGGGTTGACGGCCTTTTTTATTATTGCGCCGCCCTGTTGGTCCGGCGCCGGCTGCCGGCGGCGGGTTGGCCTGCCCAACTGGCGTAGGGGTTGATTGTGCGCTGCCTGGCCTTTTTTGTTTGCCAAGGGGTATGGGCAAAGGGCTCAGGTAGCCGCCCTGCACAGCAACAGAGATCTTCATGCCAGGCGCTTGGTGCCGGTCCAGAACATCTCGCCGTAGATGGCAGGCAACTGCTGTTCAGCCAGCGCCCTGACCACGGCCTCGACATCGTAGACGCAGCGATGCAGGCTGGCCGTGATTTGGCCGTTGTCCAGGTGGAGAATGGCAAAGGCGGCATCTGGCTGGCCATCCATCATCCTCCCCACTGAGCCGGGATTGATGAAGTGGACGCCGTTCACCTGCCGGTGAAAGGGAGAGTGGGAGTGGCCGGTGAGCACTACCTGGCAGGATGTTTCCTTGGCTAGTTCCTTGAAGCGCTTGTCCGGGGTGGCAGCAGTCAGAAACTCCTCATGATCGGACGGACTCCCGTGGTACAGGCCGATGCAGGTGTGATCGAGGCACAGGATTTTTTTCTTCTTCAAGCGAAGGAGATGTTTTTTGTGCTCGGGTAAGAGTGCCTCCGCGGTGCTGGTGTACATGATGCGCTTTTCTGGCTTGGTGGGTTTTTTCAGTGATTTGCCCTTGAGCAGCCTGATGATTCGGTCGTCGGTGTTGCCCCGGATGGAAAAAACCTGGTTGCGTTGCAGCCAGTCAAAGGTTTGGTTGGCAAAGGGCGCGTAGACCAGGGAGTCGCCACAGTTGAGAATATGGGCGCAGTTGAATGGGGCCGCTGCCTGGCCGACGGCCGCCAGGGCCGGATAATTGCCGTGGATGTCGCTGATGACGAGGATGTTCATGATCAATGTCCGGCGGTGGTGGTGATGGATGGGGCATGATTTTGTCGAAGTCAATCCTCGGTGATCTTGCCGGAAGCAGAGGGGGGCTGGCAAGAGAAATATGGTGTCGGCCCAGGTGAAAGAACGCCCGGCGCCATCGATCAGTTCCAGCCGCATGCAGTGTATGGTCGGCACCTACTGGTCAGAATTTGGACATGCCGCGGCTGGCACTCAGGCTTGCTGCCCTTCCGGTCAAGGGCTCCAATGTCACCCAATGCGCGGACCATTTCAACTCCTCGCCATGTTCGCGCTTTTAATTTTCCGGGTATCTGGTAGAGTAATCCTGCTATTTTTACGGATAACTTCAATTGAAAACAGGATGTTTCATGCAAGTGAAAGGTTTCTCGGCGGCAGCGGTGCAAGCTGGTATCAAATATGCCGGCCGTCTTGATTTAGGCTTGATCTTCTCACAGACTCCGGCGGTTACCGCCGGGGCTTTCACCACCAACAAAGTCAAGGCGGCCCCGGTGCAGCTTGACATGGAGCGATTGCGCTCAGGTCTGGCCCAGGCGATTCTGGTGAACAGCGGCAATGCCAATGCCTGTACCGGCCAGGCGGGCATGGAACTTGCCCTGGCCACCAGCGCCTTAGCGGCAGGCGAGTTGGGGATCGATCCGTCACTGGTCCTGGTGGCTTCGACCGGGGTGATCGGGCAGCCGTTGCGTGAACCGTTTGCCCGGTCCATGCCCGGCCTGGTGGCGAGCCTCTCGCCCGATGGCTTTGAACAGGTGGCCCAGGCAATCATGACCACCGATCTGGTCCCCAAAATTGCCACGGCTACGGTCGACATCGACGGTGCCCAGGTGTCGATCCTCGGGGTTGCCAAGGGGTCGGGGATGATCATGCCCGACATGGCCACCATGCTCTGCTTCGTGGTCACCGACGCCCAGATAGTCTTTCCAGTGCTCAACCGGCTGGTGAAAGCCGGCGTCGAGCAAACGTTCAACCGGATCACCGTGGACGGCGACACCTCCACCAACGACACGGTTTTGGTGATGGCCAACGGCGCTGCCGGCAATCCCTGGATCGATGAGGACAATCCTCAGGCGGCGGCCCGGTTCGGCGATGCCCTGAAGGGCGTGTTCAAAGAATTGGCCCTGATGATCGTGGCCGACGGCGAGGGGGCCACCAAGCTGGTCACCGTCAAGGTTGCCGGGGCCCGCAATGAAGGCGAGGCCTTGAACGCGGCCCAGACCATCGCCAACTCGGCCTTGGTCAAGACCGCCTTCTTCGGTGAGGATGCCAACTGGGGTCGGATCATCGCCGCATTGGGCCGGTCGGAATGCACCTTTGATCCCCTGCAGGTGGGGATCAGTTTCGACGGCGTCTCCCTGGTGGAGAACGGGGTGGCCTTGGGCGCCGATCAGGAGGCGGCTGCCACCGAAGTTCTCAAGCAGCCCCGCTTCACCGTTACGGTCCATCTCGGCGAAGGCTTTGCCGAGGCAGAGGTGTATACCTGCGATTTTTCGTACGATTACGTCAAGATTAATGCCGATTATCGGAGCTGAAGGCGAAGGTCATGCCCCTCTCCGGCACGGACACCTGGTTGCTGCCCGATTCCTTGCCGATGGAAGGGCTGTTTGCCGCCCTGGCCTCTGAATTCGGGGTCGATATCGGGCCGGAATACGGGGCCACAGTGGTCTATGCCGACTCGTTCGACTGGCGGCTCTATCAGCAGGGTTATCTGCTCCATTGCCATGGCAGTTGCTGGACCCTGTTCCAGGATGACAACGATGAGGTGACCGTGCAGCAGGGCGGGCCGGAGCTGGATGGCGCCTGTTTTGCCCGTGATTTTCCCTCCGGCAGATTGCGGGAGCTGCTTGCCCCGATTCTGGGCGTTCGTTGTTTGCTGCCCTTGGCCACGGTTGATCTGCACGGCCGCCAGATTCGTCTGCTGAACCAGGATGAGAAGACTGTGGCCCGGATCGTGGTCGAAGCGCAGCGACCAGTGGACGGAGAACAGCGCTTTCACCTGGTGCGGCTGTTTGGGGTTCGTGGCTATGGTGACGAGCAGGAGCAGCTCCGCCGCATTCTTGCTCAAGCCGGGGTGGCCCAGCCGGTCTCGCCCCTGGTCGGTTTTGAAGAAGGTTGCCGGGCCAAGGGGCGCAGCCTCTTGGATTACAGTCCAAAGTTTGATCTGGAGCTGAACGGCTACGAGACCGCCCGCGAGGCCATGGCCCGGATCTATTTGTTCCTGCTTTCGGCCATCACCCGCAACCTGCCGGGGGTGCTGGCCGATTATGATCCGGAATTCCTCCATGACCTTCGGGTTGCCATCCGTCGCACCCGCTCCGGCCTGAGCCTGGTGAAAAAAGTGTTGCCCCCCCCGGTTGCGGACCGATTCGGCCGGGCATTCGGCCGCCTCGGCGCCCTGACCGGGCCTGTTCGCGACCTGGATGTTTTTTTGCTCGCCCGCGAGCAGAGCTTAGAACGGCTGCCTCCTTCCTTGCGCCCGGGGTTGGAGGATTTCTACGCCGGCCTGAGCCGCAACCGGCAGATCGAGCAGAAAAAACTGGTGCGGGCCCTGCGGGCCAAGAAATACAAAACAATTTTTGCCGCCTGGCAACGGACACTGAAGGGGCGCGACCGAAAACAGGCCGATTTGGCCGACCTGCCGGTCCGCGATCTGGCTGGCCGGATTATTTTGAAGCGGTTTAAGCGGGTGATACGGGTCGGCCGGGCCCTGGATGCCTCCACCCCGGATGCCGAGGTGCATCGTCTCCGCATCCAATGCAAAAAGCTGCGCTATACCATGGAATTCTTCGGTTCCCTCTATCCCAGGCAGGAAATGCAGATCCTGATCCGCCATTTGAAAGGCTTGCAGGATATTCTTGGCAGCTTCAACGATCTTTCGGTGCAGCGGGAGATGCTTGGCCAGGCCCTGGCAAGCCTTCCCGCGGTGACGCGGCCCAATCTCGACCAGGCGGCGGCACTCGGTGGCCTGCTGCAGGGTCTGTTTACGGAACAGCAGCAACTGCGCGTCCATTTCTCCGAGGCGTTCGCGCAATTTGGCGACCAGGAGACCGTAACGCTGTTCCACGAACTTTTCGGGAGACGACAGGAGTCTGCATGAGCATCATCGCGGTTTACAGCATCAAGGGTGGGGTGGGCAAGACCGCCACTTCGGTCAACCTGGCCTACCTTTCCGCGCAACAAAACAAAAAAACCCTGTTGCTGGACATGGATCCCCAGGGATCGGCCTCCTACTATTTCCGCATCCGTCCACCCAAAAAGTTCGGGCCCAAAAAATTGCTCAAGGGCGGCAAACACATCGAAGAGAACATCAAGGGCACTGATTACCCCGGCCTCGACATGCTGCCCGCCGATTTTTCCTACCGCAACATCGATCTGGCCTTGGATGAATGCAAGAAGTCGCACAAGCGGCTGAGCAAGGTGCTGGCTCCTCAGCAAGAGGAGTACGACCGGATCATCCTCGATTGTCCGCCGAACCTGACCCTGCTGTCGGAGAATATCTTTTACGCCGCCGATTACATCCTGGCGCCGGTGATTCCCACTACCTTGTCCCTGCTGTCGCTTACGCAGTTGTTTGCCTTTCTTGAAGAGATCGGCCTGGCACGCGACAAGGTGGTGATTTTCTTCTCCATGGTCGAGAAGCGCAAGAAGATGCATGCGGAGATGATGCAGTTGCTTAAGCAAGAGAACCGGGTGTTGCGATCCGTTATTCCTTACTCGGCGGATATCGAACGGATGGGCGTCTTTCGGCAGCCGGTGGCGGCAGCCTTGCCCGCTTCGGCCGCCACCGCCGCCTATGAGAGTTTGTGGCATGAAATCCAGGAACTCCTTGCAATCTGATCCGGTTCGCCTGCTGATTTGCCGGCACGCCAAATCGAGTTGGCAGGACGCGAGCTTAAACGATTTCGACCGTCCCCTGAGCAAACGCGGCGAACGCGACGCCCCGGAGATGGGGCGCCGGCTGGCGCGGCAGGGTCTTAAGCCCGACCTGATCATGACCAGCCCGGCGGCGCGCGCCCGTGCCACCGCGCTCCTCTATGCCGGCCAACTCGGCATTTTGCCGGCGCAGGTGCAGTGCAATCAGGCGCAGTATGGAGCCTCGGTCCCGGGATTGATCGCTTTGCTCCGCCTGGTTGATCCCCAGGTGGGCAGCCTGATGCTGGTCGGCCATAACCCGGAAACAACCGGCTTGGCCAATGTGTTGGGCGGATTGCGGATCGACAATATTCCGACCAGCGGCATCGTGGCCCTGGCCTTTCCTGGGCGCACCTGGGCGACGCTTGCGGCCAACACCGGCACGCTCCTGTTTTTTGACTATCCTAAGAGCCAGGATTACTGATGAGCGCCTTACTCCCCGAATACTGACCACGTCATTTCTTGTCATTTCGATGAGCACAGCGAAGCGTAATCTTTTCCCCCAGGGAGCAATGACGGGCAATCTGTCAAATATTTCCGGTGGCCGGAGGTCTTTCCCCGCGGTGGGGTTGCTGCGGTCGAAACGAAATAAGGGATGTTGCCCGGTGGGGAATGACCGCTTCGACGGGCAGACGCGCGGCAGGAAAACCATGATGCCGGGCATGGGGCTGCCGTGAAGGGGCCAGGTGCGAAAGACAGGCCAAATTGTCTGGCCTGCCTCCATTCTTTCATCACCTATGATCCCCGTCAGCCGCGAGGTTGCCGGGCCTATGGCTTCAAGAGCCGGGACTTGCCGTCCCGGGTCATCCTGGCGACCTCCGGCACGGAGTGCCGCCTCTTTGCTCCCCGCCCCACTTCTTGATGGGCAACAGGCTTGAGGCCAGTGTTGGTCAACATCTCTGGTGGCTTTTTCTTTTGAAGCTGGTACAATTTTTCTCTTTTGGTCACGGTAGCCTGTTTGCTTGGCCCTTGGCCGGCAACGCGAGCACCAGACCAAGGATGTTACATGGGAACATTGAGCATGCTCAAGGAGCTGTTGTTGCGTGAAGCTGTCGGCATTTGGTGAAAAGTTTTCAGCGGGCGCCGGGATCCTCTCCCTGATGGATGACCTCGGCAATGCCCTGGCCGAAGGCGGAAAGATCATGATGGGTGGCGGCAATCCCGGCCATATCCCCCAAATTGAGGCGGTGATGGCCAAGCGGTTGCGCCGGCTGAGTGAGGATGAGCATCTGCTGCGGCGCCTGGTCGGCATCTACGATCCGCCCAGGGGAGAGTGCGAGTTGCTGAGGAACCTGGCGGCTCTGTTGCACCGGGAATATGGCTGGGAGTTGACTGAGGAGAACATTTGCCTGACCAACGGCAGCCAGGCGGCATTTTTTCTGCTGTTCAACCTCCTGGCCGGCGCCATGGCCGACGGAAGCCGGCGCAAGATCCTGCTGCCCATGGCTCCGGAGTATATCGGCTATGCCGATCTTGGCCTGGTTGACGATTTTTTTGTCTCGGTCCGGCCGAGAATCGACACCTTGGACGACCACCTGTTCAAATACCGGGTTGATTTCGGACAGCTCGCCGTGACCGAGGAAATCGGGGCGATCTGCGTATCCCGGCCGACCAATCCCACCGGCAATGTGCTCACCGACGACGAGGTCGCTGGCCTAAGCCGGTTGGCCCGGGAAAACTCCATCCCCCTGATCATCGACAGTGCCTATGGCTTACCCTTTCCCGGGATGGTCTATGCCGGTGCCACCCCGGTCTGGGGCGAGGGGATGGTGCTGTGCCTGTCGCTGTCCAAGTTCGGCTTGCCCGCCGTTCGTACCGGGATCGTCATTGCCGACCCGGAGCTGATCCGCCTGCTGTCGGGTGCCAATGCGGTGATCAACCTGGCACCGGGCAGCTTCGGCGCCATGCTGGTCAGCGACATCGTCCGCTCCGGCGAGATTATTCGCCTGAGCCGGGAAGTCATCCAGCCCTTCTACCTCCACAGGATGCAGCGCGCCCTGGCTAAAATCCAAAACTGTTTTGCCGGACTCTCCTACCGGGTACATGTCCCTGAAGGGGCCTTTTTCCTGTGGCTGTGGTTTCCGGAACTGCCGATCACCGGTCGTGCGCTGTATGAACGGCTGAAAAAGCGAGGCGTGGTGGTCGTGTCCGGCGACTCCTTTTTCCCCGGCCTGCCGCCCGGTTGGCACCATGTTGATGAGTGTTTGCGGATTACCTATTCGCAGGATGAGGACGAGACGGCCCGGGGCATCGAAATCATGGCCGAGGAGTTGCGGAGCCTGCATTGATTGCCCGGACAACGGGGATGGCGGTGATGATCGGGACGATCGGAAATAAAGATTACGGAAAAAGAAAGACGCCGGAGAACTTTTCGGCCCGCTGACTGCGGGAGGAACGGCGGTGGAATTAAGGAGAGGATCATGCAATGGCAATACCGCACCATTCTATTTGAATTCACCAAGGATGGGCTGTTGGGTGACAAGTATGTCGATGACGAGGAAATGGAAAAGACCCTCAACCAGATGGGTGGGCAAGGCTGGGAGTTGATCAATGTGACCCTGCTTCAGGATGGGGTGCTGGGGTTCTTGAAGAAACCGGTTCAACCGGAACGGGTGATCGAAGAACCGGTGGTGGTCGCCTCGCCGTCATTACCCACTGCCCAGCCGGTCATCAGATCTCGCTATGGTACGGTTGCTCCAAGGGTGTCTATGCCGGCGCCGATTCCGGAGCAGCACTTTGAACCCGAGCCGGAACCAGAACCGAAAATCGAGGTGGAGCCGGTGCGTATTGGTGAGCGGCCCCGTCCGATCGGGCCGCGGAGCGATGAGGCGGATTTCATCGGCGGCATCAAGATTTCCTGAGAACCGGATGGGCGCATCTCCCCCAGCCTTGTTCGGCAGCGGAGAATGTGCCTCCATCCAAGCGGTGAGGCGCTGATGGCGCGTTATATCCTCAAACGGTTGCTGCTGATGATTCCGACCTTGTTCGGCATCATGCTGATCACCTTTGCCGTGACCCAGTTTGTCCCCGGTGGTCCGGTCGAACGGTTGATGGCGCAAATGAGCGGGTACGGCACCGGCGGCGACACCATGGGCAGTGGCTTGTATCAGGGCAACAAAGGGCTGGATCAGGAACGGGTGGAACAGTTGACAAAACTCTACGGTTTTGATCAACCGCCCCTGACCAGGTTCATGACCATGATGCGGCAATACCTGGCTTTTGATTTCGGCCAATCCTACTACCACCACATGAGCGTGGCCCAACTGGTGGTTTCCAAGCTGCCGGTGTCGATGTCGCTCGGCTTGTGGAGCTTCTTCATCGTCTATACGGTCTGTATCCCTTTAGGCATCGCCAAGGCGGTGCGCGAAGGCAGCGGCTTTGATGTGTTGACCAGCGCGGTGATCCTGATTGGCTACGCCATCCCCGGATTCGTGCTGGGTATCGCCCTGATCGTGCTGTTTGGCGGCGGCAGCTTCTTCAGCATCTTTCCGCTCCGCGGGCTGGTTTCCGACAATTGGAACGAGTTGAGCCAGATGGGCAAGGTGCTGGATTACCTCTGGCACATGGTGCTGCCGGTCATCTCCTCCACGGTCGGCAGCTTGGCGGTTATGACCCTGCTGACCAAGAATTCGTTTCTCGAGGAGATCCGCAAGCAGTATGTGATCACGGCTCGGGCTAAAGGGCTTGAGGAGGGGCGGATACTCTACAAGCATGTCTTCCGCAACGCCATCATCCCGATCATCACCGGATTCCCGGGCAGCTTCATTACCGCCTTCTTCACCGGCAGCCTGCTGATCGAAACCATTTTCTCCCTCGACGGCATGGGGCTCTTGGCCTATCAATCGGTGATGAATCGCGATTATCCGGTGGTGCTGGGCACCTTGTACTTTTTTACCATCATCGGCCTGGTGGCCCGTCTCTTGTCTGACATGTCCTACGTGATAGTCGATCCGCGCATCAGTTTTGAGGGCAGGCGATAGCATATGGGCGCGGCAAGGGAGCGGGTGGCCAGCCTCGGGCCCAGGCGCTGGAGTCGATTCAAACGGAACCGGCGCGGCTATTATTCATTGGTCATTTTTTTGATTTTATTTGGCCTAAGTCTCTTCTCCGAGGTGCTGAGCAGCGACAAGCCGCTCGTTATCCGGTACCAGGGCCAGTATTATTTCCCCCTGGTGCGGATGTATCCGGAGACGGTGTTTGGCGGCGATTTCGAGACCGAGGTCGATTATTGCGATCCTTTTATCGTCAGGCGTCTGAGCGAAGGGGGTAATTTCGCCCTCTTGCCGCCCAATCCCCACAGCTTTAATTCGATCAACCAAAACTTGGCCAGGCCCACGCCGGCGCCGCCCAGCCGGGACAACTATCTCGGCACCGATGACCGCGGCCGCGATGTCCTGGCCCGGTTGCTCTACGGGTTTCGCCTGAGCGTCCTTTTCGGGGCAGGACTGACCGCGGTGGGCACCCTCCTGGGCATCGCCGCCGGCGCGGTGCAGGGCTATTTCGGGGGGCGAATCGATCTTTTCTGCCAGCGGTTCATCGAGTTGTGGGGTTCGATGCCCGAACTCTACCTCCTGATCATCTTTGCCTCGATCTTCAAGCCGAGCATGCTGCTGCTGCTCATTTTACTCTCTCTGTTCGGCTGGATGAGCCTGTCCGACTACGTGCGGGCCGAGTTCCTCAAGGGGCGGAACATGGAATATGTCAAGGCCGCCAAGGCCCTGGGGGTCGGCAACCTGACCATCATGTACCGGCATCTGCTCCCCAACAGCATGACTCCGGTGATCACCTTTCTTCCCTTCCGCATGTCTGCAGCGATTTTGGCCCTGACCAGCCTCGATTTTCTGGGACTCGGGGTGCCGCCTTCGACCCCGAGCCTGGGGGAACTGCTTGCCCAGGGCAAGGCCAATATCGAGGCATGGTGGCTGTCGCTTTCCACCTTTGTGGTCTTGGTCGGCACCCTGGTTTTGCTCATTTTCATCGGCGAGGCCTTACGCGAGGCCTTTGACCCCCGCAAATAAAAAAAGGGCCGGAAATCTCCGGCCCTTTTTTATCAAAAGAGATGCCCGTCTTTACTTGTGGTGCTGGATCTCGTGCTGTAATTTTGAAAATTCCTTGTGCATATAGCTGCGGAGTTCGGAAAGCTCGAAGTACAATTCCTTGGCGGTGTAGGCGTATTCCCCTTGCTGTTGCGGCTCGCTGGCAGCCGGTACGACCGGCATGATCTTGCCCGCTTCTTGCAACCAGGCGGTGAAACGGCCAATGGCTTCGGCCAGGACATCGGCTTGGGGCTCCCCGGCGGTCAGTCGTTGGTATAAATAATTGACCAGTTTTTCGGTGGCCGCATGATCCTTGGTAGGCAGGCGGACCAGCAAGGTCAGGGTCGACTCGAGCAGTTGGATCAGCGAATGTTGTCCCGGGGTAAGATCCGCCTGTTTGCAGGTTGCAATCATGGCGGCTGATTCGGCAAGGTTGTCGTGGGAAGGCGCACGGACCACCAGGGGCAGGAGCGTTCCGAGCGCGGCCAACTGAATTTTTGTCGACTCGGCCGCATCCATAGCCGGCGGCTGGTCGCCGTCGATGCTGGCTTCAAGCGCCATGGTCAGCTCGTCAATTTCAAAGGGAGCGGCGGCCTGTTTTTCCCCGGCCTCAACCTCGAGTGCCACAGGTTGGCGGGCATCAAGGTCGTCAGCCATATCAAACCCCAGTGATTCCGTCAGAGAATCGGCCAGCAGCACATCCTCCTCATCGTCGTTCCCGAAGAAGAGATCAAGCTTCTCCTCGATTTCATCCATGGGAGTGAAACTCAATGCCGCTATCTCCACCTCCTCGGAAAAGCCCTGTTCTTCACCGCTGTCGGCCAGGGCTGTCTGCAGCTTGTCCGTTTCGTTAAAGAAGAGGGTTTGCTCGATTTCTTCCACCTCTGTGGCCAAGACTTCCACTGGTTCGCTTGGCCCCTCGTCGGCATCGGTGAAAAAGCTGTCGAGTTTGTTCAGGATCTCCATAGAGCCAAGATCCGCATCATCCATAGCAAGACTTTCGCCTTGATCTTCTTCTTCCTGGTCAGCAAGAACGGCAACATCGCTCAGTGCCGCGGCTGGTTCATTTTCTGCCGCAAGCGCCGGGGGTATGGCGTCGGT
>JGI24705J35276_12237857_pt1 | contig 13615 bp, 8 predicted proteins | sample TergutNt197P4_FD_35276 | JGI IMG/M metagenome (IMG submission 35276) | reverse complement strand
AAGGAAAACCTCGCCCTGGCCTTGTACGGCAACCACGTCACCGGCAGCACCGGCACGGTCACTGCCGAACCCATCGGCGGCGCGACGCCGGTCGTGGGCGACCGCTACTTCCTCGCCCATCCCAAGGTGTCGGCGCTGATGGTGACCGATTCGGCAGGTACGCCCGCGACGCTGACCGCAGGCACGCACTACACGGCAGACACCGACTTCGGTGCCCTCCAGTTTCTGGATACCACCGGCTTCACTGCGCCATTCCGTGCGGCCTACAGCTACGGCGTCGCCACCGAGATCGGCATCTTCACGCAGTCGGTGCCCGAGCGGTATCTGCGTCTGGAAGGCATCAACACCGCGCAGGGCAATGCCAAGGTGCTGGTGGAGCTGTACCGCGTCGCTTTCGATCCCTTGAAGGAAATCTCCTTCATCTCGGACGAGTACAACAAGTTCGAGCTGGAAGGCTCGCTGCTGGCCGACACCACCAAACCCTATGACGCGCTGCTCGGCCAGTTCGGCCGCATCGTGCAACTGTGATGGGAGCGACCATGAGCGATCTGGACAAGCTCGTTCCGCAAGCCTTCGAGATCACGCTGGCCGGTGAAGCCGTCAGCGTGAAGCCGCTGAAGGTCGGACAGATGCCCGCCTTCCTGCGCGCCATTACGCCGGTGATGCAGCAGATCGGTGGCGAAGGCATCGACTGGCTGGCGCTGTTCGGCGAGCGCGGCGACGACCTGCTGACGGCGGTGGCCATTGCCATCGGCAAGCCGCGCGCGTGGGTCGATGACCTGGCCGCCGACGAGGCGATTCTGCTGGCGGCGAAGGTGATCGAGGTCAACGCGGATTTTTTTACCCGGACGGTGATGCCCAGGCTGGACGGCCTGTTCGCGCAGGCGAGCACGGTGGCAGCCACGGTTGGTTCGACACCGTCCAGCACCTGATCGCCCACGGCCACCGGCTGCCCGACATCCTCGACTACACCTTGGCGCAGGTGCGCGGCTTCGCCGCCGCCACCGTGCGCGAGGATGCCGCCCGCGACGCGCGGCTGTTGTCGTTGATCGCCATCGGCGCACGCGGTGACGCCCGCCACCTCGACCAAACCCTCGACAGGCTCCAAGACCATGCGCATCTCGGTTCGCATCGATAGCAAGGCCGCGCAGGCGCAGTTGCGCCGCTGGGGCGGTGAGTTCCGCGACAAGGTGCAGAAGGCGGTCGCGCGCGGCATCGCCAGCGAGGCAGCCGAGCTGAAGCAGGACGTGCGCAGCCACGTCGCGGGCCAGATGACGGTGGTCAAGAAGTCCTTCGTCAAGGGCTTCACCGCCAAGGTGCTCGACAAGGACAAGAACAGGCTGCCCGCGCTCTACGTCGGCTCGCGCATCCCGTGGTCGGGCATCCACGAGCGTGGCGGCGTGATCGGTGGCCGGATGCTGATCCCGCTGCACGGGCGCGTGGGCCGCAAGCGCTTCAAGGCGCAGATCGACGAGCTGATGCGCGGCGGCAATGCCTACTTCATCAAGAACGCCAAGGGGAACATCGTGCTGATGGCAGAAAACATCAAGGAACACGACCGGCCACTGTCGGGCTTCAAGCGCCGCTACCGCAAGGCCGAGGGCATCAAGAAACTCAAGCGCGGCGCGGACGTGCCGATTGCCGTGCTGGTGCCGCGCGTGCAGCTCAAACGGCGCTTGAGCGTCGAGCGCATCGTCGCTGGGCGCATCCCGCGCCTGTCCGCGACCATCGAGAAGCAGTTGCGGCTGGTGGACTGAGATGGCGAACCGCATTTCCATCCTCGTCGCGCTCGAAGGGGCCGACGAGGGGCTCAAGCGCGCCATCACCTCGGCCGAGCGCAGCCTTGGCGGCTTCGGCTCCAGCGCCAAGACCGCAGGCGACAAGGCCGCCGCCGGGGTGGCCGAGGTCAAGGCCGGGATGAACGCCTTTGGCGATCAGGTCGCCAAGGCCAAGACGCAGTTACTGGCCTTTCTGACCATCAACTGGGCGGCGGGCAAGGTGCAGGAGATCGTCCAGATCGCCGATGCCTGGAACATGATGTCCGCGCGCCTGAAGCTCGCCACCGCAGGCAGTCGCGAGTACACGGTCGCGCAGAAAGAGCTGTTCGCCATCGCCCAGCGCATCGGCGTGCCGATCCAGGAAACCGCCACACTCTACGGCAAGCTCCAGCAGGCGGTACGGATGCTGGGCGGCGAGCAGGAGGACGCGCTCACCATCACCGAGAGCATTTCGCAGGCGCTGCGCATCTCCGGCGCATCGGCCACCGAGGCGCAATCGGCGCTGCTGCAGTTCGGGCAGGCCTTGTCAGCAGGCGTGCTGCGCGGCGAGGAATTCAACTCCGTCGTCGAGAACAGCCCGCGTCTGGCCAAGGCGCTCGCCGACGGCCTGAACGTGCCCATCGGACGGCTGCGCAAGCTGGCCGAGGAAGGACGACTGACCGCCGACGTGGTGGTCAACGCGCTGATGAGCCAGAAGGACAAGCTGGCCGCCGAGTACGCGCAACTGCCGATGACCGTCGGTCAGGCTTTCACCCGCCTGTCCAACGCCTTCGGCCAGTGGATCAGCCGCCTCGACGAATCGACCGGCTTCACCAAGAAGCTCGCTGAGGCCCTGACGTGGCTCTCGGAAAACCTCGACACCGTGATGAAGTGGCTCCAGCGCATCGCCGAGGTCGGCCTCGCGGTGCTGGTCTACCGCCTGATCCCGGCGCTGATCATCGCGTGGCAGACGGCGGGCGCGGCGGCGGTGACGGCAGCCAGCACCACGGCGGCGGCGTGGGCGACGGCCAATTTGTCCGTCTCGAACGCCATCGCCACGGTCGGCAAGCTGCGCGTGGCCTTCGGTGTGCTCGGCGCGGCCATCATCGGCTGGGAGATCGGGACGTGGCTGTCCGAGAAATTCGAGATCGTCCGCAAGGCGGGCATCTTCATGGTGCAGGTACTGATGACGGGCATCGAGCACCTGCGTTATCGGTGGGAGGTATTCGCCGCCGTCTTCACGTCCGACACCATTGCCGAGGCCACCCAGCGCCACAACGAACGCCTCACGGAGATGAATCGCATCTTCGCCGAGATGTACGCCGACGCCACGGAAGGTGCGAACGCCGCCAAAGGCGCGATGGACACTGCCGCAACCGTTGCCGAAGAAATCGCCAAGCGGCTGGAAGCCGTGCGCCAGGGCACGCAGGAAGCGGTCGGGCGCGGCATCGAGGCCGTCCACGCCGCACTGGAAAAGCTCAAGTCCCGACTGGGCGAGGTCGAACAGGCCGTCGGTAAGGCCCAGGGCGTGGTGAACGACGCCACCGCCAAGATGGCCGAGGCCTACAAGGGCTTCACCGCCATCGTCGAGGCCAATCTGCAAACGCAGATCACGGCGGTGAAGGCGCGCTACGACCAGGAGAAGGCAGAACTGGAGCGCACCCAGCAGTCCGAAACCGCCAAGATCACCAAGTCCACGCAACTGCTCACCGAGGCGCTGACGCAGCAGACGACGCTGCGCCGTCAGGCCACGACGGAAACGCTGGGCCTGATCGATCAGGAAACGCAGGCGCGCAAGGAGGCCGCTGCACGGCAGGGCCAGACCGAGGAAGAACGCCGCGCCAACGTGCAGCGGGTCGAGAACGACATCCTCGTCACCAAACGCCAGACGCTCACGCAGGCACTGGCCGAGTACCGCCAGCACATCGACGCCCTCAACGCCGAAGCCAACCGGCATCTGGCCGAAGTGCAGCGCATCGAGGAGGCCAAGCGCCAGTTGTCGATGTCCACGGAGGATCGCATCCGTGACATCCGCCGCCAGGGCATGACGGAGTACGAGGCCACCGAGGATCGCAAGCGCCAGATCGCCGAGATGCAGGAGCAGGCGCGCCGGGCGCTGGCCAACGGCGAGTTGGAACAGGCTCGCCAGCTCGCGCAGAAGGCAATGGACATGGCCGCGCAAGTGGCCACCAGCCAGACCAACGAGGCCAAGCGCGGCGAGGAAGCACGCAAGCAGTCCGAACAGGCAGTGTCGCAGGCCACGCAGCTCGAAGCGCAGTCGCGCGAGGCCTACCGTCGGCAGGAGTACCAGCAGGCCACTGATCTGATGCGGCAGGCCGATCAGTTGCGCGCCGAACTGGCACAGAAGGCTCGGGACGCCGACACGCAGGCGGCGCAGGGCAAACAGGGCGTGCGCGACGCCATCGACCGCATCCGCCAGTCCGAGGAAATCCTCAACCAGACGCTGGATGCCGAAGCGAAGACGCACCAGACGGCGGCGCGCACGGCGCTCACCGCGCGCGATGAGATTCAGCGCACGCTGACTGAGACCACGCGCCAGATCGACGACATCACGGCCAAGCTCAAGGACGGCCTGAAGCTCACGCTCGATGCCGACACCACGCGCTTCGACATGGCGCTTGCCGATCTGGACAAGGCGCTGGCCGAGAAGGAGTACCTGCTACAGATTCAGGCTGACTTGCAGGAAGCAGAGAAAAAGCTCAAGGAATACGAGGCGCTGCTCAAGGAAGGCAAAACGCTGCCGGTCGATGCCGATGTGTCCAAGGCGAAGGAAGCACTGGACAAGCTCAAGGCCTACGCCGACCAGAACGCGCAGTTCGAGTTGAAGGTAGCCACCGAAAAAGCGCAGGCCGCGATCACCAACGTCGACGGGATGATCAAGGCGCTGGATCGCATCCAGACCGAATCGCACCACGCCGTCCAGCACAACGCTGATGCCGCGCGTGCCGAAGTGATGAGCCTGAACGGCATGCACACCACGAGCACGCACACCATCTACGTGACCAAGGTGGAAACCAATGCCACGGGGGGGCTGGTCGGAGCTGGGGGTGGTGTGCGGCACTTTGCCGACGGCGGCGCGGTGGTGCCTGCCTTTCCTCGGATGGGCGGCGGCACCGTGCCCGGCTCCGGCCACCACGACACCGTGCCGCGCACGCTGGACGCCGGGGCTTTCGTGATCCGCAAGGCGGCGGTGCGCAAGTACGGTGTGGGCCGTCTGGCAAACCTCGCCCGGGGCGTCGCGCATTTCGCGCGCGGTGGGCAGGTTGGCGGCGGCGATCCGCCCAAGCGCAACCGGGAGGCCGTCGAGGCGCTGAAGATGATCGACCTCGGCCTGCAAGGGATGAACGAGTACACGAGCTGGCTGCAATACAAGTACGGCGCGGCGGTCAGCCTGAACATGAAGTCCGACACGATGCGCAACTACGGCCAGCAGGCGCAGGCGGATCGGCGCACGCTAGACGAGTTCATCGACCGCAAGACGCTCACCGGCAACGAGAACCAAAACCTCCAACGCATCAAGCAGACGTGGCGGCAGGCGATGGCGCAGCCGCTGATCTGGGGCAAAGACCTCGAACGCGAGCTGATCGACTACATGGAAAGCCTGGACGGCCAGTTCCTCGCGCGCGGCGGTCTGGCCAAATCCGACACCGTGCCCGCGATGCTCACGCCCGGCGAGTTCGTCGTGAACCGCAGCGCCGTCGCGCGGCTGGGCGCGGGCTTCTTCGAGGCCATCAACAACCTGTCCGCCCCCGCGCAGGCGCTGGCAGGTCGCACGCTCGCCAGCGTGCAGGGCTTTGCCAGCGGCGGTTTGGTGCAACCCATCGGCGCGAACGTGCCGCGTCCGGCCTTGAACGACGCCAGCACGCCCACGCGCACAGTGCGCGTCGAACTGGCTGCGGGCGGCCAGCAGGTCACCGCCACCGTCGATGGCCGCGACGAAGCGCGCCTGCTGCAACTGCTGGACGCGGCGCGCGCCCGCACTACCTGAGTTCGATTCCCATGCAACTGAAGAACCTCGCTACCGGGGTGGCTCTGCCATTGCCCGACGACTTGCTGTGGGCGGACGAACACGCGTGGTCGCCTGCCGTCGCCTCCGTGTCCTACCTGCTCACCGGCGCGCTGCTGGTGCAGTCGGCCACACGGCAGGCGGGCCGCCCGATCACGCTGGTCAGTCCTTCCGACATGGCGTGGGTGACGCGCGCGGCGGTAAACCAACTGCACGGCTGGGCCGCTGCGCCGCTCGCGGCCAGCAGTGGCCGCTTCGAGCTGACCTTGCGCGATGCGCGCGTGTTCACGGTGGCCTTCCGCCACGCGGACACCGCTGTGGACGCCGAACCCGTGCTGGGCTTTCCGGCGCAGGCCGACACCGATTTCTACCGCATCACCTTGCGGCTGATGCAAATCTGATCTGGAGAATTCCATGCCCATTCTTGCAGGCGACGTGAAGCTGGTCGCCAGTCAGGTGATGGACGACGTCGCCGAAGGCGGCGGCGCGCCCACAGCCAATGTCATCGTCGATGGCGCGAGCAACTCGCTGTTCAACGACATCTCGGAGCTGGATCGCGCGGGCGGCCGCGTGAATCTGCGCAAGGTGTTCGCCAGCATCCAGACCGACACCACCGACACCTATCTGGGCGGCAACGTCGTCGTCTCCGATCCGCCCGGCGACCCGCGTGTGGCCGTCACCATCTTCTCCACCGAGCAGGTGTTCGACCGCCGCACGCAGGCGCGCGACCGCATCGAGGCCTATCTCAACAAGGGTTCGATGTGGAACGGCTACCTGCTGGAAAACCACATCGCGGGCCAGCGCAGCATCCAGTTGTTCCAGCGCGTGGGCGCGGAGCTGCCGACCATCGGCAAGACCCTGTTCCTGGTGATGAACGAAGGGCTGTCCAATGAATATGCGCAGTACATCCGCATCACCCGCATCGAGTCGGAAACCCGCACCTTCAGCTACGGCTCGGGCGGCAGCATTCAGGACTACCAAGCGGTGGTCGTCACCTGCGATCTGTCCGATGCGCTGCGCTACGACTTCGCAGGCTCGCCGCCGGATCGCTTGTTCACGATGGCCACCGGCAAAACCAAGTGCCGTGACACCGTGGTGGCCGATGCCGCCAAGTACTGCGGCGTGGTCAAGACCACCCAACCGGTCGCCATCGGCGATGTCGCGGCCAGCGTGACCAGCGTGTTCACACAACTGGTGCCCTCGGCGCAGACGGAAACGCCGCTGCTTGATCTGACGGCGGGTGGCACCTCGGAAAGCCTGATCGAATCCGACAACGGCACCGTTTCCTACACCTCGGCGGTCGCCTTCAATTCCTCGACCGTGCTCTCGGTCGGCAACGCCATCCAACCGGGCACGCTGTCGATCAGCGTCAGCGGCGCGACGCTCACCGACAACGGCGGCGACCTGATGTCGGGCGCGACCGTGGTCGGCACCATCAACTACGGGCGCGGCCAGATCACGCTGGCCTCCAGCGCGCCGACCTATTCGGGCACCAAGACAATCAGCTTCCGGCCTGCCGCCGCACCGATCCGCGTGGCCGACACGGCGGGCGTGCGGGTAGACATCGAGAGCCGCTCGTACAACTACATCCTGACCATCGTGCCCAGCCCGTCGCCGGGTACCCTGCAAGTCAGCTACCGCGCGCAGGGTAAGTGGTACGACCTGCGCGACAACGGCGCGGGCGTGTTCAAGGGCGTCAGCCCGGAGTACGGCGTCGGCACCGTGAGCTACACCACCGGCACGGTGGCCGTCACCTTGGGCGCATTGCCGGATGTGGGCAGCGAGATCGTCTATGCGTGGGGCGGCAAGGCCAACTACTTCAACCGCGCATCCAGCGTCATCGCGCCGCCGATGGTGGCTCTGCAACTGACCAATGCAGGCGTCACGCCGGGATCGGTGTCCATCACCTGGAACGACGGCACGGCCCGCAGCGCCACCGACAACGGCAAGGGCGTGATCAGCGGCAACGCCACCGGCACCATCAACTACCAGACCGGCCTGATCCAGATCACGCCGACCACGCTGCCTGCGGGCGGCCAGACCTACAGCGCCGCCTACACGTGGGGGCCGCCCAACGAGGAGGAATTCCACGCGCCGCTGCGCAACGGCGACGGCAGCATCGACATGGAGGTGGAGTTCGACGGCCTGATTCCGGGCTCGGTCGAGCTGGAGTGGAACCTACTGATCGATCTGTACGAGTACATCTCGACCACGCCCGCCGAGCTGCAACTGATCCGCCAGATCGACCCGATCAAGATCGTCAAGGATGACGGGTTGGGCGTGCTGCGCGATCCGCAAGGCACGGCCTTTGGCACCGTGAACTACAGCACCGGCGTCGTCCACTTTGCACCCGACACCACGGTGCGCATTCCAGTGGCGCGCTACAGCGTCACGCAGATCGGCTGGACGCGCCTCAACAACGCAACCGTGCCGGTGTACCGCAACCTGTTCACCCATTGGGAATACATCACGGCGGGCGCGTCGATGCCGGTGGATGAAAGCGGTCTGGTGAAGGTGCGCTACCGCGCGGCGGGCACGTCCAACGCCACGAACGACAGCTTCACGGCAGGCGCGCTGGCCATCGACCTCACGCCAACCTTCGCCGAGAACATCGTCCCCGGCAGCATCTGTTTCACGCTGGGCGGCAAGACCTACTTCGACCGGCTGGGCAGCCTGTACTACGACCTGAACCCGGTAACGGGCGCAGCAACGCTGGCGGGCGGCATCAACTACGCCAACGGTGCGGCCAGCATCACGGCGTGGGTGCCTGCCGCCACGAACGCGGTGGCGCTGCGCTCGCTGCTCACCACGCTGGACGGCTCGCCGGTCGATGAAGTGACCTTCCGCGTCCCGGCCTCGCCGGTGCGGCCCAGCAGTCTGCAAATCCTCGCCACGCGGCTGACCGGCGGCACCATCAATGTCAGCGCCAACAACAACGGCGACATCACCGGCACCGACGTGCTCGGCTCCATCGACTACGAAACCGGCGTGGTGCGCGTGCGCTTCGGCGCGTGGGTGGTGGCGGCTGGCAACGAGGGGCAAAGCTGGTACGACCCGAATGCGGTCGTGACCCTCGACGGCGTGGCGAAGATCTTCAAGCCGGTGCCGGTGTTCGCCGACACCATCAAGTACAACGCGGTCGCGTACTCCTATCTGCCGCTGGACGCCGACATCATCGGCCTTGATCCGGTGCGGCTGCCGCAAGATGGACGTGTGCCGATCTTCCGCGCGGGCGACTTCGCGGTCATCGGCCACACCGCCACCGTGGGGCCGCTCGCCGTCACCAGCGGGCAGGTGGTGGACTGCGGTCGCCAGCGCCTGTCGCGGGTGCGCGTGCTGGACGGCAACGGCGCGGTCGTCACAACCGACTACAGCGCCGATCTCGAAGCGGGCATCGTCACCTTCGGCGTGGCCGCCGGCCTCGTGCAGCCGCTCACTGTCGAGCACCGCATCGAGGACATGGCGCAGGTGTCGGACGTGCAGATCTCCGGGCGGCTGGCCTTCACGCGCCAGATCACCCACGACTATCCCATCGGCGCGCACATCTCCTCGGCGCTGGTGTCGGGCGACCTGCGCGCCTACGTCTCCAACCTGTTCGACCAGACCACCTGGAACGGCAGCTTCCTCGATGCCATCACCGGCAGCGCGGCGACCGCCACCTACAACGACGTGCTCGCCCCCATCGTGGTGACCAACGCAGGGGCCATCACGGAACGCTGGGCGATCCAGTTCACCAACGCCACCTCGTTCAACGTCATCGGCGAGCACGTCGGTGTGATCGCCACCGGCACCACGGGCAGCGACATCGCGCCGATCAACCCGGCCACCGGCAAACCGTATTTCACGCTAGCCGCCATCGGCTGGGGATCGGGCTGGGCCACGGGCAACGTGCTGCGCTTCAACACCACCGGCAGCCTGTTCCCGGTGTGGGTGGTGCGCACCATCCAGCAAGGCCCGGAAACCGTCACCAACGACGCCTTCACCTTGCTGGTGCGCGGTGACGTGGATCGCCCTTGAGGAGAACTTGATGAGCAACAAGGTCAAATGGATGCACAACGCCTTCGCCGGAGCGCCGGTGCTGGCCAACAACTGGGGCAGCCTGACGGCGCTGCTGGATGCCTGCCTCGTCACCGGCTTCAACCTGAAAACCGTGACGGCGCTTTCGCGCACGGGCGACGTGGCCACGGCGACCATCGGCACCGGCCACGGCTTTATGGTCGATCAGGTGGTGCTGGTCGAGGGGTGCGATCAGCCGTCCTACAACGGCGAGTTCACGGTCACGGCCATCACCTCGACCACGGTGAGCTTCCGCGTTGAGGGCGACCCCGCATCGCCCGCCACCGCGCAGACCAGCATCACGATGAAGATCGCGCCGCTGGGCTTCGAGATCGTGTTCACGGGCACTGACAAGCGCGTCTATCGCAGCCCGAATTCGCTGTCGAACCGGCACTACCTGCGCGTGGACGACAGCCTGCCCGAAGGCTACACGACGACGTGGGCGAAGTTCGCGCGCGTGACCATCGCTGAAGGGATGGCCGACATCGACACCTTCGTCGGTGCGCAAGCGCCATTCACGCCCGGTGCGCCGACGCGCAACGAAGTGCCTACAGGCACGGGCACGACGATGTACGCAGGCTGGTTCAAGTGGTACTACGCGCGCCAGTCCTATGCCGAGACGTCCGGTGACAACGGCAACTGGAGTCGAAGCTGGGTGCTGATCGGTGACAACCGGGGATTCTTCCTCATCAACTCGTCGGGCTATTCGGGCGACTGGCGCGTGCTGCACGCCTTCACCGATTTCGACAGCTACAAGCCTGGCGACAACTTTGCGTCCTACCTGATCGCCTCGGAGCGTTACCAGCAGGCCAGCTACACCGGCGGCAGCTATCCCTACCAGGATGCGTACTCGGCTTATGCGCAGGACACCACCGGCAAGATCTGTATGCGCGATTACACCGGCATCGGCGGCAACTGCCGATTGGGGATGCTGTCCCTGAATGACGGCAATAACCAGAACATCTCCGGGCGCTCCGGTGCCATCCCGTTTCCCAATGGCCCGGACTACGGTCTGATCCTGCACCCGATCTACCTGCGCGAAACCAGTGGCGGGCATTTGCGCGGCGCACTGCCGGGGATGTTCTGGGTGCATCAGAACCAGCCCTACGGCCATTTGACGATGATCGACAACGTCATCGGCTACGGGGATCGCAAGTTCCTCTATGTGACCGTCAGTTCGTACTCGAGCGAAGCCAACAGTTGTGGCTTTTGCTTCGACATCACCGGGCCGTGGAGGCCGTGAGCGATGGCGTATCCGTTCGAGGAGAAATTTGCCACCGGCATCCCGTCCGGCTTCGCCAGCAATGGCGGTGGCGGCGGCATCACGGCGACGTGGAACGACGCGCAGCAGGCCGTCGATCTGGTGTTCAACAACGCCCAGAACTTCTGGCGGCTGTCGGATGCGCCGCTGTCCACCGACTTCTGGTTCGAGATGGACGCGGAGATCGTCGCTTCGGCTTCGCCGCCGCCTCATTTCGGCTTCTGGCTGTGGACGGGCGTGGCGACCTACGAAGGGCATCGCCTGTGCGTCTACAACAGCAACTGGGCGCATTCGTACTGGTCAAGCGGCGGCTCCGAGTACGAGAACATCACCGAAGCATGGGCGGGCTGGGCCGTAGTGGGCGCGCGGCGCACGCTGCGGCTCGACGTGAAGCGCCAAGCCAATCTGGGCGTGTGGCTACTACAACTGTCGGTCGATGGCGAAATTGTCTGGCGTGACTACAAACGATGGTATTCGTCGTTCCGACCCTGCATCTTCGGCTACGGCATCACGCTGCGCGTACATCGTGTGGCGGGCAACGCGCCCACCGTGCTGGACGACGAACCGGTTCCCGCGCACCGGTTGATACCGATAGGACTGACACACCGCGTCCTCGTCCCTGACCACGCGGCGATGGTTGGCTACCACCATCGTGCCTTGCGTCCGCTGCTCGGCCAGCGCAACCACTACTACCACGGCAGCCACCGCATCGCGGGCACGGTGAGGCACCGCGTCCAGGGCGTGATCGCCGATGAGCCGCTTCGGCGGCGCGTGCTACTGATCGACCAAGCTACCTACGTCGTGGTGCGTGAGACGTGGAGCGATGCGGCCAGCGGCGCGTATGCGTTCGACCACATCGACGCCGAGCCGCGCTACCTCGTCATCGCCTTCGACCACGAACGTCAGCACCGCGCGGTCGTCGCCGACAACCTGCGCGCGCAACCCATGACGGAGTTATCCCTGTGATCCAGATTTCCACTGCACTCAACGACTACCGCCTGAACGCCGTCATCAACTTCCTCGCCATCGGCACCGAAAACGCCCGCGTCCATGTCTACGACGGCGAGCGCCCGGACTTCGGCGAGGAACCGGAAGGCGACCTGCTGGCGACCATCGTGCTGGTCGACCCTATCGGCGAGGTCGAGGATGGCCTCTTGAGCATCACGCCCACTGGCGAGGCACTGATCGAAACCGGCGGCGTGGCGACGTGGGCGCGCATCGTCAATGGCGACGGCATGCTGGCGTGGGATTGTGACGTGTCCGATCTGAACGGCACGGGCGAGTTGCGCCTGCCGTCCACCACGCTCTACGCCGGGGGTTACACCCGCATCGTGTCCGGCCTGCTGGGGTAGACCATGAGTGATCCCGGCGATGTCCTCCTCGCCGCGACGCTGCCGGAACTGAGTTTCACCGCCACCGCGATCCCGAATGCCAATGCGACGTTGATCGGCACGCTGCCCGCGCTGGTGTTCGCGGCGCAGGCGGTGCCGGTCACGGACGTGGTGCTGGCGGGAGCCTTTCCGCCGCTGGCGATGGTGGCCGAGGCGCGCTACCAGTCCTACGCGGTGCGCCCTGTCACTGGCCAGAGTGCCACCCGCTGGCAGCACGCAACCGAACACAGCGCCGGGGCCGAGGGTCGGCGCGAGGCCACCGTGCGCGAACACGCGCCCACCCGCACGCCGTGGCAGGCAGCTGGCCCACAGGTAGTGGGCGTGGAGTTTCGACGCCACAGCACGCGCGTGCGCGCGCCCGTGGCCGGTCGGGCGTGGCATCAAGGGGCGGTGCCAGTGCAAACCGGTGGGCGCGCGGGTCACGCCGATGCCATCCGGCTTCGCACGGCACGCAGTTCGACCTTCGAGGAAGCCATCCGTGCCGAATGGCTGCGCTGGGTCATCGGCCATCAGGACACCTTGCGCGACCGCCGCTTCACGGCTGTTTCGCTCTATCAGGAGGCATTGCTGCACGCCGGGCACTTCCACGCCGAGGGCATCCGCAGCGCGGTCTATCTACGCCGCTGGTGGGCGTCGCTCTGGCAGGCGGCGATGCGCCCGCTGCCGGGTCGCCATCCGCCGGTGCCGTTCGTGCCGCCGGTGCCTGCGGCCTGCTACCTGCCGAACGCACATCTGCTGTTCACCGAAGGGGTTGCCGTCGATGGCGACCTGTTGTTCGCCTGCGAGCACCCCGACCACCCGGAGGCCGGGTCGGTGCTCGTTCCCAACCGGAGGGTGTATTTCGTGATCAATGAGGTGACGCTGACGCGCTGGCCGGATGGCACGCCAGTGCCGGTGCTGGGCATGTCGCTGTCGCTGGATGCCGATTCGTGGGCATGGGGCTTCGAGGCCACGCTGCCCGTGATTGCCGAAGCGCTGGTCGTGCCCGAGGTGGGTGCCGCACCGGTCGAGTTGATCGCCACGGTCAACGGCACCGCCTTCCATGTGCTGGCCGAGAACCTGAGCCGCGAGCGCGTGTTCGGCGACGCCAGCATTCGCATCACTGGGCGCGGGCGCAGCGCGG
>JGI24705J35276_12237858_pt1 | contig 13620 bp, 12 predicted proteins | sample TergutNt197P4_FD_35276 | JGI IMG/M metagenome (IMG submission 35276) | reverse complement strand
CGGGTCCGGGTTTTTCGATCGCGAGGGCCGGTTCGGATCAGGCAGCGGCGGGCTTGTAGAGCTTGGTCGCGCTGGTCTTGATCGGCTCGATCGTGTCTTTCGCTACGCGCTGGCTCAGCTCGACCAGCTCCTTGGCCTGGGCGGACAGCGTCTCCGCGTTCTTGCGCGCACGGGACGTCCACAGATCCATGATCTCGGAAGGCGACTTGGCGCCGAGCAGATCCTGGGTGAAGTCCAACGTCGTGCTGGTATTGGCCTTCATGAATTCCGTCACCTTGGCGGTGAACTCGTGGGCGCCCTTGTTGGCAATCTTGAACACCGCCTCAACCGTGTTGTTCTGGGTCTCGGCCGCGTCCTTGAACTTGGCGTAGTTGTCACGGGCCTGCGAGACGCCCTTTTCGGCAAAGGCTCGTACCTGTTCCGGCACCTCGAACGGGACGATCGAAGCGGAGAAAGGATCAGTCGCACCTGTCATTGGCATTGGTCCTTTTGGTCTTTTCAGTGGTTGTCGGAAATGGAGTAAGCCCCCGCCCCCGCCGTCCAAAGACGGGTGCGCTGAACTGGATCGCGAATTCGGGGATCAGCCCTCGCCCGGCTCCATGCATATCAATCTTGTGCACCGCAAAGGGTTCCAGTGCACTGCAAAAAAATAATGGGGTCCGGGTCCACGCTTCGCCTTGGAGGCTCGGCGACCTCCCCCGGCTTGGAATTTGCCAGGCAGGGGCCTTGAATTGTCATTCCGGGGCGTCGCGAAGCGGCGAGCCCGGAATCCATAGCCACGACCGCCAGTTGGAGGGACCGCTGTCAAGGCAGTCCCAGACAATGCGCCATTTCATTCGCCTGTGGCTATGGATTCCGGGCTCCCTCGCTGCGCTCGGGCCCCGGAATGACGGCTGCAAGTGTTTCGGCCACATTAAATCACCGCGGCATAGCGGAATGGGCTGCACACAGGCCTGTGGATCGCGCCGCGCGCACGATTAATAATTAATAATCTATTAATTACCATGTCATCTTTGGCCACCGTCGCTGACTGCCAAAAAACAGAGGCAGATAAAGTTGGGTCGGATGAAGAATTCGGAATTGCAGTTGCGAGGCATCGAAGATCCGCGGCTCGCCCAGCATGCAACGAGCCCGCTTCCCGTCTGGCTGTGGTCGGCCGACGGCGCGCGGATATTGTGGGCCAACCCGGTCGGCGCAAGGATTTTCGGCACGGCCGACAGCGCTGTACTTGCCGACAAGGTCTTCGATCCGGCCGACCCACATCGGTGCCAGATCGCCCGGCTCGCGGGCACGCTGCTGCCAAACGGTGCGGTCCGGCTGGAGCGGTTGCGCGGCTTCGGCACACCGCTCGGCCTGCTCGTCACCTGCAGCTGCGCACGGCTGGAATTTCCTGACGGCACCCCTGCGGTTCTGGTGACGGCACTTGTGGCCCCACGTACGGCGCATGCCGCCCCTTGCGCGCCCGCGCCGCTGTCGGCCGAGACCACGCCCTCCCCTGTTGTCGAAAGCGTTGCCGAGCCAGTCGCTGGCCTCGAAGCGACGGCAGCCGAGCCCACATCAATACCGTGCCGCCATCCGCTACGCTTCCTATGGCAGATGGACGCCGACGGCCGCTTCGTGTTCGGCTCGGACGAGTTCACCCGCCTGATGGGAGCGGACACTGCCGCACGTTTCGGCCAGACTTTCAACCGGACTTGCAATCGGACCTGGGAGGAAATCGCTTCCGCCTTCGGGCTCGATCCCGGTGGCCACGTCGCAAGCGCGATCGCCACAAGGAGCGCCTGGTCCGACATCACCATTGATTGGCCGGTCGACGGCGGCAAGTTGCCAGTCGAACTGTCCGGCCTGCCCGTTTACGACTCCGCCGACAATTTCGCTGGATATGAAGGTTTTGGTGTTTGCCATGATTTTGACCGAATCAGCAGGCTGGACACCTTGCGGTGGTTGGAGCTGTCCGGGACCACCGACGAGCCGGGCAAAACGCTGACTGGGTCGGATGGGACCACCGCCGAATCGACCGCGACCGATAGCGAAGTGAAGTCATCACCGTCCGATTGGGGAAAACAAGTGGAAAGACCCGCGAATGTCGTGCCGTTTCGCTCGTTGAACGAGCAGAAATCGCCGACGGTCACTCCGATGTCGGCGCTCACCCCGATCGAGAACAACGCCTTCGACGAACTCGGTCGGCAGTTGTCGGAACGGCTGGAGTGCGAGCCGGACGATGCGGCTGTTGCGGAGCCACCCCCGGAGGAGCCGGTTTTGGCCGCGGAGACATCAGTGCCCCTCGACGACGAGGCGTCGCACGAAGAGCCGGCATGGACGGTGCAGCCCGAACCGGCGCAGAGCGCCAGCCTGCCCAACCGCGAGCTTCTCGATCTGTTGCCCACTGCCATCCTGATCTATCAGCTCGACCAGCTGCTGTATGCCAATGCGGCGTTTCTTTCCCGCATGGGCTTTCCGAGCCTGCATGCGCTCGAGGAAGCCGGCGGGCTGGATGTGCTCTATATCGAGCCTGGCGTCTCCTCCGGCGCTGACTCGGAAGCCGGAACGCCGGTGACGATTGCCGTCGGCGACGCGAACGACGCGCATGCTGTTTCGCCGGCGACCGAAGCACGGCTGCACGCGATCTCATGGGATAACGAACCGGCGCTCGCGTTGATCTGCCTGCCCCTGCAACAAGCGGCAGCCGCACCGACAGCCGAGCCTGCGCCGGTACCGAGCGGGGCGGAAGCCGTGGACCACGCGGCAGCGGTCGGCCACTTCCATGCCGACGATCTTGCCGCAATCCTCGACACCACGGCCGAAGGCGTCCTGATGTTCGATGCCGAGGGCAATATCCTCGCCTGCAACCGCAGCGCCGAAGCGCTGTTCGGCCATGACCGCGGCGAGCTCGCGCGGCAGAACCTCGCCACCCTGTTTGCACCGGAAAGCCGGCGCTCCGTTCAAGACTACTTCGCCAGCATCAAGGGCCAGGACATCGCGAGCCTGCTCGACTCCGGCCGCGAAGTACTGGGCCTCGAAAGCAGGGGCCGCGCCATTCCGCTGTCGATGACCATGGGGCGCACACGCTGTGACGGCTCGAACTTCTTCGCCGTATTCCGCGATCTCTCCCAAAGCAGGAGAAGCGAAGGCGAAGTCAAGCAGGAGCGGCTCACCGAGCGCGCAGCGAACGCCAAGGCCGATGTGCTGGCGCGGATCAGCCGTGAAGTGCGCAAGCCGCTCGACTCCATCATCGGCTTCGCCGAAGTCATGATCGGCGAACGCGCGCTCGGCGATGAACGTTACGTCGAATACATGAAGGACATCCGCGCCTCCAGCCAACGCGTGAGTTCGATCATCAACGATTTGCTCGAGCTGTCGCGCATCGAGACCGGCAAGCTGAACCTGATCTTCGCCAACCAGAATCTGAACGACCTCATCGAGAACTGCGTCACCGTGATGCAGCCTCTGGCCAATCGCGAGCGCACCATCATCCGCAGTTCGCTCGCCCACGCGCTACCGACGGTCGTTGCCGACGCCAACGCACTTCGCCAGATCGTCATGAACCTGATCGGAACCTCGATCCATCTCGCCAATGCCGGCGGGCAGGTCATTGTCTCGACCGCCTTGACCGATCGCGGCGAGGTCGCCCTGCGCGTCCGTGACACCGGGCGCGGCCTGAGCGACAAGGAGGTCGCCGCAGCGCTGGAGCCATTCCGCTCGCCGTCGGACCACGCATCCGACCCTGCCGGCTTAAGGCTTTCCCTGACCAAGGCCCTTGTCGAAGCCAATCGCGCCCAGTTCAACATCAAGAGCGCACCGCACTCCGGCACGCTGACCGAAGTGGTGCTCCAGCCGACACTGGCGCAGGCGTAACGAAGCGATCGTCTAGAACCGACCAATTTTCCGCGCGTTGCACGGTTGTTCGGAGGCGAAAGGACACCAGCAAAATCAAAATGCTAGTGTGGCTTATGTCTCGCAATTGCCGATGAGAGGCCAGCGTCAGGCTGCTAGTGATATGCGGAAAATTTTTCCGCGTCGAAAACAACTGTTAACCGCCCTCATCGAAAATATTGTTCGCAACCTCCGAACCGCGCGTGGCCTCCTCAGCGGTCCAGACGCGCGAAGATGAAGGGTCGCTGGGTTCCGAATCTCCCAGCGGCCCTTCATACCGAGGTTGTCGAACCTGTGGATAACCGCTTGCGAAACCGCCACACAACCGCCATGATCTCGCCAAAGTTGTGTTGGCCACCGACACACATACTCGCCGCAGCTCGGCAGCAACCTAACCTGCCAAGACTGCTGCAAGGCGGCTCGCGTTTGCGCATTTTCGCGAGCCGTAAGAGCCAGGGCTCCGCATTCATCCCAGGAGCACATGACTCGGCGTTGCCCAGGGGCGCGGTCGAGTTTCCAGTTCACGGTCGCGTAATGCTTGCGTTAGTCCCGCTCGCTACACATCACGGGCGGGGCGTCTTTTGCTCACAACTTCGCAAAACTGGTTGGTCATGACGACGCCTGCACAAATCGACCTTCGATTGATCGACGATTTCGAAACCCTACTGGACAGGATTCGCTCTGACTACGGCATCGACCCAACCGACCACAGTCTCAAGGAAGCCGACAATCTGCTTTCGTTGACTGGTGTCAAAGTCATCTTCTTGTTGTTTGACTTGGGGCTACCGGACTCTACGATCACTCGGCTCTTACGCATCTCTCATGTGGTGGGGCAGCGCTATCGCACAGCTTATGACTGGTGGAACAAAAATCCTGTCAGCAACAAGAATTCACCGCAGTCGAATCAACTCGGCGTTGCATACGATGGTGCTGGTTGAATGGCTCCAAAGAGAGACGGCAACCTCCCGGCAAGGCAGGTCCAGTCCTTGTGTCGGAAAACGTGCGACGGGAGAGAAGGCATTCCAAAGCTGTTTGCAGATAATCGCTTGGCGATGCCTTAACTCTTCCGCCGCAACTCTTGCGCCACCGCAAGCGCGCGGCAACGACTGCCGAGAAGCAGCGGACCGAAGGCGAGTGCGAAACCGCCGAAGGCCACCACCCAGCCGCCGGCTGCGACGTGCAACAGGACGTCGCTGAACGCCGGATGCACGGCAGCGCAGATGCGCGCGAGCGCCGCGACGATGACCGCGGCATAGATCACCTGCGTGACCACCGACGCGGTGAGCGCCTGCCCGGTGTGGCCGAGGCTTGCACGCGTCATCACCGCGAGCGTCATGATGCCGGCGGCTCCCGCCATCCAGGCGTGGATGCCGGCGCTTGGCGCCAGCGGACCGAACACAGCCGCTGCTTGAAGCAGGAAGCCAAGCGGCACGAAGACGTAGCCGATATGCAGGATCAGGAGCAGCCGTTCGCGCGTTGTGCGGTGGCCGGCCCAGCGCGAGAGCCGCACGAGGTGGAGAACTCCGGCCGCGATAGCCAGTGCACCGGTGACTTTGTGTTCAGGAAGGACGATCCAGCATAGCAGCGTTACCGCACTGAAGATGGTCACGACCTTGTCGAACGGACCGAACGGCACTGGCAGGCGGCCGGGATTTTCCCGCACCAGCCAGTTGCGGGTGAAGCTCGGGATGATGCGGCCACCGATCAGCGAGAGCAAGGCGACGACGACCGCGATGCCGATGCGGATGCCGTAGTTGGCGGCGTCGCGAAAATGCGCTTCCAGATGAAAGACGATGTTTCCGGTCAGCATCAGGAGGACCAGGAGCACCACGATCAGGTTGCGCCAGTTGCGGCCGGTCACGATCTCGCGCGCCGTCGCAGCAGCGACGAGCGCCAGGAAGCTCGCATCGATGACAAACGCGACGGCCCAGCCAATCCCGGCGGAAAATGTCACCGCCAGCCGGCCGACGATCCAGACAACGACAAGCACGGCCAGCGGGGTCCCTCGGATCGGCAGCCGCCCGGTCCAGTTCGGGATCGCCGTGAACAGGAAGCCCGTTACCACCGCCGGCAGAAAGCCGTAGATCATCTCATGCATGTGCCAGTCGAGCGGCGCGAACGCCGAGGTCAGGACAATCTCTCCGTGGAACACCGGCAGCCAGACCAGGATCGCCAATGCGGCCTGGATCGAGCCGAACAGGAAGAACGGGCGGAAACTGTTGGCAAACAACGGCCGACCCTGGTAGGAGCGAGAATGGGGAACCACCATTAGGCAAACTCCAGCAGAAATCGATCTAATCCATAAGCGCGACGACTTTAGAGAGAATCATCGTCGCGCGTCAGCTTGTTGTTGAGCATGATCACGCCCCGCGTAAACGCTTCGCGTTTATCGCGAACGAATGCCGCACACTTTTCCGGATCATGCCTTAAAGTGCAACTTTCGACGTTGTGAAGGTGCCGGAGCCCCTCGAATCTCCGGCCGAGGATAACCCGTTGGGTAGAAAAAAGCCGCCGGAACGTTGTTGCGCCAGATCAAACTCCCTCTTGATCGGAAAGCCTAATCGCAGTCTAGATCGGCCGATGCGCCTGGGAGGCATAATGGCCAAAGTCGACACTTCGCTGGTCGCCAGTCTGCCGCTATTTGCGGGGTTGAGCGCCGAGGATCTCGAAGAGGTCCTGCGCGAGGCCCGTTCGGCGCGGTATACGAAGAACAGCGCGATCTTCACCCAAGGCGAGGAAGCCCATTCCTTCTTTCTGTTGCTCCACGGCCATGTTCGCGCCAGCAAGGCCACGCCGACCGGAGAGCAGATCGTGGTGCGCTATGTCACCCCCGGCGAAACTTTCGGCCTGGCGATGGCGATCGGGCTGAACAACTATCCGGCGACCGCTACTGCCGTCGACGAGAGCGTGGTGCTGGCCTGGCCGACCGGCACGTGGCCGCGCTTGGTTGCGAAATTCCCGGCGCTTGCCACCAACACAATGCAGACAATCGGAAGCCGGCTGCAGGAGACGCATACCCGCGTCATTGAAATGTCGACCCAGCAGGTCGAGCAACGCATCGCGCACGCCCTGTTGCGGCTTGCCAAGCACTCTGGCCGCAAGCTTGACCATGGTATCGAGATCGGTTTCCCGATCAGCCGGCAGGATATCGCCCAGATGACCGGCACGACCCTGCACACGGTCAGCCGCATCCTGAGCAGCTGGGAGCAACAGGGCCTGGTCGAAAGCGGCCGGCAGCGCATTGTCCTGCGCGACCCTCACAAGATCGTTCTGCTCGCCGACCAAGGGGCGAACAACGGCGGACCAACCCGCACCTAACGTTGTGCAAGTGGGGATGACACAGGAGTGAATCAGACCTCAGAAACGCAACACTAAAGCGCGACCACGCTTTCACCAACGCTCGCACAGAGCGCGTTCAGGAAGGCGTCGCGATCGACGCCGTGTTCGCTGCAGGCGTCGTCCACGGTATGGAAACACGCGATCGGGCAGCCGACGCAGCTCATCTTGAACTTGAGAAACACGTGGATCGTCTGCGGCGATCCACTCATGACGTCGTCTACGAGATCGTCAAGTCGAAAGGGCATCCGGCGTTCTCCGTTCACGGCAACGGTAACGCGTGGCCTAATCGTCTCTTTGTCGGGGCGCAAGCTCCAAGGCGGTTCCCGAGATCGTGACACCCTACTTGCGTAGACTGTTTGGCCCGGCGATTCATCACTGCCGGACACAGTCTCGCCTTTTTGATGGATAAGCGCTCGCCCCCTCCTCTTAGACAGCGCGGCTGTGAAGCCGCTTGGAGCTGTCCAGATGTGCATCGAAGGCAGCGGCCACGCTGCGCACCAGGAAGCGGGAGTCTTCGGCGAGGGCAAACGAGTCACCCTCGAACGTGACGACCCCGTCGGAGATCAGGGACTTCAGACGCGGCGAGGATCGCAATATTTCCGGCAGCACGCCGTGTCGCGCGCAGATCTCGCCGAGATCGGCACCGAACTGGCACATGATGCGCTCGATGATCTCCGCACGAAGCCGATCGTCGTCGGTCAGTGCATAGCCTTTGATCGAGGCAAGGCGCCCATCGGTAACCAGCTCCGAATAGGCGAGCGTGCGAACCTCATTCTGCACGTAGCCTTGCGGCAGATAACCGATCGCGCTGGCACCAAATCCGAGCAGTACCTCGCTGCTGTCGGTCGTGTAGCCCTGGAAGTTGCGGCGCAAATTGCCCTCGTGGAACGCCCTCGCCATTGCATCGTCGGGCAGAGCGAAGTGGTCGAGCCCGATCTGCACATAGCCCGCCTCTTTGAGCGCATCGGCAATGGCGCAGGATTGATCGTACCGCTCGGCACCATCGGGCAATTGGGCGTCGTCGATCTTGCGCTGATGCTGCTTGAAGCTCGGAACATGCGCATAGCCGAACACCGCGAAGCGATCTGGGCGCAGCTCAAGGCTGCGGCGGACCGTATCGATGCAGGAGGCGATGGTCTGGTGCGGCAATCCGTAGATCAAATCGAAATTGATGCCCTTGATGCCGACACTCCGCAGGTTCTCGACGGCCGCCGCCGTCTGCTCGAAACTCTGCACCCGGTTGATGGCGCGCTGAACCATGGGGTCGAAGCTCTGCACGCCGAGGCTCGCGCGGTTGACGCCGCCTAGCGCGAGCGCATCGACCATCTCAGGCGCCAGCGTGCGCGGATCAATTTCAATGGCAACCTCGGCAGATGGCGCCACGAAGAAGAAACGCCGGATCGCGCCCATCAGTTCGGCGAATGAGTCCGGCGCCAGAATCGTCGGCGTGCCGCCTCCAAAATGAATGTGCTCCACCTTCATCCGGCGGCCGATCTTGCCGGCCACCAGTTCGATTTCGGCGCGCAGCGCGGCTTCATATGCCGCAACCGGTTCCGCACGGCGAACAATCTGCGTATGGCAGCCACAGTACCAGCACATCTCCCGGCAGAACGGGACGTGCAGATAGAGCGACGCGCTCAAATCTGCCGGCAGGCCCTTGAGCCATTCCGCATAGGTTTCCGCACCGACTGCAGGAGAGAAATGCGGGGCGGTTGGGTAGCTTGTGTACCTCGGCAAGCGCTCCTCGCCGTAGCTGGCCGCCAGATCAGCCCTCATGTCGCATTCGTTCCTACGTTGAACCACCGGGACAACCCGTCACCGATCAGGTCTTACCTACCCCGGAACCAGTAACGCCACTTTGCGCTTGCGCAAAGCCGCTTCCCCGCGAAAAAGAGCCCGGAAACCCGGACATATTGAGCTTCCGCAATGCGGCTCAACGCCCTCCGGCGCCATAGTGGTAACGACCGACGGAGCCGGCGTAATGGGTCTTTTCGTAATGGACGTGGTTTTCTCGATATTCGGAATTCGCGGTGGGATCCCAGGGGTCGACCATGAGGCTCCGCCGGCAGCGTCACCCCTCTCCGCAATCTTGATGCGAGCCCTGGTGGCGACTGTCGCCGTGCTTGCCAGTTTATTGCTGACGGTGTGGGTGACGGTCTGGCTCGCCATGGAATTGCTGTAACCGCGCGACCGGAGCCGCAGCGTTCAAGCCGCAGGTTGTGCCCAACCGGGCTACAGCTCTTCCAGACCATAGCGTCGTCTCATGGCATCGGGCGGATCAATCAGGCTGGAAAAGTACACCAGATTGTTCTGCGCTTGCCCGTTTGCCTCCAGAAAATACCAGATCAGGAATCCATGCAGTCGATGGATCACTAGGCCATCATGATTGACGGTCTCTTGCCAGTTGTCCCGCGCGAGCAGATCGGCCAGTTCGTCGTCGGGAATACCAACGCTGTAGCCGTGATTACCTCCCTGCGCGACCTGATACTGCAAGATCAGCTCTAGAAAAGCCTGCAGGTCGAGCCCCTCGTCATATCGGTCATCGCCCTGGCACTGGAAAACGCGCCACCGTCTTGCGCGGCGAGCGGTCGGCTCAGCAGGTCTTCGGCGATGTTTCAGATGTGATCCATGGGATCGCTATAGCCCGTACGTCCGGTTGAATCGAGATGCCGTAAACAACCGGTGCAGTGCCCATCCCGCGGTACGGAAGGGTGACGATGAACCTTCACACAGGCTCTGACGACCCACCGTCACAAGGCAAGAGCATGGACGTCTCCGCAATCGTTGAAGGTCGCGTCCGCAGCATCGACGAACTCAAAGGCCGCCCGTTGCAAGCACAAGGCCCCACCAAGTTCACCTGCCCTTGCGAACGAAACAGATAAGTTCACATTGAGGAGCCACCATGGCTGATCCAATCATCCTGGACAAGAACGTGATTACGTCGATCGCGCGGGGCAACCAACAGGCCGCAGCGGAGTTGAGAGCTTACTTGCAGCAAGGCACTCGCGTTTATATAGCGCACGCCGCCTATGACGAATTGGTGACGAGGGCGCAAAACCCAAAACAGCGCGGCGAATATGAATCGCTGCTCAAGGATGCGGGGATCACAAAGGCACCACCGGGCAGCATGGGAGCTCGCGTCGACGTCTATGCTCGCAACATCGAGACTGTTCCTGGCCCCAATGCGCCGCGATTGAAGGAGTATTCGCGCAGGGATGATCCGACAAAGCCGGGCGACGTGTTCATCGTGGCTCAGGCCAAGGCCAATAATGCGCGGTTGTGGACGTTCGACGAAAAAATGCAGAGGGCCGCAGCGCAGCAGGGCGTCGAGCTGGCCCCGCAATGCAGGATTGGCGACATCAGCGGCGTTGAAGACGTAACAACGGGACGGAAGTTGCTCGGCCTCAGTGCGCGCGCAATTGGATCCGACGGAAGGCCGGTGCGACAGCCGGGAGGTTCGGGCAGCGGATCGGGCGGCGGCCATCCGATCGTCGGGGTCGCGGACAATACGCTTCCGGTAGTCGGGGGACCATCACCGACCGGAACGGCGAAGATAGCCGGGACTCAGCTGGCCCTCGAAGGGTTCAATTTCATCCTTAATGCCGTCAACGACTACCTCCAGAAGCAAAGGGTTGAGCAAGCCCTGAACGAGGTAAAACAGGCGATCGCCGCCGAACGCAACGCGAACCCGCGGATGGGCATCTTACTGCTGTTTTACTTCACGCAGTATGAGGCCCCCTCGGCGAGCATCATTAAGCCCGGCGCCGAGTTCAATTATCTGATCTGGGGAAAGGGAGTCACGCATGACGAAGCGGCGCGCGATGCATTGAGCGTTCCGAGTATGTCGCGCGGCACCGTACCGGCCGACAAAACCTTCAGCCAGAAAGTCTTCAGCCAGAAAGTCTTCAGCCAGGAAGTCTGGATCCCACCGCTCCTGAAATCCACCATCACGACCGCCAAGGCTCCGTTTAAGCCGATCGCAAAGGGACGGTTTATTCTTAGCAAGTCAGAAGAGGCGACATTCCAACTCGTGAAATTCGACAGTTTCTTCGGCTTCGACGACATAGTGCAGAAAAGCATTAAACTTCCGACCAATGCCGATTTTGTGATTCTCGAACCAAAGCCGCAGGTCATCTGGTACAACAGAAACGGAAAACAAACCGTGGACGTCCCCCTTAAAGACGCCATGACCCCAAACGGACAAACCATCAAGGTAGTCGATCTCGATACGTACAACCCGTTCGGCGGCGCTAAAGCCGCCATGGTATTTCCCGCGGATGCATGGACAGAAGAGGTGTTTGGATTCATCGAGTCGACAAGGATCGATCCCAGTCTTGCTCTTCATGACTATCTGAATTTTGGGATGATCCGCTGGATCCGCCCCGAGAATATCCATCTGCAGTACTTTTTGTAGTATAGAGCCCGGAGGTTGCGGTTTCGCTCTTCGCGAAACCCAACCTGCGGACTGTGCTTCGTTGAGTTCATGAAAAGCTAAGTCAAGAGGCAGGCATCTCGGCGGCCTTCCGACAAGTGTTTGCGACCGTCACGCGTGGACGCTTAGAAATAGTGCACACCATAGACAACGTCTTTGCGGACACCATCCAAGACTATAACAACCCCTTGCCTCCACCGGGCGTTTCGACACTGAAACCGTGAATATTCCGTCGGACTAAGATGCGACCGACGCGAGACATGGGAAGTCATCGAAAAACTGCGGTTCGCTCTCTGGCCTGTCATGCTTGACCCAGTCGCGCTTGGCGCACAGGTAGCCAGTGAGTTGCGCCAACTCGGCAGCTTTTTGTTCCAGCTTGGCGATCTGGGTTTCCATGATCTCGATTTCGCGTTCCTTCGAAAGCCCCTCACTCTGCAGCTCACGGAGGACATCGGCTATTTCCCTGAGTGGCATGCCGAGCGATTGCGCAAAACGGATCATACGGGCTGTCGAGACATCGCGCTCCAGGAAAAGGTGATATGGATTGCGACCGCCCTTGAGGCTTGATTGCGGCGCCAATAATCCTTTGCGGATGTAAAAGCGGATCGTATCCTGGCTAAGGCCAGTCCGCTGCGCGAATTCCCCTATTAGCATTTTGCCTCCAGCCTGTTGACCTTGGACCACGGTCCAGACTTATAGAGCAAGCTCCCTTGTTGTGGAGCCAAATCATGCAGGACAAATCCAACCCAGTCTTATCCGCGCCTGTCGCCCTCGTGACCGGTGCGACAGGACTTCTTGGCAACAATCTGGTGCGCGAACTTGCTGCCGAGGGCTATCGTGTGAGGGCGCTCGTCCGTTCGCACGCCAAGGCAAGACAACAATTCACCGGGGTCGATGTAGAGATCATTTGCGGCGACATGCTTGGTGTCTCCAGCTTTTCCGGCGCGCTTGAGGGCGTCGAAGTGATCTTTCATACCGCCGCCTATTTCCGAGATTCATACAAGGGCGGACGGCATTGGGAAGCGCTCTATGCCGCCAATGTCGAAGGCACGCGCGCGCTGCTAGACCACGCCTGGCACGCTGGGGTTCGGCGCTTCGTCCACACGAGTTCCATCGCCGTCCTTCGGGGCCCTCCCGGCCAAGTAATGGACGAGACGATGCTGCGCGACGAAAAGGATGCGGACGACTATTACCGCAGCAAGATTCTTTCGGATCGAGCCTTGCTGGACTTTCTGGACACGCATCCCGATTTCTGGGCAGCCATGGTGCTTCCGGGCTGGATGCATGGACCGGGAGATGCCGGACCGACACAGGCGGGACAGACTGTCCTTGATGTGGCCCTGAAGCGGCTCCCCGGAGTGCCTCCGGGTTCTTTCTCAGTGGTCGATGCTCGCGATGTGGCACGGGCGATGATCCTCGCCAACCGTCATGGGCGACGCGGGGAACGTTATCTTGCGGCCGGGCGACACATGACCATGGCAGACCTGTTACCTCTGATTGCGCAAGCGACGGGCGTAGAGCCGCCAACGCACCGTATTTCGCTGGCTATGCTCCGCGTGATTGCTGCGTGGAACGAACTCTATGCACGATTGACTGGCCGTCCTGTGCTGCTCAGTTGGGCAATGGTCCGCACGATCGCAACCGAAAATGAGTGCTCCCGCTACGACCCCGCAAAGAGCGAACGCGAACTCGGCCTACGCTTCCGCCCCCTGCTCGAAACGCTGCGGGATGAAGTCGCCTGGTTCCGGGCGAATGCCATGCTGCCAGGATGACGATCCAGAAAATAAGACCTGGACGAGTTGTGTGAGGTCCCAGCCTCTCCAGAAGGATCCTCGACCAGCTTCCGTTCCAGCCTGATACACCGGCCCCGGAAACGGCGGCGTGAGTCTTGACGTGCTCCCCGTAAATTAGGCCATTCGATGTTGGAATTTTCTACTTATGATCCCGTGATCGGGGCAAGGAGAGATTCCATGAAG
>JGI24705J35276_12237859_pt1 | contig 13623 bp, 12 predicted proteins | sample TergutNt197P4_FD_35276 | JGI IMG/M metagenome (IMG submission 35276) | reverse complement strand
ACGCGCGCGCGGTGAACCTCCACCGTCTTGATGCTGATACCAAGCACATCGGCGATTTGTTTGTTGAGCTTGCCCGCGATGATGAGATCAAGCACTTCGCGTTCGCGCGTCGTGAGTTGCGCCAGCCGTTGTGCCGTGTCGGTTCGGGCATGCCGGTGTTTGCGTTCCTCGCTCTCTTGCGCCAGACAGTTTTCGACCATTTTCAGCATTTCTTCGGCGGAGAATGGTTTTTCGATGAAATCCGCCGCGCCTTTCTTGAGCGCCGCCACGGCCATCGGCACATCGCCATGCCCAGTGATGAAGATCACCGGCAGCGCGCAATGCCGACGGGCGAGTTCCTCGAACAATTCCAGCCCACTCATGCCCGGCATGCGCACGTCGAGCAACAGGCATCCGGCAAGGCTCCCGTCCCAGGCAGCAAGAAAGCTCTCGGCATCGGGGAAAGCCTTGACCGCATGGTCGTGCGACTCCAGCAGCCAGACCAGGGAATCCCGTTGGGCATCATCATCATCGACAATGAAAACCTGTTGCCCGGATGCTTCCCCGGCCTCGCGCATCATTTTGGCTTCACTCACGAACCGTCTCCTCGATGGGCAAGGTAAAGGTAAAGATAGTACCCCCTTCCGGATTCGGCTCTACAGTCAAACGCCCGTCGTGGAACTCGATGATCGAGCGGCAAATAGCCAACCCCATCCCCATGCCTTCGTCCTTGGTCGTCGCAAAAGGCTGAAACAGTCGCTCCATGCCTTCCTCGCTGATGCCGTGCCCCCGGTCGATCACCGCGATTTCCACGAAATGCCCGCCCCCTGTCCGCGCCTTCACCGTCAGCACACGCTCATCCTCCAGAGCATCTTTCATGGCATCGAACCCGTTGCGTACGAGGTTGAGCAGCACCTGTTCGATCATGATCTGGTCGGCATAGACATCCGGCAGGCCGGGAGCAAGCTCGACAGACAACCGAATGCCACGCCGATGGGCGTCGATCTCAATCAGAGCCAGCGCCTCTTCCAGAATGGCGGCCACGGGGGTCGCGCGGCGGCGCGGCTCGCTTTTTTTCACAAACGCGCGGATGCGCGCAATGATCTTGCCTGCCCGTTCGGCTTGCGCGGCGGCTTTTCGCATCACAGGCAGCAATTCCTCCGCGTCGGCTCCGGCCTGCATGCGCGCGGCACAGCCGTTACAGTAATTGGCAATGGCCGATAAGGGCTGATTGAGTTCATGCGCCAGCATCGAGGCCATTTCCCCCATGGTAATCAGGCGCGCGGTACGGGCAATGCGTTCCTCCTGCTGACGGGCGATTTCGGCGGTTTTCTTGCGATCCGTGATGTCGGTGGCGATACCCAGGCGAACGACACGCCCATCGACCCAAAGCACCGCCTGTTCACGCACGTGATACCAGTGCCCCGTGCGCGGCTGCAACAGTTCTCCATCGAAAAGCTCGCAGGGTGTATCCGGCGCTTCGATCCCGCGCGGGTCGGCCCGGTAGTCCCCGCGTTCCGGCAGAGGGACGACCAAGCCGCGCAAAACCTGGCCTACGGCGTCGAACCCATGCAGCGTCTGGAAAGCGCGGTTGGCGAAAAGAATGATTCCGCTGCGCGCATCCGCGACATACACGGCGGCTTCCAGCCCATCCAGCACGGCGGCCAGAGGCTCACCCGCGCTACTGGCCGTGACTGCCGCGTTTTGTATGTCCGTGTCCGCGTTTTGCATGCTTCTCCCGATTCGACAAACCCGTGCCAGCGGCAGTTTAGCGTTACAGAATCCACTTGGGCTAGAATTAGGTTCTTACATACATGAATCATCCAGCGAGACCGGAACAATGGATATGGACGCTATCCGCCTGAACGACATCCGGCGTATGCGCGATGAGGCCGAATGCCTTGTGGACGGAGCCACAGTAGACGCCGCCATTGACCGCATGGCCTCGGACATTACCGAACGGCTTTTCAATGCCGACCTGCTCGTTCTTGCGGTGATGAATGGCGGGATAGTCCTGGCCGGGCACTTGCTGCCCCGCCTCAATTTCCCGCTTGAACTCTCCTGGGTTCACGCAACCCGCTACGGCTCTTCCAGCCAAGGCGGAGAAATCGAATGGCACGCGTACCCGAATATCAAAGTGCAGGGACGTACCGTGCTCATCGTCGATGACATTCTCGATGTCGGCCATACCCTGCTCGCCATCGTCGAGCACTTGCGCGGACAAGGCGCAAACAAAGTGCTTACTGCGGTGCTCGTCGACAAACAGCACAACCGCAAGGCTCGCCCCGACCTCAAGGCCGATTTCGTCGGGCTGGAACTGCCGGATCGTTTTCTGTTCGGTTCAGGAATGGACTATCGCGGGTACTGGCGAAACGCCGTTGGTATCTATGCGGTAAAAGATTTATGAGTTTCAAACGAATACGGATGGCACGATGCTGATCACCTTCAAATCCAAGGCCGCCTCGGATGTCCTGATGTTCGGCGAGGCCGCGCGGCAGTTGCTTGCCCTGCTCGATAAGGACGGTAGTGCCGCGCAGGGCATCATCACCGTCGAACAATTGAATGAGGCCATCACGCGCCTGGAATCCGCCATCGAGCTTGAGCATGCGCGGCAGGGCGCGAAGAGCATGGATGAGCGCGAAGCCGAAGAAGAGGCCGAAGCCGAAGCCGGGCGCATCGGCATGGCCGCGCCCGTGAATCTTGCCCAACGCGCCTGGCCGTTGCTCGATCTGTTGCGCTGCTCGCATGCCGCCGGCCAGCCGGTGACTTGGGTCGCGCGGTAAAACGGAGAAAGATTAATCGGCAGTACAATAAATCTGTAGATTGGTTTGTGCCGTTCTACGCACTCAAAATTTCACGGAGGTTTCTCATGAAGAAGTACGCGGCTGAATTTGTCGGGACATTCTGGCTCGTCCTTGGCGGTTGTGGCAGCGCGGTATTGGCGGCAGCCTTTCCGGAACTTGGCATCGGGCTGGCCGGGGTTTCGCTCGCTTTCGGCCTGACCGTGCTCACGATGGCTTACGCAATCGGCCACATTTCCGGTTGCCACCTGAATCCGGCGGTTTCTATCGGCCTTTTCGCGGCGGGGCGCTTCGAGAGCAAAGAGTTATTACCCTATATCGTCGCCCAGGTTCTCGGCGGCATCGTCGCGGCGGGCATCCTGTATCTGATCGCCAGCGGCAAGCCGGGGTTCGAGTTGGGAGGTTTTGCCTCGAACGGCTACGGCGATTTCTCGCCTGGCGGGTATTCGCTTCCCGCCGCGCTGGTCTGCGAAATCGTGATGACTGCGGTTTTCCTTTTCGTCATCATGGGTTCGACGAGCCGGAAAGCCCCACCGGGATTCGCGCCCATTGCCATCGGCCTTTGCCTGACGCTGATACACCTGGTTTCCATCCCTGTCACCAACACGTCGGTCAATCCCGCGCGCAGCACTGCCGTAGCGTTTTTTGCAGGGGGTGACGCGCTCGCGCAACTCTGGCTCTTCTGGGTAGCGCCTATCGTAGGCGGTATCCTGGGCGCGCTGGTTTATAAGGCGATTGAGAAAGAACAGGATTAAGAAAAGCCCTCTCCCGTCCCTTCGGGGCGGGAGAGCTTTATGGTCATTGTCAAAGCCGCAGTCGTAAAACAAATACTCCAAGTCTGCGCGGTTCAATTTCCTTTGTTGAGTCACCCCTGCCCGAAGGCAGGGGATTCCTTGATACGGTCTTGGGGAGCCTTCGGCTTCTTGTTACGCTTTATCTCGCTTGACTCCGCCATTCATGGCGAAGATTGCGCGAGACATGTGTTCATCAGGCTCGCGCAAGGCGAGCCTTTATGTCGAGTCTGTCTGACATTTTGTCTGTCTAACAGCGGCGCAGTTCTGCCAGTTTGACAAATGTCTGCCATTTCGCTTTTTTCAAAATTGATCCAAACCGTTAATTTTTTAACAAGTCTGCCAAAACATGGGTATGGCAAGGATTTTGCTTGGAATATGACGAGCGTCAAACAACGAAATAAACAAACAGACAAAAATCATGATCAATCGACGGTTTTTCACTGTCTGCTTGCTGGTCACAGCAGGCAGCGCGGCAGGACAGGCCACCGGCTTTGTAGCGGGTTTGCATCCGGATCGGCGACCTGACGGGGCTCCGCAACTGGCGCAAGCCACCTTGACTCCAGAGCAACTTGAGCGGGCGCTGCATGGTATTGATCGCCCTGTGCCGGGCAACGTCGAGTCGATCGTGGCCGCTGGCAGATGGTGGATACCGCTGCGCGGGCCGGGTATGAACCCTCCCTACGACCTGCGCAACTGGCACAGCCCCTCGGTGGGTGCCTCCGTGCTTTCGTCGCGCTGATGTCGGCACATCAGAGCCTGTTTTTGGATCGCACGCTTGCTTTCGCGGCAAGCGATTTCTTTGGATTGCCGGGCTTGCAAACGCAAATACCCGCGATGCTGCCGACAGGCAGAAGGGGCTGACGGCCCCAAGTGTTTTTTCGTTCCCTAAACTTAAGGAGAAAGTCATGAAAGTTGTTCGTAAAGTTCTCGGTCTGTCGGTGATGGCTGTCGCTCTTGGCGTTGCCTTGCCGAGCATGGCGCAACAGCAAGGGATGTCCGGACAGCAGGGGATGTCAGGTCAACAAGGCATGTCGGGCCAACAAGGGATGTCTGGTCAGCAAGGCATGAGTGGCATGTCCGGCCAACAGGGCATGTCTGGACAGCAAGGAATGTCCGGACAGCAGGGGATGTCAGGTCAACAGGGCATGTCGGGCCAGCAGGGCATGTCTGGTCAACAAGGCATGAGTGGCATGTCCGGCCAGCAGGGGATGTCTGGCCAGGAAGGTATGTCCGGTCAGCAGGGGATGTCGGGCAACGAGACCAATAAGGCAAAGAAGGCCAAAAAGTAAGGCATGTCCGGCAGCAACAAGCCAGAAAAGGCAGGGCGCGCACAAAAATCATCCGGCCAGACGGCTGGGTGGTTCTTGTGTGGCGCCGCCTCACGGTAGAGCTGCAATTTCAATAACAATGAATCGGCCAGACCAGGCCAGGAGTCGAACCCAATGAGTTCGCTATGGTTTAGGAAGTTCCTGCGGATGGGCGCGAGCCGCAAGGGACATGCTTGCCTTGGGATGTCGTATGTCATGTCGGCGAGTTTGATCGCCGTCCTGACCGCGAGCGGTTGCAAAGACTCTACTTCACCGGCATCGCAGGCCAGTGCGCCCGCTGCGTCTTCCGTCAGCTATCAGGCGGCCAAATACGACCCCATCCATTTCAAGCCAGCGATCGAGCAGGCTACCGATCAGCAATGCTTAAACTGCCACGCCGAAGTGCTGAAGCCTGCGGCGCGCAAAATTTCGTCGGCGGGCATGGAAGCCTCCAACGTCAAGGGCTGGTATCAGCAGCTTTCCACTTATCAAGGCGAGCAGGAGACTTTCCACCGTCGGCATCTGGAGACGGCGCTTGCCAAACAGCTCATGAATCTGCGGTGCACCACCTGCCATCAGGGCAACGACCCACGCGACAGGGCTCCCGGCAGTTCAGCTACCGCACAGCCCGACCTCACGCTGCGCAAGACGGTATCGGCAGAAACAACATGCTTGAAATGTCACGGCCAGATGAATTGGCCCGTGATGGGCCTTCCTGAGCCGTGGCCACAGATGAAGGCATCGTTTCAAAACAACTGCCTGTTGTGTCATACAGCGATCCGCACAACACGGCACCAAGTCACCTATCTCAATGCCAAGGCCATTGAGGAGATGGCCGCCAAGCCAGACGGAGGAGACGTGTGCTTTGGCTGCCACGGAGGGCGTGCCTGGTATCGCATTCACTATCCTTTCCCCAGGCATGCCTGGCCTGAAATGGCTACCGAGACTCCTGATTGGGCCAAGGATCGCCCGACCGAATCGGAAGCACGCTTCCTCATTAGCACTACGGGTCAAGGAGAAAAAAAATGAAGAACCTCTGGCCTGAGACAGCATACGGCGAATCGGCGGCGTACTTTCCCGGCATCCGCGACAACCACGCCGACAGCTACCATCGGCGTGACTTCCTGAAGATCATGGGCGTTGGCGCCGCGACGCTGGTGGGCACATTAGTTGGCGTCGGGAGCGCGCTCAAACCCAAAGAAGCACGCGCCTTCGCATATGAACCTTATTTCCCCGACGACCAACTCACCACCGTAGTGACTTCGTGCGCCCATAACTGCGGCTCAAGGCATGTGCTGGTGGCTCACAAGAAAGGCGACGTGATCGTGCGGCTGTCCACCGACAACGGCACATACCAAGCCGGTGGCAGCTACGGCAAGGACACGGAGGCCGAACCTCAGTTGCGCGCCTGCCTGCGCGGGCGCAGCTACCGCGCCCGCCTGTACTCGCCCGAGCGGTTGCTGTACCCGATGAAGCGCGTCGGCGCGCGCGGCGAGCATAAGTTCAAGCGCATCAGTTGGGATCAGGCGCTGGACGAGATCGCCAACAAGATGATCCAACTCAAGAAGGATTACGGGCCTACCGCCTTGCTGGATCAGTCCTACGCCGGCGCCAGCTACGGCGTGCTGCACAAGAGTGACCAGATCGAGGGGCTGCTGGCGCGCTTTCTGGGCATGTTCGGCTGCCGCACCAATTCCTGGTCTGTGCCGTCGTACCAGGGCACCACGTTCTCCAGCCGCATGACCTTCGGCACCATCCAGGACGGTAACGAGGACGACGCCTTCGCGCACAGCAAGCTGATCATCATGTGGGGCTGGAATCCGGCTTACACTTTCCACGGCGGCAACACGTTCTATTACATGCGCCTCGCAAAGCAGCGCGGCTGCAAGTTTGTGCTGGTAGACCCGCAGTACACCGATTCGGCTGCCGTGTACGACGCCTGGTGGATTCCCATCAAACCCAATACCGATGCCGCCATGATGGCCGCGATGGCGTACCACATCTTCACCAGCAACTTGCAGGATCAGAAATTCATCAACAGCTTCGTGTTGGGCATGGATGAGGGAAGCTTGCCCAAGGAGTATGCGGGCAAGGAAAATTTTAAGGACTACATCCTCGGCAAGTACGACAACACGCCCAAGACGCCGGAATGGGCTGAACAGATTTGCGGCGTCAAGGCCGACGACATTCGCAAGTTGGCCGAGCTGTACGCCAAAACCAAGCCAGCGGCACTGAAGGCGTCCTGGGGGCCAGGCCGCGCCAGCTACGGCGAGCAATACAATCGCATGGCCGCTGCCTTGCAGGCCATGACCGGCAACATCGGCATCCTGGGCGGCTGCGCCGAAGGTGTGGGCAAAGCGTGGCACAGCGAGAGCGTAGCCTACCCTTACGATGAGAACGCCAACCTGTGGTGGGGTTCGATCAAGTCCGATCGCTGGGCGCACTGCGTGCTGAATTATCCGAACGTGAAGCGGGAAGAGATTGGCCTATGGCCGCGCCAGGACAACCTCGACGGCCTGATTCCCAACATCAAGGGCATCTTCTGGCAGGGCAGCGACTGGTTCAACCAACTCACCAACATCAACAAGGAAATCCAGGCCATCGAGAAGCTCGAACTGGTAGTGTGCATGGACTCCACCATCACGCCCTCGGGCATCTGGGCCGATTACCTGCTGCCGATTGCCACCCACTTCGAGCGCCACGACGTGGCTCTGCCCTGGTACAAAGGCCATTACTACATTCATCGGCCTCGGGTGATCCAGCCGCTGGGCGAGAGCAAGAGCGATTTTCAGGTGTTCACCGAGTTGTGCTACCGGCTGGAAGCGATCGATCCCAGCCTGAAAGACCTCGGCAAACGCTACAACCCGCGCGCCGACCGCAGCTACTTCCAGAACCCCGACGCCGTGGACGAAGCCTATCTCCAAGCTTGGTGGGAAGGCAGCGTGCAGCACCACCAGGGCGTAACCATGCAGTGGGAGGAATTCAAACAGCACGGCATCTACAAGTTTGTTTTCAAGGAGCCGCAAATCGCCTTCCGCGAACAAATTGCCAACGGCAAGCCGTTCGAGACGGCGTCGGGCAAGATCGAAATATTCTCGACCTACCTGGCAAGCATCACTGACTGGACCAAGACCCAGTTCGGTTACGAAATTCCCTACATTCCCAAGTGGATCGAGCCTTTTGAGTCGCTCAACCACCCAATCGCCCAGAAATACCCGTTCCATCTGGTCAGTCCGCACCCGCGCTGGCGCACACATTCGATCTTCAACAACATTCCGTGGCTGCGGGAAACCTACACGCAAGAAGTCACCATCAATGCCAGCGATGCCAAAAAACTCGGCATTCAAACCGGCGATACGGTGGAAGTCTGGAACGACCGTGGCAAGTGCGTCGCTCCCGCCTACGTGACTGAACGGTTGATGCCCGGTGTGCTGGTGTTGTTCGAGGGCGCGTGGATGGATCCGGACAAGGACGGCGTGGATCGCGCCGGCAACCCCGATTTTCTGACACTGGACAACCCCACCCCAGCAGGCGCGTTCGCCTACAACAACGCCATGGTGCAGATCAAAAAAACCGATCTGGAGCATCGGCCCGGTTGGGACGAACTGTCGGTAGCTCGCTCGGCGGTGTTCCGCCGCGACATGTAGGAGGCTCGTGTCATGGCTGAAAAACAGGTCATCATCAACAAGTTCGGCGTTGACGCCTCGGCGCGCGCGAAGCACGCGCAGGAGCACCGCGACGCAGCGACCTACGAGCCGGTCAAACCCAGGCAGCAATGGGGTTTCATCCACAACAACGTTGATTGCATCGGCTGCCGCGCCTGCGAAATCGCCTGCAAGGACAAGAACGGCCTGCCACCGGGGCCGCGCTTGCGGCGGGTGATGTACGTCGAAGGCGGCACGTTCCCGGAAGTGTTCGCCTACAAGGTGAACATGTCGTGCAACCACTGTGCCGAACCGGCCTGTCTGCCGACCTGCCCGACCGGCGCAATCTGGAAGCGCGCCGATAACGGGGTGGTAGACATCGACTCCACGCTGTGCATCGGCTGTCGCCGCTGCGAGGCCGCCTGCCCGTTTGGCGCGCCGCAGTACGACCCGACCGAGAATATCGTCAAGAAATGCAATATGTGTATCGACGAACTGGAAGCCGGCCGCAAACCGTACTGCGTATCGGCCTGCATGATGCGGGTACTCGACATCGGCCCCATTGACCAGTTACGTGCCGGTACCTGGGATACCAAGGCCATGGTTCAAGGCAAAGACGTTCCCGTGCGCCAGGTTCAGCACATGGCCAATCCAGAGTTGACCAACCCCTCGATTGTCTTCATTGCGCATCCCAAAGGGCGCGTCGCGGCGGCATCTGAGAAACCCACGGAGAATAAAGCCTCGCCATGACCGCCAGCGCACAGCCAATTGATGCCAAGGATGATTCGTTTCTGGCGGCAGAAGACCTGCGCGCACTGGCTTGGCTGCATGCGTCCGAGCGCTCGCCACGGGTTCTGGCCGAGCTGCATGCAAACGGCTTTCCCGCCTCGCTGATGCTGGTTCCGCAGAACAATCCCTGGATGCACTGCATGGATCGCGCCTTGGGCGCGCTGGCTGGCATACCGTGCGACGACGAAAGCGCCGAACTGCCGGTTCCCAGCGAGGACGATCTCGCGGCCGACTTCGCCGCCATTTACCTCACGCACGCGCTACGTGCGTCGCCGCACGAATCGGTCTGGCGCGACGAAGATCACCTGATGCTGCAAGAGCCGACCTTTGCCGTGCGCGCGTTCTACCGCCGCCACGGCTTGCAGGCGGTCGACTGGCGGCAGCGCGCCGACGACCATCTTGTCACCGAACTGGAGTTCGTGGCCTTGCTGCTGGAGCGCGGCGAACTCAAGGAAGCGGCTTGCTTTCTCAAGTCGCACCTGCTGACATGGCTACCGTCGTTCGCCAGCCGGGTTGCTCAGCGCGCGGCCACGCCGTTCTACGCTGCGCTGGCGGGTCTGACCCTGGCGGCCTGCGAGCATTGCCTCGCGCGGCTGCCGACTGTCGCCGATGAGGCTGCGTAACGGAGAAGGCTGCATTGCTGAGCCGCTGCGCAAGTGAATGCGATCGGTCTCTGCAATACAATCGGAGCAGTCAGATGGATTCGACTCCCCGAAGAACCAGACGCATAACAACACCGCCCATGCCCCTGTCGCTCCCGCTTTCTCGCCCTGTCATCCGCCAAGCACGTTGGCGTATTTGGTGGAGCGCATCGCTCTCGCGCCGCCTGACACTGGGCCTGATCGTGGCTCTACTGGCTTCCGCAGGCACATTGGTGGCGCTGACGCTGGCGGTCAATCAAAGTGAATTGCGCCTTCAGCAGGAAGAATCGGCCCGGCGCATGGTTCGGCTGTTCGAGGCCAGCTTACAGAACGCCATGCTCAAGCGCGACCTGGGGGGCATGACCGACATCCTGAAGTACCTCGGGCGGGCTCCCGGCGTAGATCAGGCGCGGTTGCTGAATCCCGTGGGCGAGGTTCGCTTCGCGTCCCACGATGGTGCGACGGCGCCAGAGCCGCCGGTATCGACGCGCGAACTTTGCCACGAGACTCAATGTCAAGAACGGTTGCGTTGGAGCGCCGAGGCTGACGGCGAGCGATTGCAGATCGTCTATCCAATACACAACCACGATCGTTGCGGCCAGTGCCACGGCTCGCTGGAACTGCATCCAGTCAATGGCTTACTGGTGGTTGACTTTCAGCCAAGAGCCTTTTCCAGCTTGGGTCGTGACCCGATACTGTTGCTGTCGGCCGTGGGCTTGAGTGCGCTGGCTCTCTTCGCCCTGATCATGCTTGTGACCCTGCGTCGACAAGTGAGCGAGCCGCTTGCCTCGCTGGCGCAGGCCACCGACAAGCTGGCGGCGGGCGACCTCGAAGCGCGCGTGAAATCCCCCGCGCGCGATGAACTGGGCCGTGTTGCCCACGCCTTCAATCATATGGCAGATCGCTTGCGCGAAACTGTAGTCACTTTGCGGCACGAGCGGCAGTTTCTACAACAGTTGATTGATGGCATGCCCGATCCCGTGGTCGTGATTGGCTCCGACTACCGCATTCATCTGGCTAACCATGCCTATGCCAGCCTGCTTGGCCACGATCTGCCCGCCTTGGTCGGGCAGCATTGCTATCGCACCAGTTGCGGCTTGAACGAGCCATGCCCCAGCACACTGGTGACTTGCCCGATCGCCGAAATCCGCGAGTGCGCCCGACCGGTGCGCAGCATGATCAGTCTGCGGCATGTCAGCGGCAGTACGGTAGATGTCGACATTGACGCCGCACCCTTGCCCCAGGAAGACGGGCAAACGCTGGTCATTGAGGTCATCCGCCCGCTGGAGCGGACACTGAGGTTCTCCCAACAGCAGCGCTTGTCCACCATCGGCCTGTTAGCCAACGGGGTGGCCCACGAAATTCACAACCCGCTGGCGTCGATCCGCATCGCGCTGCAAGCGAGTTTGCGTGGCCTGCGCAGCGGTCGGATGGACAGCGAAGAACTGACCGACTACCTGGAACTGGTCGACCATGAAATCGACCGCTGCGTCCTGACGACTCAGCGAATGATGCAAATGAGCCAGACGCCGACCCAGATGCTTCAGCCGGTGAACGTAGCCGTTGCCATCGATGACGTGTTGGCATTGCTGCGCGAGGAATGCCGTGTGCGCGGCGTTCTGGTCAGCATCAACGGTGTACCGCAAACGCTGTGCGTAATGGGCGACGAAGCCGAGTTGCGCCAGGTTCTGGTGAATCTGGTGCACAACGCACTGCACGCCATGCCACAGGGCGGCCGGATCGACATCGAGGGAACATCCTCCAGCGATGGACAGTGGTTTCAGCTTGCCATGCGCGATACGGGCTGCGGCATCGCGGAGGCTGACATTGCCCTGATCTTCATGCCCTTTTTCAGTCGCCGCGCAGACGGGCAGCGCGGTACCGGCCTGGGCTTGGCTATCAGCAAGGCCATCATGGAACGGTTCGGTGGGCACATCGAAGCCGACAGCACACCCGGACAGGGAAGTTGCTTCACGCTGACGCTGAAACAAGTGTCCGACGCGGCATTGACCGAAAGTGCCGACAATACCGACAATACCGATCATGCACCGGTTGACTGAAGATCGCCCCTTGTACGCATCCATCCTCGTCGTTGAAGACGATTCAGTCCTCAATCGCCTGCTCGTCAAGGAATTGGGCAAGGCCGGCTACGAAGTCGATGGTGCCGATTCGTGGCGGCGCGCGCGCGAGCGCATTACCGCTTTCGCCCCCGATCTGGTGCTGCTGGACGTGAATCTGCCCGATGCGGACGGATTTGGCCCGCTCGTGGAAACCGTCAATTCCCGACCCGTTGTAATGCTCACAGCATATGGCAACATCAGTCAGGCGGTCGAGGCCATGCGCCTCGGTGCGGCCGATTACTTGGTCAAACCGGTCAATCTGGATGAACTCGAACTGGTGATCCGCAGCGTGTTGGAGCGCAGCCAATGGCACGCGAAGAAGGCGCTGTGTCACACCGATGCCGGCAACACCATGATCGGCGACAGCCCAGCGATGCAGCAATTGCATCGCCTGATCGGCGATGTCGCGGGCTCTGAGGTCACGGTACTGATTCAGGGCGAAAGCGGCTCCGGCAAGGAATTGGTCGCCCAGGCCATCCATGCGGCCAGCCCTCGGCGTGGCGAGAGCTTCGTAGCGGTGGATTGCTGCACCTTGCAGGAGTCGCTGTTCGAATCCGAACTGTTCGGACACGAACGCGGCGCATTCACAGGAGCCGACCGGCGCAAGGCTGGCCTCATAGAAGCGGCCACGCGCGGCACATTGTTTCTGGACGAAATCGGCGAGGCTGGCACGACGATTCAGGCTAAATTGCTCAGGGTGCTGGAAACCGGGCGCTTCCGGCACGTTGGAGCCAATACCGATCTGCGCGCCGACGCGCGCATTATCACGGCCACCAACCGCGACCTACGTCAGCGCGCGTCAAAGGGTAAATTTCGCGACGACCTGTACTATCGTTTATCAACCTTCCTTATCGAAGTGCCACCCCTGCGCCAGCGCCGCGAGGACATTGCGGCGCTGGCTGCCCACTTTGTCGCCCGCAGACGTCAGGCCATGGGTCTACGGCCGGTCGCCATCAGCCCGGAAGCAATCCGTCGGCTGATGGCCTACGACTGGCCGGGCAACGTGCGCGAACTGCGTAACGTCATCGAGCGCGCACTGATCGTTCTGGGCAACGAACAGGAAATCGATGTGCCGCACCTGGGATCGCTTCAGGCCGCGCAGCCATCCTTCATGGCCGCTGCTGCGCCGGGTATTGGATCGTTGGACGAAGCATTGGTGCTGCGCGGTGAACCCACGCTCGAAAAGATCGAGCGCGAATACCTGGCCAACCTACTCAAGAAATACGGCGGCAACCGGCGGCGCGTGGCCGAGGCGATGGGCGTGTCCGAGCGCACCGCCTACCGCATGATGGATCGGTATGGGTATAAATAACCCTCCTGACTCAGGCCGTTGTTCTGGCCAAGTCGGTCCGCCAGCCAGGGCGGCCGTACCGCGCGCACTCAATCCAGATCGCTGATCTTGGGGTCGGAGCGCAGGAAACCGCGCAAGGGAGCAGCAGGCGGAAGCGAATTCCTTTCATTATTCCGATTTTCATTGATGATCTTGCCCCACTCCTCGAAAGCCTGCTTCACATCATCCTGCGCGCCTCTTCCGTTTGTGTGCTGACC
>JGI24705J35276_12237860_pt1 | contig 13628 bp, 11 predicted proteins | sample TergutNt197P4_FD_35276 | JGI IMG/M metagenome (IMG submission 35276) | reverse complement strand
CGGCTATGTCAGCGACCGCTGGCGCCCGGTCTCGCCGGTTACCGGCCGGCTCGACGCGTTTCAGTGGCAGCCCCCCGTCGCCAGCCTGCCTTCGGACAGGGGAGCGACAATCGATTCCACCGCATTCGAGGAGGCCGAGGCCATTCTGGCGGCACCACCGCCACAGCTCGTCAACAGGGGCGGCGAAGATCTGGCCGAGCCGCCGGAGGAGGCTGAGCCGGAGGCACCGACGGTCGCACAGGACGATTCCCCGCCCGCAGCCAAGACGGTCGAGCCGCCTGCGGAGCCAGCGAAGCCGGTCTCGTCGCCTACCCAATCATCCCCGGCAGCGGTCGCGCCGCTGTTCCGGGACCGCGCCGACCTTGGAAAGGTCGACGCGCGGCTTGCCCCGGCTGTCATCCCTATTATCCATCCGCCCGATGATCCCGGGGTCGACGACGACGGTCCGAGCGATGAATTTGTGGAACAAATCGGCACCCCCAGGGCCAAGTCCAAGGCACAGCCCGGCGGCTGGCGGGGTTTTTGGTCGCGCTGGGGTGGTTGAGCGGGCGCGGTCAGGTCCGCTTGTTCTTGCCAATCGGGGCCTTGCCCGATATCAGGAGCGTATGCATTTGGGCTTGAAGGAAATCCACTAGGCCCACATGGTCCGCCGCAATAGCTCAGCTGGTAGAGCACGTCATTCGTAATGACGGGGTCGGGGGTTCGAATCCCTCTTGCGGCACCACATGCATTGTGTCCGGCCCGGAGACATAGGTAACAGGTTGCACCTAAGGCATGGGTGACAACCTCGTGCCGAACGGGTTGTTGTACCGATATCACCGAACAGATTGGTACAGGTGAAGGACAGGGTCTGGACGTCGTTGATCGTCAGGAAATCCTGCTGGTCCAGCGTCTTCAATGCCAGGCCGTCGCTCACCACGGGCGACCGGCAAGGATCGGCCGGGGGCACACGGTTTGATTGCGACTTGCGTCATCGTTTTGCCTGATCATTTGGCTCCATTGCGCCCGCGCTGATTTGGAGAAGCTGGATGCCTTGGATCGCCATCACCAAAACGCCTTACATCGAAGAGCGTGAACCGTTGTATCTTCGATACTACCAAGGCTCCGAGACCGACCAGCTTGATACGATCCCTGTCTGTTTTGAAGTCGAACCGAAATCCGAAACAATCACCCTCATTAGCGTTACCGACGAGGAAGCGGTCATCCTCTGCGATTGGAATTCCGAAACCTGGGTATTGAAACCGGTCATCAATCGCCACACGAAACGACCGATTCCTGGTCACTGGATATTCAGCGAGCAACGGCAACCGCATAGCATCGCCTTCACCAACTCCGCACAAATTCCCGCGCCCTGACTGTCCCCGTTACCTGACCGTCCCCGTCACAGGCAGATCGCTGTCAATGGTCACGGTATTGCCCTCGGTCGTGATCAGGTCAGGCGCATGCGCAACCGCGCGGCAATGATGCCGCGCTGGCCTCGAACATCATGAAACAGGTGAAACACCAGAGAGGGACGGGCAGTGGCGCCCCTCAATTCCGAGAGTCGATGGTTGCCTTGTGGAGCCCTCAGCGACACAGCGGGCGATAGAGGAGTTTCGGGCTCGGCCGCTCAACCCCCGAACACTTCGCTGAAGAAGTCATCCATCATGCGATACGCGCGGCGCGCGGCGCGCTCGTTGTAGCGGCAGTTGCTGGCGGGGTCGTTACCTGCTGCGCTCGGCAGAGCAAAGCAGTGCACCGCGCCGCTGAAATTGACGAACTGCCAGTCCGCGCCAGCCGCGTTCATTTCGTGCTGGAAGTCAGCAATGTGCTCGGCGGTAACGGATCTGTCATCGGCGCCGTTGAGAATCAGCACCGGGGTCTGAGCCGAGCCGGGCGCGGCGCGACTGTTGGCCGAAAGATCGCCGTGGAACGTGACCACGCCGGCAAGCTTGTCGCCCGCGCGCACGAGCTCGAGCACCGTGGTGCCGCCCAGACAGTAGCCAAAGGCACCGATCTTGCCGGCATCCAGTGGCGCGTGGCCCGCCTGGCCCTGGAGCGCCGCCACTGCCGCGCGGATCCGTGCGCGCAAGGTAGCGCGATCGCCGCTGCGCAGTTGCTTGGCAAGCTGGCCGGCCTCTGTGTTGTCCTTGGGCTGCGCCCCCTTGCCGTAATAGTCGGCCACCAGAATCACGTAGCGGTCGCCCGCCAATGCCTTGGCACGATCGATGGCGGCACGCGTCACCCCCATCCAGTCCGGAGCCATGACCAGGCCCGGACGCGGATGCTGATCGGCATCGTCGTAGACCAGATAGCCGTGGAAGGTCTGACCTTCCGCCTGCCATTCCAGCGGCTGTGCCACAGGCGCCGCGTGGGCGCATGACAGGGCGGCCAGCCACAAGGTGAAAGCGGCGAGCGTTCGAGGCAGAATGCGTGTGGAGAGCATGGCGGTTTCCTATGAGAATGAGACAGTGTAGCCCAGTAACATGATCAAAGGTAGGTGCGCAGCGTCCCTGGAGTGCTGTCTCGCAAATACCTGAACGTGGTCACATACATGCCCGCGCTAGAGCGCGGTCAGCAGATAAGCGCGCAACGCTCCTGTTCGATGTTCTTAAGACATGGATGCGTCGAGCAAAGTGCAACTGTTTAACAACAAGTTAACGCGCGCTTACGACTCCGAATCCGCCCAGCGATCCCCTTCATTTAAGTCGCAACCATGTTATGTGCATGGTGTTTACGACTTCTTGGTGATTCGTTCTCCAACTGAGCTTGGAGTGCGTTCGAGGCTCGTTGGAGCCGAGCGCTTGCTTAGCGTCTTCATTTTTTGTCAGGCGTCGTGAGGATGGCAGAGCTATTAAAAGGGCTGTGCTATGAAAATCTACAAGGCGCCGCGTCGTCTGAGCGGTAAGTCTGCCTGCCGTACCGCGCGATCTGACATCTTCCATCAGCGCATCGTCTTACTCTCAACTTCGTCCGTAGCGGCGATCCTGCTCTCGAGCGCATGTAGTTCGGCGTTCGCGCAATCGTTAATTGCCAATGGCACGACGCAAACCGCATCGGGCAGCTACAGCACGACGGCCAACTGTGCAACACCGGGCAGTCCCGGCTGCGCTGGGTATGGCTTCGATGTCTCAGCTGCGGGTATCGTGAACACGACCGGCCCGGTTACTATTCAAGCCACGGGTAGCTCTGCCTACGGTATCAATATCGCCACCACCGGAGGCACGGTCAATCTGGCGGACCCGACCTCCATTACAACATCTGGCGCAAGCGCCATAGGCATCAATGTGCTGACCGGAGGCACGGTCAACATTACGGGTGCGACCACCATCACGACCGATGGCAATGCCGCAGTGGGAATTAACTTAAACAACAGCCATCTCACGGCGACCGCTGCCGTAACGATCAGTACCAACTTCTTCACCGCCGCCACCGGCGCCGGCCCCAACGGCGTTGTGCTTTCCAATGGCGCCGTGGCCGACATGAGCGGTGGGGGAAGCATCCGGGCGGGTGGTACCGGGCTTTTGGTCACCGGCGTCAATACCCAGTTCACCGGCCAGAATCTCGACATCACCGCCTTGGGAATGGCCAGCGCCGTGAATGTCTACAGCTACGCAGACGTAACCTTGACCGGCGGCAACATCACCGGTCAGGCAACGAACAATACGATCAACGTCGGCCAAAACGGCCCCGGCGGTGTGATCAGGCTGAACGATTTGTCGGTGACCACGCTGAACAACCCCATGGGCGGATTCCCTGCAGCGGCGGCAGCGGTCACTTCCACTGGTATAGGCGTCGCGATCCTCAACAACGTCACCATCACGACCTACACGGACAGCGGCGAAGGCGTTGCCGCGGTCACTGGAGGGACTGCCACCGTCAACAACTCCAGCATCACGACCTTCGGCGGTGCGGGTGCAGGTGTGGCGGGGGAAGGCGCGGTTGGGATGCGCGCCTTTGATATCAATGCAACATCGGGCGCGCCCTCCACGATTACAGCTACTAATGTGACGATCGTCACCAACGGGGTGAGCAGTTCAGGACTTGAGAGCGACAGTGGCGGCGTGATTGTCGTGAACGGAGGATCAGTCACCACCAACAATCCTCAGGCCGCGGGTATTGTGACCACCCTGAACGAATTCTCGTCAGCTCAAGGTGCTGCGGCGACGAGCAGCGTCACTGCAACCAATGTGACCGTTCACGCTGCCGGAGATGGCATCCAGGCGTTCGGCGGTACTGGTGTCGTCAGTCTGACAGGTTCCACGGTCACGGCAGGCTCCGGGATTGTATATAATGTCATGCAGAATCCCGGTGGAGGTGCACACAGCGCTGCTGATGCAACTTTGAACGTCAATTCGTCGACCCTTACCGGTGCGATGATCACGGATGCAATCTCGACCTCGACCATCGGTCTCAGCAACAACACGCTGTGGACGATGACAGGCAATTCCAACGTCACGAGCCTGACCAATAACGCGAGCACGATCATTGTCACCTCGCCGACCGGCGATCCGACTGTGCTCGCGAGCTACAAGACGCTGACGACGAACAACTATGTCGGTCAAGGCGGCACGATCAGCCTCAACACTTATCTCGGAGCGGACGGTTCACCGTCGGACCTGCTGATCATCAACGGTGGTACGGCGACGGGCAGCTCGTTCCTGCGTATCAACAACACCGCGGGTGGGGGCGCAGCTACCACCGGCGACGGCATCCTGATAGTCGACGCGATCAACGGAGGCACTACCGCGCCAGGCACCTTCGCCCTGTCCGGCCGGGCAGCGGCCGGCGCCTTTGAGTACGGGCTGTTTCGTGGCGGCGTTGGCGCGGATGCCACGAACGACAATTGGTATCTCCGTTCAACCGGCGTCCGCCCCGAGGTGCCTGTTGATACGGTGGTACCAGCGGTGGCGAGCCGGCTCGGCCTTGCCATGCTCGGCACCTACTCGAGCCGCTATGGAGATAGCGACATAGGCGTCCGCGGCGGCAGCTACGGCGACACCCAGTACTGCGGCGACGACGTCGAAATCCGGAAGTCTGATCTGTACTATAAGGCGCAGCCGCGGCGGCCCAAAGTTGAGTGCAACGCCCTATTGTGGGGCCGGGTGTTCGGCCAGACCGGTTCGGTCGGCGGTGGTGTCGGCTCCAATGGCAGCTTCGGCAGCGCCGGTCCGGCCTACAGCTTCGACTATGGTGGTTTCCAGGCCGGTGCGGACCTCTACCGCTCCGCGCGGGACAGCCTCGGTCTCTATGCCGGTGCGGCTACGGCCCAAAGCAACGTCATGACCGCCAGTGGTGCGGCGGCTGGCCGGCTCGGCCTGGATGCCTACGGGTTCGGCGGCTACTGGACCCATCGCGACCCGACCGGCTGGTACACCGACCTGGTGCTGCAAGGGGACTGGTATGAGAACATCCGCACCGCCTCGGTCGCCGGTGTGAACTTCCATACCCAGGGTTGGGGCATCACGGCCTCGGCCGAGGCCGGTTATCAGATCGCGCTGAGCGACGGGTACTTCGTGATCCCGCAGGGCCAGATCATCTATCAGCGCACTGCCATTGATAGTGGCGCCGATCAGTTTGCCCGGATCACTTTTGGCGCGACTGATGAGATCTATGGCCGGTTGGGAGGCCGCTTCGCCAAGGGTTGGCTCACGAACGACAGCCGCACGGTGACCACCTGGGCCGAGGCCAACATCTGGCACCAGTTCGGCGATAATGCCCAGACCACATTCGCCAGTCTGCAAGGCAACTTCCCGACCTCGTTTGGGGTGGGCCTTGGTGGCACCTGGGCGCAAGTCGGGCTCGGCATCTCCGGTCAGATGACGCGCAACGTCAGCGTCTTCGGCATTACCGACTATAACATCGCCATGAACCAGCCCGGCCACAGCCTCGGCGGTCGAGCAGGCATCCGGGTCGCATGGTAACCCCCTTTTGACCTGCTGAGAAACTGGCCGGTGACGGCTAGGTACCGGAGGCGTCACTCACCCGCACGCGCATTTGAACCTTTGCGCGCCTGGCTAAGACTAACGACCCAAGCGTTGTAAACAACCACGCGCCGGGTTCGTCCAAACCCGGCGCGTGCGCAGCGTCAGGGCTTGCCGCCCCTCGCCCCGGCAACCGGCAAGCCCGCCTTGTTTCCTTTGTCGCGCACCTCGGTAGTGGGTTGCCAGCCTCTCGCATCGATAAAATGGGTAGCTGTCTTGCTCCGTGACAACACGTGATGCGATTCAACGTGATCGTGTCACGCTTTGGGGAGGTCGCGCCGTTTCGGGCTGCTGCCCGCGCATCAGCAAGGCGGGCAGGACGGCGACGAAGAACGTAATCGCGACAACATAAAATCCGTCCTGATAGGCCAGCATCTGCGCCTTCGGCACCAGCATGCTTTCCAGATAAGTCATCGTGATGGGGGGCGCGCCGGTGGGCAGGCGTGTGCCGAAAGGATTGCCCCAGTGCAGTAGCAGCCGACTCAGCTGACTGATCGCAGCCCCGGCGGCGGAAGTGGCCGGCGTTATCGCCTGCGCCAAGGCGTCGCCGTGGAATGTCATCCGCATATCGACCAGTACGGACAGCAGGTTCACTCCCAATACACCGCCGAACTGACGCACAAAGTTCAGGGAGCCCGAGCCCTGCGCCAGCAGTTCGGGGGGCAGAGCACGCAACGCACCGGCATTCAACGCTGGCATGATCAGGCCCAACCCGATACGCCCCAGCACCATCCACCAGGCCAGCGCCCAAAACGATGTGTCGACATCGGCGCCGCTGCACAACGCGTTCGAGAATCCGAACACCGCCAAGCCGAACGAGACAGGCGCCCATGGCGGCAGGCGGTCGGCGAGATATCCCGCGATCGGAAACACCAGCGCAAGCACGAAGCCGGACGGCATCAGCAACAGACCGGCCCGGGTTGGCGTGAAGCCTTGCACGAACTGTACGAATAACGGGACGATGTAGGTTGAGCCGTAGATGCCCAGCCCAAGCGCAAGCGCCACCACGCAGCTTGCCGTGAACCCGACATTGGCGAAGACGCGGATGTTCAGCAGCGGGTGCGCGCACGTCAATTCCCATGCGATGAAAGCGATGCCTGAGACGAAGGCCGCAGCAAACAGGATCAGGATCAGATCCGAGTTCCAGCCCTCGCGCTGTCCGTTGGAAAGCGCTGTCAGAAGACTGACCAGGAAGACAACCAATAGGAGGAAGCCGAGGGCGTCGAAGCGGCGAGGTTTCGGTCGCTGCGGGCTGCTATCTCGCCCAGGCAGGAACACCGCCGCCGCCACCATCGCGATCGCACACACCGGAACGATCGCAAGGAAGACGTCGCGCCAAGTGTATTGGTCGACCAGGATGCCGCCAAGCGTAGGGCCGAGCGCCGGTGCCAGCACCACGCCGATGCCGTAGATGCTCATCGCCTTACCGCGTTGCTCAACCGGAAAGACATGCGACAGCACGACCATGGTGATCGGCTGGATCAGCCCGGCGGCCACGCCTTGAAGCACGCGTGCAAAGATGAGCTCGCCGTCGTTGACGGCGGAGGCGCCCATAATGGAGCCGGCGATGCACAACGCTAAAGCGCCCATGAACGGGAGCCGATAGCCAAACCGGGCGAGCAGCCAATCGGTGAGCAGCATGCAAGCCGTCATTGCCGCAAGAAAGCCGGTGGAGAGCCATTGTATCTGATCCTGGCCCAGTCCGAATGCGCCCATAATATCCGGCATCGCCACGTTCACGATCGTGGAGGAGCCGGTCGTGGCTGTGGTCGCGACCATCACGGTCAGGGCCGCATACCATTTGTAGCCGGCGCCAAAGCGCGCGGTGTAGGCCTCAATTGGAGACATCGATCGATACTTCGACCATGAGACCGGGCTGCAACGGGTGAGGGAGATTGTCGAGCGCGATGCGGACCGGCACGCGCTGTGTAATCTTGGTGAAGTTGCCGGACGGATTGGGGCTCGGCAGCAACGCGAACTGGTTGGTCGCGGCATTGCCGACGCGAACCACGCGGCCCTTCAGAGCAAGGTCCGGAAACGCGTCGACGCTCACCGTCGCCTTCTGGCCGACTCGCACGGATCCAACCGCGGTTTCCTTGACATTGGCTTCCACCCAGACGCCGCTCGGATCGTGCATCATCATCAGCCACTGTCCGGCCTGTACGTAGTCGCCCTCATGGATGAAGGTGTTGTCAATGATGCCGTCGAAGGGGGCGCGCAAGGTGCGGTCCTGAATCTCCAGGCGCACCTGATTGGCTTGCGCGGCGAGAGCGTCCCGTTGACCGCCCAGCACTTGGATCTGCTGATCAAGCATGGCCACTTGGCCGCGCTGGGCGGTGGCCTGGGTCAGCGTCGCGCGGTGGGACTCCGCCTGTGCCTGGGTTTGCCGCAAGGTTGCCTCGGCTTGCAACTGCGCGACGCGCGTATGATCCCAGCTCTGGCGGGAAATGCTGTCGGTCTTGACCAATGGATCGGCGCGGTCGAAATCCGAGCGGGCGAGGTCCGCCTGATGGGCCGCCACGGCCACCGCCGCTTCGGATGCGGCAAGCTGGGCCTTGGCATCATTGATCTGAGCCTCGCTTGTCTGCTGCGTGGTGTCGCGCTGGATCGTGGTCTGCCGGATCTGGGCCTCGAGCGCCGCTATATTTCCTTCGAGCACCTCCAGTCGAAGCCGGGCGTCGCGCGCATCCAATTCCGCCAGTACCTGCCCCTTGGTCACCCGATCGCCTTCCATCACGGGGCGGGAGAGGAGCCAGCCATCCAACCGGCTCGCGATCGTGGTGACTTCGCCAGCCACCCGGGCGTCGTTCTCCGTGACGTGCGTCATACGCTCGTGCAGCCAGTATCCGCCGACGATCGCAAGCATTGTCAAAGCGATCAGCAGTGCGGCCAAGCCGCCGTAAAGTCGTATTTTTGCATTGCTCAGCACTCGCTTGGCCGATTTCTTGTCGGCGCGCAGGAAAGCCCAGGCGAACTCACTATTCATCGGGAGATCTCGCTTATTCGGAGGCTCGCTGTCGGTTCAGGGATGCGCTGACGCGCTCGATCACCTGAAATGAGGCCGCCAGCGCTTCATTGGAAATGCCGGCGAGAGCTTGATCGCGAACCTCAGCGCCAACAGCCTCTACTTGTGCAACCAGCCGGCGGCCCTGTGCTGTGAGGCAGACAAGTCGGGCGCGCCGATCATCTTCGATTTTCCGTTCGGCCAACCCGGCAGCAACGAGAGCATCGATCAGGCGCACGAGGCTTGAGCTCTCGATGCCCAGTAACTCGGCCAATTGCTTCTGCCGCATCGGTTTCTCGCGGGCGATGTAGAGCAGCGGCAACCAAGTCGCCTCAGTGAGACCATACGGCAGCAGGCGCTCGTTCATCGCAAGCCGCCACTGCCGTGCGGCGCGGGCAAGCTGGCGGCCAAAAAGTTGGCGGATGTCCAAGAGGGAGGTGCTGTTCACAAGATGAGATTTAGTTCGTATTCAAGTTATTTCAATCAGAACATTTACGAGCCATGCAAAATCGCATAGCTTCGTTGTGATCTCAGGAGTCCGCATTGACCAGCCGCCCGTCCAGGCGGGCTGTAAAAGCTGCTACTCGGCATTCCTTAGGCCCGTGCAATGACGTTTTGTGACGTCATCGGGTGCAGAAGATCGAGAAAGTTGGATAGCAGCGAGGGCGCAGCGGCGCATCCACGGGCGGCTGGTTGATTTCGCGTCTTCGTAGCCCTTGGATATATTCGTATACTACATAGTTGTGACCTAATAGATTACATCCTATCAATCCCGACATGGCTCCTTCACAAACCATCATTCATGCTGAAATCGGCCTGCTCATCGAGCGCCTCGGCCGCGCCTGGCGCCACGAGGCCGACCAGGCTCTTGCCGACCATGGGCTATCGGAGGCCACGGCCCTTCCCTTGTTGGTGCTGTCGCGCCGGGGAAAGAGCGTTCGCCAAGGCATCCTTGCCGAAGAGATGGGTATCGAGGGGCCTTCGTTGGTTCGGCTCATCGACCTCTTGCAGAGCGAGAGGCTCGTGGAACGCCGTGAGGACCCGACCGACCGTCGCGCCAAGATGCTGCACCTCACTCGTCTGGGCGAAGCGAAGGCCGCCGAAATCGATCGCGTATTGCGCCGTGTGCGGGCCTACCTGTTGAAGGACATCGAAGCCGACGATCTCGGGATTACTTTCGACGTGCTGCGAAGCATCGAACGACGGGCCAATCGCCGGCGTGAAGCATTGACCGTTTCGCAAGCCTAGCCAATGTCTGCGGGTTCACCTTTCCTGGTTCGCCATGCGGACCTCGTATTTGCATTGAAGACCTTCGCCGCGGCGGCTCTCGCCCTGGTCGTCGCGCTCTGGATCGACCTGCCGCGCCCCTATTGGGCGATGGCAACCGTGTATATCACCTCGCAACCGCTGGCCGGCGCGACGAGCTCAAAGGCGATCTACCGCGTGCTGGGGACCGTGATCGGGGCAATCGTCACTGTCGCCATCGTCCCCAATTTCGTCAACGCCCCCGAACTGCTCTGTCTGGTCACCGCGATCTGGGTGGGATTCTGCCTCTACCTTTCGCTGCTCGATCGCACGCCCCGCAGCTACGTCTTCATGCTGACCGGATACACCGTGGCCTTGATCGGCTTTCCCGCCGTTTCCGACCCCGCAAGCATTTTTGATACCGCTGTGGCGAGAGTCGAAGAGATCACGCTTGGCATCATCTGCGCGACCCTGGTGTCGACGACAGTGCTGCCGCGCAGCGTCGCTCCTACCGTGGCGGACCGCGTGAGCAGCTGGCTGTCGGATGCGCGGAACCTCTGCCTGGACGTGCTGTCCGGACGCGGCGCCGAGCCGGCACATCGCGCCCAGCGAATGCGTCTCGCAACCGACGCTGTCGAGATCGACATGCTTGCAAGTCACCTCGACTATGACTGGCTTGCCGATACGAATGCCGTGCGGGGTCTGCACGTGCTTCGCCTGGAAATGCTGATGCTGTTGCCGACTCTGGCTTCGATCAGCGAGCGCATGGCCGCACTTGGCAACCACCTGCAGGAGAACTTACCGGAACTGGCGTGCCTGATTGACAATCTGAAGCACTGGCTGTCGGCCGAGGACACCGAACGGCAACAACAAGCCGAAACGCTTCGCGCAAAGACTGCCGCGTTGCGGCCGAAGCTCGACTCGGATTCGTCCTGGGAGCAGATCACGGCGGCAAACCTGCTGATACGGTTGCGCGAGCTCGTGGACATTTCGCAAGCCTGCCGGTCTCTGAGCCGGGCGATCACCACGGGTGATGATGTCTCGTGTCTCCAATTGACGCTCGGCTTGGAGCGCGCCATCGCGCCGACCCGGCATCGTGACCACGGAATGGCGTTGTGGTCGGGCGCAGGCGCGGCAATTGCCATCCTGATCTGCTCCGCTTTTTGGATCGCGACCGGCTGGGCCGACGGCGCGTCGGCGCCAATGATGGCAGCAGTCGCCTGCTCGTTCTTTGCCGCGCAGGACGACCCCGCGCCGGGCATCAAGAGTTTCGGAGTGTGGGCAGTGGTCTCGTTCATCGTGGTCGCCATCTACCTGTTTGCCGTCATTCCGGCCATTTCGAACATCGAAGTCCTGATTGCGGCATTGGCGCCACCATTCCTGCTGTTTGGCGTCTTGATCGCACGGCCGTCGACAACATTCATCGGCATGTCGCTCGCAAGCAATGCTGCCACCCTTATGGCGCTGCAGGAGGTTTACGACGCGGATTTCGGGGCCTATGCCAATTCGGCCGTCGCATTCATAGTCGGAATAGCGACAGCTACAATCGTGATCAAACTGTAGGAGCCGATCGAATCGCGCGGCGCCTGATGAAAACGAAATGGGAGACGCTTGCGCTCACCGCCGAACGACGCGGTAAGAATGATCGGGCAGCCTTCGTCGGCCTGATGCTTGATCGTCTCGGGTTGCTTGCCCAGCGCGTGGCGGTAATCCCGGAGATCAGTCGCCGCGACACTGACAGCCTGACTCAGCTGCGCGTCGGCCTCAATATCATTGACCTGCGCCGCGCCCGTCACGGGCTTACGTCGGCAACCCTGAACGCAATCGACGACATGCTGGACCAATTGGCCATCGCTTTTCGCAATCACGTGTCAGGTCCGAGGCCGCCCGAACTGCTGTCGCGCATCGACGTCGCACTGGCGGAAGCTCTGAACGAACCTGCCACGGTCGCGAAGGAAGACGCCTTGATTGGTCTAGCCGGTATCCGCTGCGGACTGTTTCCGGAAGCTCCTGCCTATCGGCCTCAACCCATCACTTCTCAACCCATCGCTTGGAGCCTGACGGCATGAGAAATGAAATTGATATCTACGGCGTCCTGGTGCCCGCGTTGCTGTTGTGGCTTGTCGTGACCTACGCTCTGGGCGCCCTGCTGCGCCCGCTCTTGCGTTGGGCGGGTCTCTACCGCCTGGTATCGCAGCCTGCACTGTTCGATGCCGCTGCTTTCGTCTGCCTGCTGGGCTGCGTTGTCTATCTGTCCTCGGAGTATCTTTCGTGAAGACCGCTCTTGCTCTGCTTCGCCGTTCTGCGCTCGTTGGCATTGCCGTCGTGGCGGCCATCGCGGTCGCGATTCATCTGTGGGCCTACTACATGGAGGCGCCGTGGACGCGCGACGGCCGCGTGCGCGCCGATATCGTTCAGGTGGCGCCTGACGTCTCCGGCCTCGTCAGCGAAGTTCTGGTGCGCGACAATGTGAAGGTGCATCGTGGCGACATCATCTTTCGCATCGACCGGGCGCGCTTCGCACTGGCATTGCAGCAAGCCGACGCTATCGTCGCTGGTCGTCTCGCCTCGCTCGATCAGGCGAATAGCGACCTCACCCGCTATCGTGCACTGACGACCGACGCTGTCTCCATCCAAAAGCAGGAACAGGTCCTGGCTACGCAACTGCAGGCCAAGGCCGCCTACGATCAAGCGGTCGCCGACCGGGCGGTCGCGCAGCTCAACCTCGATCGCAGCGAGGTGCGTGCACCGGTCAACGGCACGATCTCGAACATGGACCTCCGTCCCGGTGCCTATGTGACGGCGGGCAAGGGCGTGATGGCGCTGGTTGATGCCGACACACTGCGCGTGGAAGGCTATTTCGAGGAGACAAAACTGCAGCGTATTCATGTCGGCGACAAGGTCAGGATCCGCCTGATGGGTGACAGCGGCCGGCTTTTCGGCCATGTGGAAAGCATCGCCGCCGGCATCGAAGATCGCGACCGTGCCGAGGGACCGAGCATGCTGGCTAACGTCAACCCGACCTTCAACTGGGTCCGCCTAGCGCAACGCGTCCCAGTCCGCATCTTGCTCGATCGCGTTCCCGAACAGACGCGGCTGGTTGTCGGCCGCTCGGCGACTGTTGAGGTCGTGGAAGCCAAGGAAGGACCGACACTGCCTGGAGCAGGCCCCGAGCCCTCGGCAAAGGAATGGAGCTCCGATACGACCACGAAATCGCAGTCGGGAAAAGCGATGTGAACGCCAAATATTGCACGAGCGTCCCGGTTGATTCATCAGCTTGCCACAACCTTGCCAAAAATAGCGCCCACATGAAGGTTGCCGGCTCGCGGGCCTTCCCGGGTGCGGATCGGCAGGGGCCGCCGCGCTGAGCGAGTTAGCGGCGGCCCTTTTTGCGATGACGCCCGTGCGGTAGCCGC
>JGI24705J35276_12237864_pt1 | contig 13630 bp, 12 predicted proteins | sample TergutNt197P4_FD_35276 | JGI IMG/M metagenome (IMG submission 35276) | reverse complement strand
ATCGGCCACGCCAATGTCGGCGGCACCAGATGGCGAGGCTTCTTGCTGTCCCTGCTGTACGTGACCGGCATGGCACTCACCTATACCGGACTCGGGGTCTTTGCCGCTGCCACCGGCCGCTTTTTCGGGACCATCAACAGCAGTCCCTGGACCTTTCTGATCGTCGGCAATATTTTTTCAATTTTCGGCCTGACCATGCTGGAGGCGCTGCCGATGCCGGCCATTGCCAGCCGTTTTTCCTCAGCCCGCTTGAGCCTGACCGGCATCTTCCTGGCCGGCGTAGCCTCGGCCTTGGTGGCCGGTCCCTGCACCACCCCGGTCCTGGGCAGCCTGCTGGCCTATACCGCCACCACCCAAAGCCTGATCACCGGCGGCCTGCTGCTGTTCGTCTTTTCCTTGGGCATGGGCGCTCTTCTTCTAGGAGTGGGCACCTTTTCCAGCTTTCTCTCCGCCCTGCCCCGCTCCGGCCTGTGGATGGTGGTGATCAAAAAAGCCATGGGCCTTCTCATGCTGCTCATGGCCCAATATTTTTTTGTTAAGGCCGGCTCTCTCTTCTTCTGAAAGAGTTCGCCGGTCTTGTTTCGTTCCCCTCAAACCTCCGGACAATTCCCATGCACCGTTTTTTGCAGAATAGTTTTTTGGTCCTGATGCTGATGCTCCTGCCTCTCCATGCCATGGCAGCGGCGCAACTCGGCCAACCCCTGATCCCATTTAAGGGGATCGATCTGAACGGCCAGCCCTATGACCTGCAGGATGCCATCGGCAACAGGCCGATGGTGCTCGTTTTCTGGGCTTCCTGGTGCCCGACCTGCAGGGCCGAGGTACCCAGGGTCAACCAGTTGGCCGAAAAATATCGGGCCCGGGGCATGGAATTTGTGGCGGTGAACATCGGCCACAACGATTCGGTTGCACGGGCCGAGGCCTTTGTCCGCAAAACCGGCATGACCTATCCCACCTATTTCGACGGATCAGGCACCCTGGCCGAAAAGTACCAGGTGATGGGGGTGCCGACGATCATCGTCGCCGACAAGCACGGCATTATCCGCTTCCGCAATTTCACCGCCCCGAATATCTCCGAGGCCACCTTTGCCACCCTGATGGCGGAGTAAGGGAAAAAAACTTACGGTTCGTCGGCCGGATCGATCACCGTAAAGGCATCCTGGACCTCGGGGGGGATGCTCACCGGCTTGCCGGTGTGCAGGTCGCAGAAGATGAACAAGGTCTCGGCGGTGGCCAGCACCACCCCGCTGTCCAGACGGATGAACTTGAACTTGCGCAGGGAGCGGAATTTGCGAAAATCCGCTACCCAGGTCAGGATGGCGATGGTTTCTCCGAGAAAGGCCGCATGCTGGTACTCAATGGCATGCGACCGGATGATCCAGGTCCGGCCGATCGCCGCGTACCGCTCCTGGGGCCAGCCCAGTTCGGCAGAATGGGTCATGGCCGCATCCTGCATCCACTGCACGTACTGGACATTATTGACGTGGCCATTGAGATCGATGGCCGTTGCCGGTACCACCAACTCTACCCTGCCAATGGCTGCCATCTCACTTCTCCTTGCCCGGCTGATCGAACCCAATGAGATTTCGTCCGCTGGCGGCCAAGAGCCGCTGCTGGGCGAGATGATAGCTGACCAGCGCCTGGGCCAGCCGGCCGTAGGTTGCCACCAGATCGCGCTGCGCCTCGTTGAGCCGGAGGAGCGGGGCCTCGCCCGCCTGGTACTCGTTTTTGGCCAAATCGCGGTTTTCCTCCACCAATTTGACGGTTTCCCGCTGCAGGCGCACCTGCTCGCGGGCGGCAGCCAGCATCGCGAAATCCTGGCGGATTTCAGCGGCGACCTGGTTGCGTAGCCCGGCCAGGGCGAACACCGCTTCCCGCTTGGCCTGTTCGGCCTCAATCAGCCTGGCCTTATCGGCCCCACCGGCATACAGGTTCCAGCTCATGTTCACGCCCACGCTGTTGCCCAAGTCGTCATTGCTCAACCGGGCATTGCCGGTCCGCATGCCTTCGATGCTCCCGCCCAACTGGAACTTGGGATAAAAGGGGGCCTTGGCCATACCGGCGCCAGCCTCAGTCTGCTTGACCATCATTTCCATCTGGCGGATGTCGGGCCGGATCGCGCAGGCCTCCTTGATCAAGGCCTCGGGGCCCTGCTTGTGCTCAATGAGGACCGTTTCCTTGTCCAGAGGCGAAAGCCGCAAGTGGGAGGGGAAGATTGCATCGGGCAGCCCCAGCAAGGCCGCCAAACCGTAGCCGGTGGCCTCGAATTCCCGCTGCGATTGAATCAGGCTGGTCCTGGCCGAATTGACCTGGACCTTGATATTGAGGACGTCTCCCCAGGGACCGGCCCCGACCTTGAACCGATTCTCGGCGTCCGCCAGTTGCTGGCCGTAAAAGGTTTCGTCGGCTCGGTTGATATCGATATAGGTCTGGGACAACTGGGCGTTGAGAAAGGCTTCGGCCACCGCGCTCACCAGCATCCGCTGGCTGTCCACCAATCCCGCCTGCGCCGCCTGTTCTCCGTATAGGGCTTGTTGTTCCTTGAAGTTGCGGTAAAATCCGTCGAACAGCAGCCAGGTGGCTTGAATGCCGGCGCTGTACACCCCGGTGTTCTGATCCGCCGTCCCCCCTACCAGCGCGGCCAGGCCACGGTTATATTGATAGCTGTTTTCGGAAAGATGCTGCCGGCTGCCGCTGCCGCTGACATCCAGGCTCGGCCACCAGGTTGCCGCCGCCTGCCGCACCCTGGCCCGTGCCTGTTCGATGCGCGCCTGGGCGACCGCCATGTCGGGATTGCCGCTTAAGGCGATCGCTTGTGCGGTTCTGATATCCAGCACCTTGATCTTGGCCAGGTCGGGCATAGTCGGCTGTTCCGCTGCCTGGGCAGAGAGCGTAAGGCTTGAGATCAGGACCACCATTCCCACCACTATCCGTTGCATCGCTTCCTCCGGTGCAGCAAGGACGTCGATCCCGTGCCGCTGCCCTGCAAACCGTCCTGCTGTCTTGACGTGCCTCGCCGTTTTCGATTCGAGTTGTGGCAATTCCGGTACTATAAACCATTTTCCGCAAGAGAGGACACAAGAAAAAAGCTCCCGGGTAAGGGGAGCTTCGCGGCATATCTTCGCATGATGGAGGGACCCGTTCTCCGCGTCCGGACCAACGCCGGATGCGCAAAATTCTGTCGGAAAAATATCGCAGCCGGCCAGGTGTCGACCAGTTGGCATCGCTTCAGCGACTTGGCGAACAGGGCTTGGTACAGAGAGGCGGGTTGTTCGGCATTCACCCGAGTCAGGATTGCCTTGGTGGTTCACTCAAGGTTGTCGAATGTATATCTCGGGACAAATGAAAGCAGTTGCTTCACCACGGTACCGCTAGAGGTTATGGCTCAAATCTCCTTGGTTTGTATGACCTTTTAGCAAAATCATCATACCACCAAGAAGCTCTCCGAGCCTCATTTTATTGATCATTTAGGAGACCACGCTGAACCCGGCAGGAACCTCTGCCGGACTGAGACACATCGGTTGATGGGATTGTGCGGCTCAGTTGGAGCGTCTCCGCCTGGATATGCCGGCCAGACCGAGCAATCCGGTGCCGAACAACAGCATGGTGGTCGGTTCGGGGACAGGAGTACCCGCATCGCGCTGCTCCAGATAAATGGCATTAATCTCGAATGACGCTCCGGTCGCGTTCATAACGTCGTTAAAGCCGCTTCCGCTGTTGTTATTGTGAACAATGAACTCGATGGTATTCTCTCCGCCCACGTTCCATGAGATGTCGCTCATCAAGATTTTCTCATAGGACTGTATCCAGCCTTCATACTCCCTTTCCTGGGCGTCAAATCCATCATACAGTTTTCCATTGATAAGAATCGCGTGCAGGTGGTCATCGCTGGCAAAATTGATCGCGAGTCCATTGAAAAGTAAATTGTTGCTGCTATTGGAAAGCTCGTCGGCAAACGTCACTTTATAGGAAAAATACCCATTCCAAAACACCGGCAAACCATCATTGGTATTGGCAGTGATCCAATTAAGACCAGTGTTCCAGTAGACGTCTTCAGCGGCTTCGGGGGAAACCGCTATGGCAGGCCTGTACTTGTACTCCGGGTTGGCCAGGGGTGCAGACCAATCAAAATTTTCATTGGCAGCCACGCTACCATTAGGTCCGCCCAAATAGGCAACCTGCCAATTGCTGACATGCTCTGGCGCGGTGCTGACGAACTGCTTCACTTCTTCGACAACGATCCAATCGGCGTTTGCGGTGGCGGCGAATCCAAACAACAATGCGGCGCCTGTTATCATGACTTGTAGCTTTTTCATCGTTAATCTTCCTCTCAAAAAATATATGGTGATTGTTCGGCTCCATTTGGACAATGGCACTACGCCATTATCAGACCTCATTGCCGAGCTGATGAGGTCATCTGAAAATAATCTGAGGTCGTAACCTCTATGGGTTATTCTTGTGTCTTTTTCGTCGCTCATCCTCCTCTCAAAAAATATATGGGGTTGTTCGGCTCCATTTGGGCAATGGCGCTACGCCATTATCAGACCTCTTTGCCGAACTGATGAGGTTATCTGAAAATAATGCCGGGGTTCGCAAGCTCATTCCAACCTTGTATCTATGGGCTGTTTATCTCTTACCGTGACCCGCCGTCGCCAGGAGGAAGGCAAAAGAAAGCCCATGCCAGCGTTCGCCGGCATGGGCCAGGAGTTAAACGCGCATCTTCTGTGGTCAGATGGGGTTGGGCAATTGCTCCCCTCAGTACAGTTCCAGTTTCCGCAGCAGCCGGGTGGCGATCGGGTAAGACGCCGCCAACACGGCCACCCAGGCAATCAATAAGCAGGTGGTCATCATGTGTATATCCTCTCTTTATCTCTGTTGGCCTCCGGAAGGATTTTTTTCCTTCTTCCGGAGGCAGTGAACCTGATCAATAGGCGGCCTTGTCTCCGGTATCCTCGATTTTGAGCTTCTGCCGGTCCATCAGCCACCAGACATAGGCGATGTAGGCCAGGACAAAGGGGATGGTCAAGGCCACATAGGTCATCACCTTCAGGGTATAGGGGCTGGATGAAGCGTTATAAATAGTCAGGCTTGATTCCAGGTGAGTCTTGGAGGGATAAAAGGCGGTATTGTTGTAAGCCGGCAGCAGCAAAACCGTCAGGCCGACCAACACCGTGCCGATCCCGCCGCACCAGATACCGCGGGTAGCCTTGGTCCTGGCGGTCTTCCACACCCCGGTGACCAACAACCCCAAGCCGATGAGCAACAGGACCAGCAGCCAGGGATTAGCCACCAAATTTTGCAGATATTTGAAGCTGACAATCTTGATCGTGCCATCGACAATGCCGTAGCCGGGCATGAACAGCAGCGACCCCACGACCAACAGGCAGAACGGCAGGGAAAGCAGCAGGTTCTGCCAGGTGGCGGCCCGCAGACGGGTTTCCATATCCGGCGCCTCGGACAGTTCCAGGTTGTTGATCAGGTACATGGCCCCCAAGGTACGGGCGTTGAACACCAGAAACACTCCCAGGGCGATGTTGAAGACCGATGAGAACGAGGGGGTCAAGGCCGCCTCCAGGCCCCGGAGTGGATGGGTCCAGGTGACGAAATTGTTGGCGTCGAGCTGAAAATTCGAGCCGGTGAAAAAGGTGCCGACCGCGGCTCCGATCAGGAGGATACCGACCACCCCGTTGAGGAACAGGAACCCTTCGTAAATCAGGCTGCCGAAGATGTTCCGCGGCTTTTTGCGGAATTCATAGCTGACCGCCTGGACGATGAAGGTGAACAGGATGGCGATCCACACCCAGTAGGCCCCACCAAAGGAGGTGGAGTAGAATTTGGGAAACGAGGCGAACAGGGCGCCGCCGAACAGCACCAGGGTGGTGAAGGTCAGTTCCCACTTGCGGCCCAGCGAGTTGATGATCAGGTCTTTCTCGGTCTGGGTTTTGGCCACCTGCCACAACAGGCTCTGGCCGCCTTGGACAAAGGTCATGGCCAAAAACAAGGCACCGACGACCGAACAGAGCAGCCACCAGAGATGCTGCAGGGTTACGTAATCGAGACTCTCTATCATGTCAGTTTTCCTCCGGTCCGATATTGATCTGTTTGGCCATGATGCTGATCTCGGCGATCAACAGCAGGGTGAAGAGGACAAGGAACATAAAGAAGGTGGTTTGCACCGTGCCCGCGGTCAGATTGGTCCGGGCGACGGTCACCGGGAGCAGATCCTGGATGGCCCAGGGCTGCCGGCCCACCTCGGCCACGATCCATCCCGCCTGGGAGGCGATGATGCCCAGGACATAGGTGATGGTGCCCAGGCCCAGCAGACATTTCTTGCGCTCCAGGCTCCCCCTATACGAGAAGAGAAGGTAGCCGATGAAAATCAGCGGGAACAGGATACCTAAGGCAATCATGATCCGAAAGGCGTAGAAGTTCAACGCCACCGGCGGCACCGCCTCATCGGCCTTGTTCAGATAGCCGTATCCGAGATGGACCTTGTTCTCGTTGAAGGCGGCGAGTTGCACCTCGGCGGCGGCCGCGTCACCGGCCTTTTTGGCCTGCCGGTAGGCATCGAGGCTGGCCACCGCCTTTTGGCCGAGTTCCATCTTCTGCGCCGCTCCCAGGATGTTGTGCTCGGCGTTGCCGTAGGTCAAATCCTTCATCCCCGGCACAAAGGAGCCGAAAGACCGGTTGGCCATCAAGGACAACACGCCGGGGACATGAACATTGAAACCAGTGAAGGCGGGCTGGCTGTCATAGACCTTCTTGTCTTGATTGATGACGCCGAAGACCGCCAGTCCGGCGTTGGTCTGCCCTTCGTAGAGCCCTTCGACGGCGGCCAGTTTCATCGGCTGAACCTGGGCGATCTGATAGGCCGATTCGTCGCCGTTGAAGATGGTGAAAATAGAGGCGATCAAGCCCAGGGAGGCGGCGACCACGATCGAACGCTTGGCCATGATCACATGGCGGCCACGCAGCAGGTACCAGGAGGAGATCGAAATGATGAAAAGCGCCCCCATCATCATCGATGCGCTGGTGGTGTGGGTGAACTTGTTAACCGCAAAGGGCGAAAGGGCGACCTCGAAAAAATTCTGCATCTCGAACCGGGCGGTGTCGGGATTGAAGGCCTGACCCACTGGATACTGCATCCAGGAATTGGCCACCAGAATCCACACCGCCGAGAGGTTGGAACCCACCGCCACCATCCAGGTGGAGAAGAGATGAAATCCCTTGGAAACACGGTTCCAGCCAAAAAACATCACCGCAAAGAAGGTGGCTTCGATGAAAAAGGCAACAATACCCTCCACCGCCAGGGGGGCGCCGAAGATGTCGCCGACCATCCAGGAGTAGTTCGACCAGTTGGTGCCGAACTCGAACTCCATGATGATGCCCGTGGCCACGCCGATGGCGAAGTTGATGCCAAAGAGCTTCATCCAGAATCTGGTCAGCCGTTTCCACTCCTCGCTCCCGGTCCGCACATAGATGGTGTGATAGAAAGCGATAATCCAGCTTATGCCCAGGGTGAGCGGGACAAAAATCCAGTGGTACATGGCGGTCAGGGCAAACTGCGCCCTGGCCCAGTTGACCATGCCAAGGTCCAAATTTTCAATCATGGTTATCCTCCTTTGATGGGTTGAACATAGCCGGGTCTGGTCGCGTCAACTGCTCGATCACGTAATCGGCCCGTTGCGTATCGGTGGCGAACCGCGTCGCCAGGAAATCGGGAAAGAAAAAGAGTTTCAACACCGCGAACATGATAAACAGCTTGATGAATATTATTTTCCATAAGGTGCGGCCCACGGTCATCTGACGGAAACCGTCGCGGTAGAAGCGGTAGATGCGGGTCGCCAGCCAAGGGCGGTCTGTTGCTTGAGTGATCATTGCACTTCGTTGCGGAGCGGGTCAGCCCCTTTGAGGTCTTTCGGCTCCTGCGACACCTCAAGGGGAGAAGCCAGACAGGTGGTCTCGGTGACCAACTGCTCGAAATTGACTTGGCGCAGGGTGGCGCGCAACTGTTCGCGGGCCCTCCACCAGACGCGGTGCACGGCGCAATTGTAGCTGGCCTTGCACCCCGACGGCCGGGCGATGCAATCGTTGAGTTGGATTTCGCCGATCATGGTTTCCACCACCTCAAGCAGGCTGATGTCGGACGGATGCCGGCCGAGGACAAACCCGCCGCGCGCCCCCTGGCGGATCCCGATCAACCCGGCCTTGGCGAGGTCCTGGGCGATTTTGACCAGAAAATGGGTCGGAATATCCGCATTCTGGGCGATTTCCTGTCGGCTGACCAAGACCTCTTCTCCCTGTCGCGACAGGTAAATCATACAACGGATGGCATATTCGGCAGCACGGGTCAAACGCATGTGGAGATCCATAAATAAGATATATTGGACTGTTTTAATCTTTTATATCTTATTCAAAATGGGATGTCAACTATGAAGACGAAAAATTCTGTCCGGGAAAATTAATTTTCTTAAAACCGGCACGGCCAGGCCAGGAGTTCCCCATCCCGCCGGGGCGCCGCAGGGGTTGACTTCCCCTGCCAGCTCGAATAAAAAAGGGATGCAGATCGACCACCTAAGCAGCATGGCCCAGGCGTGGCCATCCGCCGGGCCGAAGGTCTGCGGCCAACTCGACTCGCCCACCCCACAGCCTGGTGAAGCCCTCCGTGGGCCCGCAATGAGGAGAAGCTCAGAGATGCTCGTCAATCACCCCGACCTGAAACCAATCGCCAATCTGGAAGGGCAGAACTGCTTCGGCTGCGGCACCGGCAATCCCCTGGGGTTGCACATGACCTTCCACACCGACGGCCAGCGGCTCTATTCCTTTGCCAGCGTGCCCCCGGTCATGGCCGGCTGGGACCGGACCGTGCACGGCGGCATTCTCTCGACGATGCTTGATGAGATCATGGGATGGTCGGTCATCCACCTGCAGGGGAAAATCGGGGTGACCAAATCGATGACCGTGGAATTCAGGAAACCGGTCCAGGTGGAAACCCCGCTGACCGCCATCGGCGCCATCGGCGAGGTGATCTCCGACCGACTGGTCACGGTGACCGGTGAAATATACAACGGGGAAGAGGTCCTCTGCGCCAGGGCCGAGGGCACCTTCGCGGTCTTGTCAGCCCAGGCGGCGATCCGGCTGGGGGTGATGAGCGCCGATTACATGGAACGTTTTTTGCCGATTCTTAAGCAGAGCGAAGGTGCTTGAGCGCCTCACGTCAGGGATGTGAAGAGCGCGCTGGGCGCGGCAAATCCGGCCCGACAGCCGGCGCGCACCCTGGCTATGTCAAGGCGCAGGAAGCGAAGAGATTAGCTTTTTCCCGCACCAAGTCCGGCCGGCCGCCAGACCCGGCTGATATTTCCCTGGCAAAAGAGCGACCATATTCGTACAATGCCCGCCACAACGCCTTCCGGCGGCGCGCAGCAAACTTTTCTCCCTCGGAGCGTGGCGACGAGAAAGCCCAACCAAGACCAGCAGGCCAAAGACATATAAACGCAAGCGGCAGCAGTTTCAGCCGTTCGAGATAGATCAAGGACGAGGTATCAATCACTGCGCCTCGAAGTCTATACAGTTGTCGGGCGACCACGGCCTCTCGCCCCTCTCTCCCCCACGCTTCTCAACCGCAACTGATTACCCAGCGCGGCCTGCCGGCAGCGGCATCCCGCCGCGCCCAACTTCCAACCCATGAGGAACACGATGGATTTGCACTTCACCGTCAACCAGGAACTCTGTATTCAATGCGGGGCCTGCATCGACGACTGCCCCTTTCATATCATTGAAATGGCCCCGGATTATCCGGAGCTCAACCCCAAACGGGCGCACCATTGCATCCGTTGCCAGCACTGCCTGGCGATCTGCCCGACCGGCGCCCTGTCGATCCTGGGCCGCAGGCCGGAGGACTCCCTGCCCCTGCCGCAGACCCTGCCCAGCAGCGCCCAGATGACGGCGCTGATCAAGGGGCGGCGGTCGGTGCGCCGATTTTTGCCGGAACCGCTGGCGCCCGAGGTGATCGACGCCATGATATCCACCGTGGCCAACAGCCCCACCGCCAAGAACAACCGGAAATGTTTGTTCACGGTCATCGACGATCCAGCCTCCATGGAGGTGCTCCGTTTTGAGACCATCGAAGGATTGCGCCGGGCGGTAGCGGCCAGGCGCCTCGAAAAAAATCAGAGCTATTTCCGCCATGTGGTCTCGGCCTGGGATCAGGGGCGGGACATCATCTTCCGTCATGCCCCCCACCTGTTAATGGTCTCGGTGCCGCCGGAGATCGCCACCCACGATGCCGACACCCTCATCGCCATGAGCTACTTCGAGTTGCTGGCCACCTCCATGGGCATCGGTACCCTGTGGAACGCCTTGATCCACGGAGCACTGTCCATCATTGATACCGACCTGTACCAACGGCTGGGTATCCCCGAGGACCATACCAGAGGATGCGCCCTGCTCTTTGGCCGACCCGCGGTCCAATACCACCGGACCGTCCAGCGCGACGAGGCAATGATCAACCGGGTACGGCTGGCATGAATTTTTTGCTTAATTTTGCAGGCACCACCAAGAGCTCCATGTCATCCCGCCCCCCCTTGATTGTCCACACCGAGTCGAGCCGAGTCTGGGGCGGGCAGGAAATACGAACCCTGACCGAGCTTCGCCAGATGCAAAAATGCGGTTTCCGCGTTGCCCTGATCGCTCAAACCGACTCGGAGCTGGCTCGGCGGGCTACGGCCGAAGGGCTGCCCGTCCATACCCTGGCCTCGTTCCGTAAACTCTCGCCCCGGTCGTGGTGTGAACTGTTCCGTCTTTTCAGGGCGCTTAAGCCTGCGGTGGTCAACACCCATTCGTCCGACGATTCCTGGATGGCCGGCCCCCTGGCCCGGCTCTGCCGCGTGCCGTTGGTCATCCGTACCCGCCATGTCCTGGTTCCGGTTTCCTCAACCCTGAGCTATGGTTTTGCCCATCTCATCTTCACCTGCAGCGGGGCCATCGCCGAGCAGCTGACCGCCTGCGGTATCCCGCCGGCCAAGATGGTGGTCCTCCCGACCGGCAATGACGAGCGCCGTTTTCAGTTCTCGCCCAGCCACCGGCACGAGGTCCGCCAGCGCTACCACATCAGCGACCAGGAGATTCTGGTGGGCAATGTCGGCTGCCTTCGGAGCTACAAGGGCCATCGGTTCATCCTCAAAACCGCGGCATCGATGCCTGAGCACTACCGTTTCATGATCGTGGGGGATGGGGAGGGGTTGCGCGCCCTCCGAACCATGGCCCATGATCTGGGAGTGGAGGAGCGGGTGATCTTTGCCGGGCACCAGGAAGCTCCGGAACATTTCTTCAGTGCCTTTGACCTCTGCTTCTTTTCCTCGTTTGAAGCGGAAGGCGTCTCTCAGTCCCTGATCCAGAGTCTGCTCAACGGGTTGCCGGTGCTGGCCTGCCGGATAGCGTCGAGCGTGGAGCCCTTGGCCGTGGTGGAAGACTGCCGCCTGGTCGACTATGGTGATGTCCAGGCCGCCTGCCAAGGATTGGCGGAACTGGCCCTGCTGCCCCGGAGGGACCCGGAACGGATGGCGCGGCAACACCAGCGCATCGCCGATTGCTACGGCCTTGAGAACATGGTGAGGATCTTGCTGGCGACCTATGGCCGCCACTCCATCCATCCCCGGCCCCAGGAATAAACGGCCCGATTGCGGCCGATCCAGGGGCCGGGCACTAGTCAGGCGGTGGCCAACAGGCCGTGTTTTTGCCGGTACTGCTCCCGGTACCGGCCCATTTCCACCATGTCGAGCAGATAGGCATCGGAGCGGTCGAGGTAGAAGGCCAGGGCCTTGGCAAAATTCCGTCCCACTATGCCGTCGACAAACACCTGGCTGATTTCGCGCTGCCGCTTGAGCACCAGTTGGGAGCGGTAGAAGATCAGCCATTCCTCGGCGGACATCATTGCCACGATCCGCTGCAGGGCCTTGCGCGCCCTGGGCTGGTACATCCAGATGTACATCAGGTCCAGGGCATTGGCGATGAACACCTTTTCCAGATCGTGAGCCTCTTCGTGGATGGCCGCGATCAGTGCCTTGGGCGACTGCAGCAGATCGAGCACATCCTCTTCCGGAAACAGCACATCCAGGCGAGCATAGGCCGAGAACATCTGACTGAGCTTCTCGCGGTAATCGGCCAGCCGGATGCGGACGTTACTCTGCCGGTCGGCCAACCCCTCGATCACTGCGGCCACGCAGTCAGAGGCAAGCTTGGAGATCACCGCAGCCCATTTCTGCAACCCTTCCTCGACCAGCGGCACCGCGGCCCAGTGCAGCACCACGGCCAGGCAGTCGTTGAAGAGAATGGCCAGGGGGATGGAGATGATCGAACGGAAAAAATTGCCGATAATGGCGCTGGGCGGCAGGCCGCGCAAGGTATTGTGAGTGGAGACGTAGATCCCGTTGGCCAAGGCCATCACCGAATAGAGGATCAATGGACTGGTGGAGGTGGTGATCCCTAACTGCTGTTGCAGCAGCAGGGTTTTGACCAAATAATCCAGCAACGGCACCGAGAAGCCGGTATAAAAGAGGGAATCGGCGATCCGACTCCAGCTCACCAGGGAATTCCACGGCAGCAGAGGCGACCGCTTGAGGCCGCCGCCGCCGAGGATCGACTGGATGATATTGCGGACGCCAGTGATGCCGAACCAGATAACGGCTCCGAAATAGGCCAGTACCCACCAATCCTTGGTCAGGGCAAAGGCAAGAAAGGCCGGCACGAAGCCTGCCGCGATTTTGAGGGTGTTGCACAGGTTGGTGTTGAGGTAGCGCCATGACGGTCGGCTGCTGCCCTTCCGCTTGCGGCCCGGATAAATATCGAACTCGGGCAAGCGGCGGATGCCGCCCAGGGTGGCGATATTGCCCTCGACCCCGGGATGGACCTCGAACCGGTCCAGACTCCAATCGCTCCACCGCAACGGCCCTCCCCCCCGGCCGCCGCCCTGGATGTTATGCCTGAGCCTCAGGTACCAGGGCAGGGAGGCCGGAGGCGCGCCGCGCCGATGGTGATGCTGGATCATCCGAGCGCTGACCGGGATCAGTTTGCGCCGCTCCCCTCTCCAGTGCGCGTGCATGACCTGGCGCACGGCCCGTTGCTGCAGGGTGTCCACCACCACCAGCCCCATGCCATGCTGCAACGGCGACTGCCCGGTCGATCCCGATCCGATGCGGGACCCGAGGTAGCGTTTGTTGTACCGGTTGTGGAACGACTCGATATTGATCAGGATCTCGAGCAGGTCGTCCCGCCGCTGGTTCATCCCCGTCAATTCGGCCTCCAGGGCCGCCTGGTTGTCTGGGGTGAGCGACTGGGTCCTGCCTTCCTCGCACCGTTTCTTCACTTCCAGGCGCAGCCGCTCAAAATCCCAGATAATGGCCCGGATCGCCCGTTTGAGAGCAATAACATTATCCTCGTTCAAGGCCTTCTGCAGGACATTGATCATCTGGTAGTTGTGGGTCGGACTGTTGATGTCCACCGCTTCGCCCGCAAAGCCGCTGCCCTTGACCGAGACCTGCGCGGTCATACCGTGGCCCGCGTCTTTGAGGTTGAAGGCCTCGAGGTGGGTGATCCGCCCCTGGCAGATGTACAGCAACTCCAGGGTATCGTG
>JGI24705J35276_12237863_pt1 | contig 13630 bp, 13 predicted proteins | sample TergutNt197P4_FD_35276 | JGI IMG/M metagenome (IMG submission 35276) | reverse complement strand
GTTGCCGGATCAAGCCCGGCAACGGGGAGTGGGGGAGAGGCCTCACTCAAGTTGGGGAAGGCGAAGCGGACACCGCGGCCTGGACGCCCGCAAGGGCCGCCCGCAACGCCGCCTCCTTGGTGTGGTCAAGCGAGGTCTTCATGACTGTGCCACCCTCGCCCTGGAGCCCCTCCAGCACCTTGTCCGCTGTCACCTTGCGGATCAGCAGGAACAGCGCCGCCGAACCCGGCTGGATGGCGGCCGCAGTTTCCTTCATCCATTTGTCATTGATGCCGACATCCGTCAGTGCGCCGCCGATCGCGCCAGAGGCGGCGCCCAGGGCGGCGCCGGCAAGGGGCATGAGGAAAATCAGGCCGATCAGTGCCCCCCAAAAGGTTCCTGAAACCGCGCCGATGGCGGTGGTGTTCATCAGCTGATTCAGCTTGATGGTGCCCTTGTCGTCCTTGACGGCGATCACCGCGTCGCCAAGCTCAAGCAGGTACTCCTTCTGCATCGATAGCAGTTTCTGGCGGACTTCCTCCGCCTTCGCCTCGGTCGGAAACGCGATCACGACGAGATCACTCATTTGCAATCCTCCTGTAAGTTATGAGGCGCCTCGCGCATCGCGCCTCGCCTGAGCAGCTTTGGTTGCCTGCGACACTCGCCCGATCTTTGCTCCTGTGACGATTTTCCTCCGGCGTGTGCTCGGACGAGACACCATGCCTTCGTTTGCGGTATCTCCGGCTGCGGGATAAGGAATAAAATTCGCAGCCCGCCGCAACGCGAGCGCCTTGCGAGCCGCTTCGACATTTGCAGCCCGAGCAGCCAGATTGTGAAGGCGGCTCAGCTCCCTGTTCACCCGCTTCACCGCCGCCGCGAAAACCTGCTTGCGTTGTGAGGAATGCTCTGCCGTTCCGGGAAAACTCGCTCCGCGCGCTTCCCTTTTCCCGCGCACCTCTCGCCGCTTCTGTCGGCTGAGCGTCCGCTCCTTGTCATGCATCTTGCGCAAACGAGACCGGAGGGCTTCCAGCTCGGCCGTCCCGACATCGTAGATGGCCGGATGGTGCGTGAGCCGAATCGTTTCGTTTTCTTCGTGGCTGATGAGGCTGCGTTCGAACTTGCACGGAACCGACATTTTCCGTTCCTCCATCTGATTTCTTGAAGTTCACGGCCCGCCATTAGAACAACAAGTACTCCATCCTCTCCTTGACAAGCCTTACGGCACAAAGACCATGAACACGAAGTCGGCAAAAACCACCATATGCACCAATCCGAATAGGACATTGGTTCTGCCGGTTCCGAAGGTCAGCATGCTCAATAGGAAAGTCAGCAGCAGCAATATGGTGGCCTGGGAATTGAGGCCAAGCTCGAGTTGCTTGTCGAGCATATAGGTGGCCACGCTGACCGCGGGGATCGTCAGCCCGATGGTCGCAAGCGACGAGCCGAGCGCAAGATTGATGCTCTTCTGAAGATCGTTCTTGCACGCAGCCGAAACGGCCGCAACTCCCTCCGGCAAGAGGATCAGCAGCGCGACCAGGAGGCCTGCAAACGCCGGCGGCGCACCAATCCGCGCACCTACCGCATCGACCACCAGCGAGAATTTCTTCGCCAGCAGCACGACCGCCAGCAGCGAGACCAGGAGCAGTGCGATGCTGAGCAGGAGCATCCCGCCCGACTCATACACCTCCCTGCCCTCGTCGTCCTTCATGTCCTTGACGAAATAGTCCCGGTGCCGCACCGTCTGCGTGTAGAGAAACACGCCATAGAGCGCCAGCGTGATGACATCGACGAAGCCGAGTTGGGCCGTCGAATAGACCGGGCCTGGCGTGGTCGTCGTGTAGTTCGGCATGATCAGGGTGAAGGTCGCCAGCGCGATCAGCATGCTGAGATACACGTTGGCGCCCGAGACCTGGAAATCCTGCTCACTGTAGCGCAGGCCGCCGATGAAGATGCAAAGGCCGACGAGACCATTGCAGACAATCATCACCACGGCAAACACGGTGTCGCGCGCCAGCTCTGGCGCCGGCTTTTCACCCAGCATGATCGTGGTGATCAGCGCCACCTCGATGATCGTCACCGCGAGCGTCAACACCAGCGTGCCATAGGGCTCGCCGACCTGGTGCGCGATCACTTCAGCATGGTGAACAGCGGCGAAGACCGTACCGAACAGGATCACGAGAAGAACGGTGGCAAAGCCAAGCCCGCCGAACGAAAGAGTGAAGGGGTAATCCGTCGTGGTAACAGCGACAAACAACAGCACCGCCAAAGCCGGAAAAATCCAGGCTGACCGGGGCATGGGGCTATGCGCGCTCATCCATTGCTCCTGTCGCTTGAACGAGCTGTGACGAGTCGCCTGCCGATTTCGACAGACGAGCTCTATTGCCACCGTCGCCGCGTGGATTTCTTGTGGCACCCTCACCCGGTTGGGATGACGCGCATCCACGCACCTAGACGCCGGCCTAGGCTCTATTTTGGCATTCGGCGAACCACGCCGAAACCAAGAAAGCCCTTCAAATAAGCACTTTTCGGTTAGCGTGATGCGGCTGTTGAGGCTGGCGCCGATACACACTCGGCAAAAGCCGGCTATTGGTCAGGAACCGTACCTGACCATCGTCTGCTTCCTCGATATCCCAATTCTGAAGGGACGTTTTACACCGATCAGCCTGACAGGCGCTGCAGTTCCGCTCGAGCTTTCTCGGCAAGCGGGTCGTCGCCGTGGCTCGTGTTCACAATTGCGTCGTCGACCGGCGTGGTTGGGGCCGTTGTAGCAATCGTTACGCTTGACGTGTCCGAGGAGCTTACCAGCCTCGTCGAATCAGTTGTCACAGCTTTCAGCTGCTGCACGGCATCCGTCAGAACCGACGTGATATATTCCCAGGAATCGATTGAATCGGCTGTAGTGATCCCAAGTTCGGTTGACCCAAGTTCGGTTGACCCAAGCTCGGTTGACCCAAGCTCGGTGGCCCCGTCGTACACGGTGACGGTGCTGTTGGCGGCCGTGCCAGTCAGGGTCGGCGTGTTGTCGTCGGTGATGTTGTCGCCGGCCACACTGTCGTCCGAGAACGAGGCTATAACAGGCGTTGCGGGAGGCGCGGCAATCGTCACCGTCGCCGCCAACGAGACTGCACCAGTGCGGCTGGCGTGACCAGGTTCGTGCAGCGCCGTCTGGAAATGGTAGTTGCCCGCCGAGGCCTGCGAATAATCGTAGGCGGTTCCGAACCAAACGTCGCCGCAAGGATAATAACTTGATGGATGGTAGGCGTAAGAAGTCGGATTGGAAGCGGGCGACTGCGCCACCATGATGTCCGCGCCGTCGGTGCCGGCATACTGAATGTTGGTGTTGGTGTATCCGTTTATCGGCCCGACAGCGTAGTTGATCGCCGCCTGCATTTGGATCGGCGCCTGGCCAAAGCCCGAAAGTGTCGGCTCGCCAGAACCACCATAGGAAGTCGGGTAATCACCAGGGGGACCTGGAAAACTGTAGGTAATCGAGCCGGTCCTTTTCCTGCCGTAGAGCAGCGCATCGATCTCGACATTGTGGTTGGCGCTTACAAATACATCTGTTGCCAATTACTCCTCCTACTAATGCATATTAGTATGGTCGTGCCGGCAACGACGAAAACTGCGCAATCGATTCAATCACCAACTCCAACCAAGGAGCAGACATGAACACGAATCGTGTCCAAAAATCGGCGATGCCTGCCATTTGCCTGATTGGCTGTTGAAAATGGCCGCGCTGACGCGCGCTCGCAGAAGCCTGGCGCGAGAGGACATCATCGTCCTCGCCCTCCATCCGCTGATGCCGAAGTCGAGAATCGTCATCGCAGACAGCGCGGCGTGGACAGATGAGGGACGCACGAATCGCGACAAACGCGGCCTGGCCGGCTGTATCATCGCAAACCTCTTTGCCGAAGATCGCTTTGACTTGCACCTCGACGGCATCGCCGCTCGGCCAGCGCTGAGCCCGTAGATTCTATGGGCTGAAATGCCCGCGGCCCGCAGCTTTCATCTTGCGCAGGGAGTTCTGCGCCAGTTCGTCTCCCTGTTCGGCCGCTTTGCTGTACCACGAGATAGCTAACGCATCGTCGCGCGCGACGCCGCGGCCATGCTCGTACATATAGCCGAGATTGTCTTGGGCAAAAGCGTTGCCCTGTTCGGCCGCCTTGCGGTACCAGCGAACAGCTTCTACATCGTTTTGCGCGACGCCCTGGCCTTTCTCATAACAAACCCCGAGATTGTGCTGAGCCGCCGAATCCCCCTGCTCCGCTGCCTTGCGAAACCAGCCCACGGCCTGTGCGTCATCTTGCCGAAGGCCAAGCCCTTTCACATACATCACGCCAAGACCATATTGCGCCGCAGCGTAACCCTGCTCGGCCGCCTTGCGGACCCACGCGACGGCTTGCGCGTAATCTTGCACAACGCCGTCACCATTTGCGTACATGACGCCAAGCCTGTACTGGGCGCTCGCGTCGCCTCCCTCCGCGGCAAGGCGCGCAAGGCTTGCGGCTTTCTGATCTTCCGTCGCGACCGACATTGGCGCGCTCCCGGCGAAGGCGGGAGTACCGAGACAAAGCGCGAGCATGAAAATGGAAACAGATTTTTTCATTGATGCATTTCTCGTGCGACGCGCTCTTGCTGGCCATCAGACTCTTTTCCAAGCGCGGTAGATGCAAGAGAGCGAAACGGAAACGCCAAAATAGGCTTTAGCGGTGGCGGCTCCGGCGCCGCAAATAAACTCAACTTGTTCACGAATTTCCCCCCAGACCATTCCAATACCATTATAGAGCAGAAGAGCAGAGCCTGGTCGATCCTCAAGCCGAGCCCGGTTCGATCCGATAAGCCCTTGAGCCGATTTTTTGAACAGCAACTGGAGCTGCCGTTGCGCCCAAAATGCAGGAAGATCGGCACCACCTGCGAGAAACACGATGACCCAGGTAGAACAAACTGAACAACACCATCCCGACGATCACGCTGACATTCGCGAAGCCGTCGCAAAACTCTGCGCGCAGTTTCCAGGCGAATATTGGCGTAATCGTGATCGCGAGATGGCTTATCCGACAGCGTTCGTCGGGGCGCTGACTGAGGCCGGCTATCTCTCGGTCCTCATTCCAGAGCAATATGGCGGCGCCGGGCTGAAGCTTTCAGCGGCAGCAGCTATCCTGGAGGAGATCCAGCGCGCCGGCTGCAATGGCAGCGGCTGTCATGCCCAGATGTACACGATGGGCACGCTGCTGCGACACGGCAGCGATGAGCAGAAGGCGAAATGGCTGCCGAAGATCGCGAGCGGCGAATTGCGCCTGCAGGCGTTCGGCGTCACCGAGCCGACCAGCGGCACGGATACCTCATCGCTGAAGACCTTTGCGAAGCGTGACGCCGATGGCAGCTACATCGTCAACGGCCAGAAAATCTGGACCAGCCGCGCCGAGCATTCCGACCTGATGATCCTGCTCGCCCGCACGACGCCGAAGGAGCAGAGCAAGAAGCGCACGGACGGGCTCTCCGTGTTCATTGTCGACATGCGCGAGGCCAAAGGCAAGGACAAGGGCAAAGGGCTGGAGATCCGCCCGATCCGCACCATGATGAATCACTCCACCACGGAAGTATTCTTCACGGACATGCGGGTGCCGGCGGAAAACCTGATCGGCGAGGAAGGCAAGGGCTTCCGCTACATCCTGTCCGGCATGAATGCCGAGCGCATCCTGATCGCCGCCGAATGCATCGGCGACGCCAAATGGTTCATCGCCAAGGCCAGCAATTATGCCAAAGAGCGATCCGTGTTCGGCCGGCCAATCGGCCAGAACCAGGGCATCCAGTTCCCGATCGCCAAGGCCTACGCCTCGATGCGCGCGGCCGAATTGATGGTGAAGGAAGCAACCCGCAAATACGAGGGGGGACTCGACTGCGGCTCGGAAGCCAACATGGCCAAGATGCTTGCGGCGGACGCATCCTGGGAGGCGGCGAATGCCTGCCTCCAGACCCATGGCGGTTTCGGCTTCGCCGAGGAATATGACGTCGAGCGAAAATTTCGCGAGACGCGGCTGTACCAGGTGGCGCCGATCTCGACCAACCTCGTGCTGTCCTATATCGCCGAGCATGTGCTCGATCTGCCCCGCTCTTATTGAGACTTCAAGATGCCGGCACTCGATGGAATAAGGGTTATCGCAGTCGAGCAGGCGGTCGCCGCTCCGTTCTGCAGTTCACGGCTGGCAGATGCCGGTGCGGAAGTGATCAAGGTCGAGCGCCCGGAGGGCGATTTCGCACGCGGTTATGATGCGGCAGCAAAAGGCCAGAGCAGCTATTTCGTCTGGCTCAACCGCGGCAAGCAGTCGGTCGCGATTGATCTCGCGACGACGGAGGGATGTGCGGAGCTCGAATCGCTCATCGCCAGCGCCGACGTCCTGTTGCAGAACCTCAAACCAGGCTCAATGGAGAAGCTCGGGTTTTCGCGAGAGCGGCTTACGAAGGACTATCCGGGGCTGATCCTGTGCACTATCACCGGCTACGGCGACGAGGGACCTTACGCACATCGCAAGGCCTATGATCTTCTCATTCAGGCGGAGAGCGGACTTGCTTCCGTCACCGGCAATGCGGACGGCCCTTCGCGCGTCGGCATGTCGATCGTTGATGTAGCAACCGGCGCTACCGCTCATGCTGCAATCCTGGAAGCCCTGATCGCGCGCGGTCGCACCGGCAAGGGAGCCGACATCCGCATATCCATGTTTGACGTGATGGCGGACTGGCTGACCGTGCCGCTGCTCAACTCCGAAGCCGGCAACCCGCCGAAGCGAATGGGCCTCGCCCATCCCTCGATCGCGCCCTATGGCGTGTTCCGCTCCAGGGATGGCAAGGACATCCTGATCTCGATCCAGAGCGAGCGGGAGTGGAGAAAACTCTGCGCCGACGTGCTCGATCAGCCCAACCTGCCGAACGATCCGCGCTTTGCCAACATGGTCGAGCGTGTCCGCAATCGCGAACTCACCGACAAGATCGTCGGCGACAGTTTTGCAAAGATGGCGCGCGATGAATTGCTGAAACGATTGTCGGATGCCGACATCGCCTTCGCCGAAGTCAACTCCATGGCCGACCTCGCAACGCATCCGCATCTGCGGCGCATCGAGGTCGATACGCCGAACGGCCGTGTGAGTTATCCGTCCCCTGCCCCCATCATCGTCGGCGAACCACGGCGCTATGGCGCAGTACCCGATATCGGCGAGAACAATATGAAGGGATAAGCAGGATGTGGTTGAGCGCAGCGAAACCCATCGCCCCATGAGTTTGGAATTGTGAGAGACAAACCATCATGAGCGAGAAACTTGATATCGAGCATTTGCGGCAATGGATCGGCCATACTCAGGAGGCGACTGACATCGTCACCGCGCAGCTCGTCAAGGCCTTGCGGGCGACGCTGTTCCAGGAGGTCGGCGAACCAAAGCCCGGTGATGCTGCCCCGTTCACGGTGCATTGGTGCCTGGCGCAGCCGGTCGCTCCAATGTCGATGCTGGGCGCTGACGGACATCCTGCGCGCGGCGGCTTCCTGCCTCCGGTGCCGCTACCGCGGCGGATGTGGGCGGGCGGCGAGATCGAGTTCTTCGATGTGTTGCGCGTCGGCGATGAATCGACGCGGACCTCGCGCATTGCCGATGTGACGGTGAAGACGGGCTCGACCGGCGTTCTGTGCTTCGTTGCCGTTGAACACACCGTCACCTCCCCGCGCGGCGTAGCCATCCGTGAGCGCCAGGACATCGTCTATCGCGAGACGACGAGCGCGCAAACCGCGGCGCCCGCGAAGGCGCCGCGCTCGCCGCCACAGGCTCAACATCGTGAGACTCACATGTCTGATCCGGTGCTGCTATTCCGCTATTCGGCGCTGACCTTCAACGGCCACCGCATCCACTATGACCGTGACTACGTCACCAAGGTCGAAGGTTATCCCGGACTGGTCTTCCACGGTCCGCTGCAGGCCGCGCTCATCATTGGGACGGCAGCCAGATTGCGCGAGGGCAAGCCGCCGAAGAAGTTCACCTATCGCGGCGTGCAGCCGCTGTTCGAGGGCAGCGAGTTTTCTATCAATGCCAATGACACTGCTGCAGGCATGGAGCTGTGGACCGCAAACGCGGAAGGGCAACCCACCATGAAGGGCACGGCTGTGTGGTGAGATCAATAGCTCAACACGAGATCGAGTTGCGTAGGGTGGGCAAAGGCGCATCAGCGCCGTGCCCACCGTCTTGCTGTGCGATCCTAATGGTGGGCACGCTTCGCTTTGCCCACCCTACGCAAACTGTGTGGTAGATCCGGCCCGCCTTGCAGTCCCAAACACACGCCAAAGAGAAGCGATTCATGATCACTCGCCGGGACGTTCAACTATTTTTTATCTCCATCGCGTTTGGTCCGTTGCTCGGCGTGCTCTATCTCTACATCCACGAATTTCGCAGCAACATACCTATGCCTTACGGCTTCGAATTTAAGGTAGTGCTTTCCTATGTGCTCGGTGCCGTCCCAGCGGCGCTGGGGGCGATCATAACCAGCATCGTTTCGCGCTGGCTTCCCCGCCAAGCCTGGCGCATTCTGGCAGCTCCCTTTATCGGCATGCTCGCCGTCGGCATTCCGCTGCTCCTCATTGGGCTCGAGTCTAGTTTTGGACATCACCCCCCGAAGTGGAGTGCTTGGCTCAAAACATGTGGTGAGCTTTCGCTCTTTGTCGGCTTGCCGGCAGGTTTAATCTGCACGTTGCTGGTCGAAATATTTGCTGCCCCCTTCCGACAGGCGCGACTAAAGGGCAGCCGGCATGACTACAGCGTGTAATGTAGCAAACCAGCATTTTCGCGATAGAACACTTGGCCACAAAGCGGAGGAAACAGCATGTTTCGAGACGAGCAGGACGCGCGGGAGCAACTTGAGAGCCTGTTATCGGCTGAGCAGGTCGAACGCGTCGTCGCGGTTTTGCGGCCAATCATGGTGTTGAGCCCGTTGGAAGACGAGGCCGAGCCGGCACTGGGCGCGACCCGGATCGGCGGCACTCCCGATCTGCCACCGGACCTCGCCTGGCCAATCCGACCGGTCCCCCCCGACATCGACGCCATCGTGTCTTGCGGCGGCCCCAGCCATGCCGATCACATACGCAAGCATCTCGAACAGCCTCTGCCTTACGAGTTCTTCTGCCAGATCGATCTCGCCGAGGCGGCACGTCTTGGCGAGGTTGCCGCCGATCTGCCGGGCGAGGGTCGGCTCCTGTTCTTCTACGACAGCATGACCGGTCCCTGGGACACCAGCACGACCACCGGTCGGGTGATCTGGGATCGCGCGCCTGCCTCGACGCTACGCAGACAGCCACTGCCCGAGGTTTTTATCCGCCTCGGCGAGGAATATGTGCAGGAAGCCTATGAGTACTCTGTGAAGATACGGAGCGGGCAGTTCTACCCCCACCTGGACGCGCTCCTCGAAGCTGAACAGCGTGAAGCCTTGATGACCGCCCTCGGCAACTTGCCGCCGCCGGAACGCGAAGATTTCACATCGCCTTATTGGGCTCCGGCCAGTGCCAGACGGATCGAACGCCAGTTGAGCTACATCGACCATTTTGCGGTGGAGTATGATCAGGACCCGGCCCTGAAGGCGGCCTTCGTAGACATCGAGGATGTGCTGCGGTTGGATATCCCGAGCGACGAAACACGCGATCGCACCTTGCTGCTCGGCACCCCTGTCCCCGTACAAGACGATCCCCGCTACGATGCGGTGGCGGTTACACAGTATGACCGTCCGTTCGAATGGCAGGTTGAGCGCGACCGGATCTTCGCTGCCGCAACTGACTGGCGCCTGCTGCTCCAGGTCTCCTTAAGCGACTACATGCAGACACGCGCTGGGGGCACCGTCTATTTCCTCATCCGCCGCGACGACTTGGCGGCCCGCGACTTCACCCGCGTCGTGGCAGTCTATCAGCAGACCTGATCCGCCTTTTCTTGAAGAAATCTGCTTTGCAGCCCATCACCAGGTAAATGCCGACCGAAACGCGATCGAAGCGACGGGATGGTTGCGTAGCCCGGCTTGAGCGTCTTGCGAAAGCCGGGGACGGCGGCCGCCGTGGAGAGACAGACCTGGGTTTCGCAAAGAAGCTCAACCCAGGCTAGGAACTGCCCCCTATTACTGTCGTTCGATTTCGACTCGCCGATTCTGGGAGCGGCCAATGGCGGTGTCGTTGGTGGCAAGCGGTTTGTCAGCGCCTAATCCTTTGCTGTCGAGCCGGTCGGCGCCGATGCCTGCCGCAGCCAAAGCTGACTTTACTGCGGCGGCGCGCCGATTCGACAAGCCTCTGTTGTGTTCGGGCGTGCCGGTGGCATCAGTATGACCTTCGATCATGATTTTCCAGGCAGGATTTGCCTTCAGCGCCGCGATGAGTTCATTGACCGTCGGCTGGGCATCCGCGCGGATGCGATCGCTGTCGGTGTCGAAATTGATGCCGTAGAGCCGCACGCGGCCCTCGTTGGCGAGGCTCTTGGCAACCAGATTGCCATCCGCGGTGCCAGGCTTCCAGTGCTGGCAGGAGCCGACCTCATCGCTGATCTTCTTCAGATCCCAGTCCAGGTGCCATCCATCCTCTCTGGTGCGGCGCCAGAATCCCTTGAAATTCTTGCGATCACGGCTCAGCACCATGATGGCTGGCCCTTCGTTGTTTTCGCCACTCTCGCGCCATGTCAGGTTCAGGGCATGCTGATCAAAACCACCCTGCACAATCCCTTCCTTGTATTCGTAGCAACCCGTGAGTTGGGCGCCTTCCTGCAAAAGATGGAAATTGCCGTATGACGACCCCGCATATGTCCCGGTCACGTTCGGTAGGGGAGTATTCGTCAGTTCAACGCCGAAGGCACGAACATCCATGATTTCCCAGTAGTCGTTACTGCCGTGGTTGCTGCGCACGACATAGCGCAGATAGCGACCCTTCGCGGGCGTGTTTGGTTTGAATAGTTGATCATCTGTACCGGTTCGCAGTTCGACCACCATGACGGGGCTGAACGTCTTGCCGTCTTCCGATATCTCTATGTCGACGTCTTTGGCGGTGCGCTGCGGCGATTCTGTTGCTGCCGTGCTGAACCTGAAACTGTGGATTTCCACGCGCTCAGGAAACGAAAAGACGATCTCGAAGGGCGGCTTGTCACCATTCCGGTTTGCCCAGCCCTTCTTGGGGTTCTCAACCAGCATCTGATAAGTATCCCAGTTGCCGGCATAATTCGACGATGCGCGCTCCACCAGCGCGCCATTGGCGAAGGACAGAAGATTGGTCCCGAGTTCGGCAGTCGCGCTCGACGTGTCCGTGGGTGCAGCGGGTGCGGGCACAGCAGGTGCAGCGGCGAGCAGCATCACCACGCTCAAAAGCGCGACCAGTGTTTTTCCCTTTGCGTTCATTTGTGCAATTTCTCATGGTTGGTGGTGAATCGTGCGCGTTTCGCCTTCATCATGGCGCGGGACTCCTCCATCTAACATTATGCGATGGCACTGGTGAAGGCGCATTATGCGGATTTCGGGCCAACGCTGGCGGCCGAGAAGTTGCACGAGCCCTGGTGCGGCCGACGCCCTGGAACAGCCCGAGCAAATCGAACTCGCTCTCGCATCGCGCGTGCCCGCCTCTCCGCCGGCGACTGTGCGAAGGCCGGCGTCAGGAAAGCACAGAGAGCAAGAGTGGCGGCGATCCTGACTGTTGACATGGTAAGGACCCTTCGAAGATCAGTTGCGTAGGGTGGGCAAAGGCGCATCAGCGCCGTGCCCACCGTCTTGCTGTGCGATCCCTGCAGGCATGGAGCTCTGGACCGCAAACGCGGAAGGCCAACCCACCATGAAGGGCGCGACCGTGTGGTGAGATTGCCCAGCTTGTTCACTGCGCATTGTCGTTGGACGTGTGCAGGCAAGCACGCGCAATCTCATCGCCCCTAAGAAGCAAGCCTTCGTCGATCCTCGTTGGATCTTGATACTTTGGGTTAGTCAGAAGCACGTTGAGTATGAAGCGAAGTAGCTCGGAGGCAAGCAAGCGTTCCTCAGAATAGCGCGTATCGGTGGATCCGGACGCCTTCTTGGAAGGCTTTTTTCGCTTTCCGTGGACAATGGCTGACCTTGCCTCATAAAGTCGTTTAACTTTGGAGGCAACCTCAGCCGGAGGATAAGCGGGGTCCGCCCGCAGTATGGCAAGAGCTGCAGCGCGAAGCCGAAGCTTGTAAGACAGCGACTGGTTCTGGTCGTCACCAAGAAGCAGTTCGAGGCCAATCGTTCCGTCGAGAACGGCGTCGGCTCCATCAGTGCGCGTAAGACATGAGTTCAAGCGGCTCAGCGCAAGCCGTATAGCTTCGCTCTGGCTGCTAACAACGACTCGATAGATGCGACGCAGCTCATTTAGACGCTCGGTTTTAATCGTTGCTCCGTGATTCATCCATCCAAAGTTGTCGAATTCGTTTGGATACCGGCGCAGAGTTGTACTATACACCGGTGTCAAGTCGCAGAAGTAATCCAACGTCCAGCGTCTCGGAACCCATAGTATTTGCGCGTAACCCGTGCTGATGCCTGCAACCATCCGCAGTGCACCAAGGAAGCTGTCGATAGCATCTAGGGCATTCGACGACGGCTGACGAAGTGAACTGCGCACCTCGTCAACATTGTCAACGTCGAGGGTCCAGCCGTTCGATACGAATGCATGCGTGGCTGCGCCGACCACCATCTTTACTGCCCCGGACCCGACCGTACTCATTCGGGCCCTTCCTAACTGCAGTTTCTTCGGCATCCGCGTAATATAGGTCGTTTCGGTAAGCGGGAAATGGTCTACCTCAAAGTGTGTCAAGGCGATGGGAACGACAAGGCTAAGATGCAGACTTGGGGAAACGGTTCCGAACACGAGAGGTCGAATAACAGCATCACGTCGTTCGGCTTCGACGGGTGTGTCGAGTCCGTAGAGATGCAAATATCGCTCAACTGCATCGGCAACTAGCTCGTCGACACGCCAATCCGAGAGTGTGTCTTCATAGACAAGAGGGGACCGCAACCTGTTGCCTATTTCATGATTTCGGAGGAAAGAAGCGAGCTCAGCTCGCTTGGGCAAGTCCGGGTCAGGATGCCCGTGCCCAAAGGCCCGGATGATGCAATCGGCCCCATTCCGTAGAACCATACCAACATAGTCTCTCGGAGATTCGTCGCGATAAAACCCCGCTTCGTCGAAACTAGGGAAACCACCGGCCAGCCGAGACATGATAGGATAGTTAGGATGCGGGCCAATATTCTGACCCGGCGCCTTAGCCTGCTTTGTGACTGCACCGTGCAACTCGTCGAAAGCACCGGCGAACAACTCCAAATAGCGCAGCAACTCTCTTTCGAATTCTTCAACGTCGTCCAAGCGTTTGAGATTAGAGCTTTGTGAATTCATTGGACTACCCCGGTGTTCGCGCTGAGTTACGACACTATGTCTAGCGTGAAGCGGCTCTGCAACCTTGAGCTGTCCAGTCAACTGTGGGTAAATGCGTGAACCCAGTTCACGCTGCCTGACGGGCAACCACCTGAACCCGTGTCAAGCCTCTGCCGCAAAAATATTCTTATTTACCGAATTTCGGATTTACTGTATCAAGCACTCATCCCGGCCAAGAAGGGGGCGACTCGCGAATCGCCTGCGAATCGCGGCAGGGGA
>JGI24705J35276_12237862_pt1 | contig 13630 bp, 9 predicted proteins | sample TergutNt197P4_FD_35276 | JGI IMG/M metagenome (IMG submission 35276) | reverse complement strand
TTGGTTTATAACAAAGAAATCGATTTGGAACTTGCGCGTCAGGTTGTGGGTAAATTCGTCAAAATAAGCGACAAAACCATCACGCCGGAGAAAATACAAAACACCGTAAGCGGATACTTTAACATCGAAATCAAAGAGCTCCATTCCAAATCCCGCAAACAGGAAATAGCCAAGGCGCGTCAGATTGCCATGTTTCTCTGCAAAAAATATACAAACTTCTCCTTTGCCCATATCGGGAGCATCGTAGGAAAACGCGACCATGCAACCGTGTTGTATGCCTGCCGTACCGTACAAGACCTCATCGACATCGATAAATCGTTTCGTTCGGTGATGAACGATATTGAAGTCCTGCTTAAAAAATGACTTCCGGCGTTGAACTCCGGAATTTATCTATCGGTTATAAAACGGGAACCGGTCTCAAGCCAATAGCTGAAAATCTTTGCGCCACCCTTTACGGAGGCAAATTAACATGCTTGTTGGGTGCAAACGGAGTTGGAAAATCCACCTTATTACGAACGCTTTGCGGATTTTTGCCTGAATTGGCGGGCGAAATCGAAATTTTCGGAAAAACAATCAAAGCTTATTCCGACAACGAATTAGCCCGTACCGTCGGCGTCGTATTAACCGAACGTCCGAACGCAGGCGATTTGTCAGTAACCGAATTGATTGGCTTGGGGCGAAGTCCTTACACCGGCTTTTGGGGACGCTTGAATTCTATCGACGAAACCGTTGTAAAAAACGTGATTACCCGGATAAAAATTGAAGAATTAGCCACCCGCCCTGTGATGACGTTGAGCGATGGTGAATGGCAGAAAGTGATGATTGCCAAAACTTTGGCTCAAGAAACACCCATCATCTGCTTAGACGAACCGACCGCTTTTCTTGATTTTCCGAGTAAAGTGGAAATCATGCACCTGCTGCTCGATTTAACTCGCAGGGAAAGTAAAACCGTTTTTCTCTCCACCCACGATTTGGAACTTGCTTTGCAATTCGCCGATACGCTTTGGCTGATGGATAAAAAAAACGGAATGACTATCGGAACGCCCGATGAATTGCGAATGAACGGCAGCATCGAAAATTTCTTCCGTTGCGACGGCGCTGTATTCGACCGGGAACGAGGATTTTTTAGAATTAAAAAATAAAAATTAATAAAGCACGTAGTGCTTATGTGTTGATAGCCGTGTGCGACAGCGCACGGTCATGGTGTTGATAGCCGTGTGCGACAGCGCACGTTTTATAAATTATGATTCATTATTTCAATCCCGGTCACGAAACGGCGGTTCTGAATGCTTCCAAATATTACCATCCGCCGGCGCATGTAGCAAAAATGCAGGCTGATTTGGCTTTCCTTCCCGCTTGGTACGCCTCTGCCGGCGATTTTGTTTTTATGGAAACTCCGTTGCCGGACGATTTTATGCTTTCCTGCGAACCTTTCAACATGCAGGTGAAACCGGCAACTCCCGACGATTTTTCAGAAAATAGGGAACGGTTTCAGCAGGCAAGTGTCGATTTATGGGGAATCTCTCCGCAAAGCGTTCATTTTTTTGAAGAAATGAACAAACACCGGAATCTTTCGCTGACTGTTCCTTCATGGAAAGAAGAACTTCGTTTTTGGGGAAGCCGTTTTGCTTCGCGACAATTGCTTGCCGAACTTCTGAATTGCATCCCCGAAATTGATCGGGAAATTCTCCCGCATTTTGTTTCCGATATGGAAACGCTCGAACAGCAAATCGTCCAAAGTCAGGAACAGCTTTTAATCAAAACGCCTTATTCGTCATCGGGACGCGGTTTGCTCCGGTTGCCTCCCGGAAAATTAGCACAGTCGGAACGGCAAATATTCAGCGGTATGCTAAAAAAACAAAAGCAGGTTTCGGTTGAAAAATGGTTAGACAAACGCTTGGATTTTTCCATGCAGTTCGAAAACACCCCGGAAGGAGAAACGCGGTTTGTCGGCTATTCTATTTTCCGGACGAACGACAAGGGCGCTTATGAAAGCAGCGCGTTAGCCGGGCAGGAATACTTGGAAAAGCAAATCTTCCGGCAGGTGGATGCCGATTTAATAATGCAAACTCGTAAAATTCTAACCGAAAAGATACGGGAAATGTATGAGCCTTATTATACCGGAATTATCGGCGTCGATATGCTGATATACAAAGACGGGGATTCCTGCCGCTTGCATCCTTGCGTAGAAGTGAATATGCGAAAAAACATGGGATATTTGGCTATCCGGTTCGCTGAAAAATACATGCATCCCGGTTCGCAAGGGAATTTTTTTATAGAATATAGCCGTGATTCGCGAGCTATTATTCAAAAACACAGGCGATTACAAAAAGAATATCCCATGGTTGCCAAAAACGAGCGTATCCGTAGCGGCTATCTGAGTCTTTGTCCGGTTACGGATGCAACGAATTACCATGCTTACGTGGCGCTACCATGCGAGGATGAGCGCTCCGCACAAAATTAAAAGACCGCCGGCAACGGTTTTGAAATCCATTTGTTCTTTCAGGAACAGGAAAGAGAGCAGCATGACGAATACGACGCTCAGTTTGTCGATGGGCGCCACTTTGGAAACATTTCCGGTTTCGAGCGCTTTGAAGTAGAAAATCCACGAAAGCCCCGTAGCAAGTCCCGAAAGGACAAGGAACAGCCAGTTCATTTTGCTCAGTTCTTTGACCTCTTTCATCTGTCCTGCAAACAACACAATTCCCCACGCCAAAAAGAGCACAACGCCCGTGCGAATCGCTGTCGCCACATTGCCGTTAATGCCTTTCACGCCAACCTTAGCCAATATCGCTGTCAGCGCGGCAAAAAACGCCGATAATAGTGCATAAAATTTCCACATAACCTGTGACTGCTTTTGTCGCAAAATTAATATTTTTTTATCAAAGAGTATTACCAAGTCTATACCAAGTCCGTACCAAGATGGAAAATGTCATCCTGTATCACCATTTTCCTCTTTTCTTATATTGAAGAGGAGATAGAGAAGTGTGTGTTTTGAATACCTTAGAGAAATAGAAAGGATCCGTGAATCCCAATTGGTAAGCTATGGATTTGATAGATAAACCGGTATGATCTAAATATTGACAAGCGCGTTGAATTTTTAGTTGTTCAAAATATTCCAATGGGCTGTAGGAAGTACTTTTTGTAAATACCAGCGTAAAATGAGAAACGGAATAATGGACATGATTTGCTATCTCTTCTACCTTCAATTTTCTATCTAAATTCTCTTTCATAAACAGGATAGTTTGTTGTATAAGATTAACTTGCTTTATCTTATTTACTACCCTGAATTGTTGAACAAACCGGAAAGATGCCAGCAGATGCCACAGACACATGCTGACATATTCCAAATTATCTTGACTGTATCCTAATTCAAGATTTTGATAAATTTCCTCAAAAATGGAAATCCGCTCCTGAATCCGGTCGCCTTCTGTGGGAGTAATATCAAGAACTTGATTGAATATAGACGAAAAGATTGATGCCTTTTCACCCGAGAAATGCACCCAATAGATACTCCAAGGCGATTGCCTGTCAGCTCCGTATTCGTGAGGTGCGTTTTTTTCAAGGATAAAAAATTGATTCCTGTCTATTTTGTATTTTTTATTATTGACAGAAAACCAGCCTCTTCCGTCGATGCAATAGATTAGTACATTTTCATTGGCTCCGTTTGGTCGTGAACGAAAATGCCACGAAGCTTTCGGATAATACCCAATATCAGTGAGAAACAATGACCTGGTTGTTTCATTTTTAGTTAATAGTTCTATAATACCATGAGGCAAAACAATCGAGCGCTCACCTTTAAATCCTTCCGACTTTAGTTCCATACAGTTTTTTTACTACAAAAATAAGAAAATAATACAAGATTATCATATAATTTTCCATTTTTGGAGATTTATAATCGGTTACCTTTGTAGCGTAGAATTTTGATTAAATGCAGTATTTATTTTAACATTATCGAATTTAAAAATATTTTTGTCGTGAATAATAAAGCATACAATTTTACATTTCTGTTGAGGATTTCCTTAGTATCCGCCATTGGAGGCTTGCTGTTCGGATACGACTGGGTTGTAATCGGCGGCGCTAAGCCGTTCTACGAGCGATTCTTCGATATTGCTTCCTCCGCTAATTTGCAGGCATGGGCAATGAGCAGCGCCCTCGTCGGATGCATCGCGGGAGCTGTTGTCTCGGGTTTTGTCAGTGACAAATACGGCAGGAGGAAAACGCTTCTGGGTTCGGCTTTTTTGTTTGTTGCAGCCTCGTTAGGCACCGGTCTATCCGGAAGCTTTGGCGTATTCGTGTGCTTTCGTTTGCTTGGCGGCATCGGGATAGGATTGGCTTCCGCCATTTCTCCGATGTATATAGCGGAAATTACGCCTTCCCATATACGGGGACGATTTGTTTCACTCAATCAAATGACCATCGTCATTGGCATTCTGCTTGCTCAAGTGATTAATCTGTTAATTGCCGATAAAGTTCCGGCAGGAGCATCCGACCAATGGATTGCAGCTTCCTGGAACGGACAAATGGGCTGGCGATGGATGTTTTGGGCTTGTGGAATTCCGGCTGTTCTATTTTTCCTGTTCGCTTTTTTTATACCGGAAAGTCCGCGGTGGCTGCTTAAAATCGGAAAAACGGAAGCCGCTTTTCCGGTACTGGAAAAAATCGGAGGCAAGCGATACGCTCAACAGGAGGTAGAGGGCATCAAAGCCTCATTGAACGATGCGAGTGAAAAAGTGGATTTGAAAGCGCTGTTTAATCCTGCCTATTCGTTGGTATTACTTATCGGCGTCGTATTAGCCGTTTTCCAGCAATGGTGCGGCATCAATACCGTTTTCAATTATGCGGAAGAAATTTTCACTGCTGCGGGTTATAGTGTAAGCGATACCTTATTCAACATTGTCATTACCGGCAGTGTCAACCTGATTTTTACGGTTGTCGCCATTTTTACGGTTGACAGATGGGGACGGAAAAAACTCATGACGTTTGGCTCTATCGGATTGGCGCTTAACTACATATTGTTGGGAAGCGCATTCTTCTTCCATTTGAAAGGAGTAGCGGTATTGATTTTGGTAGTTACCGCAATCGCTATCTATGCCATGTCGCTGGCTCCGATTGTGTGGGTTATTCTTTCCGAAATCTTTCCGAATCGAATACGGGGTGCGGCAATGGCATTAGCCACCTTTGCCTTGTGGACGGCATGCTTTGTATTGACTTATACATTCCCCTTGTTGAACAAATCGCTGGGAGCGGCAGGTACGTTCTGGGTATATTCGGGAATCTGCTTGTTAGGATTTATTTTTATTACAATAAAACTACCCGAGACAAAAGGGAAATCACTTGAGGAAATAGAAAAAATAATTAAAAATTAGAAGGATATGAAACTTACAGATTATATTTTAACCATGTCATGTCTTGCCATATCTTTGACGGTGTGTTCGGAAAAGACTCCCGAAATAAAAGAATTGACGGATATTTCATCAACCGCCGGGACAATCAAAAACGCCGGATTCGAAGATGATAAAGCCGCAGTGCAAAATCCTGCGGGCTGGACTGTTACAGGTGATAAAAGCGCAGTAAAAGTTGTTAATGGCGGCTGTGCTGGTCTTTATGCACTACATTATGGACAAGAAACAGCCTATAATGTCAACACACAACAGACTGTAACAGAGCTGGAAGATGGGATTTACAACTTGGGATTTTACAGTAAAAACAGCGGCGGACAAAACATTTGTTATGTATCGGTAGGCAGTACCCCGGAAACGGTAAAAATGACATCACTTCAAGTTGCAAGCAATGTATGGACATATTCTATTGTCAGAGGAATTGAAATAAAAGGCGGAAAATGTACAATATCTCTATACTGCGATGCCAATGCCGGAAACTGGTGCGAATTCGACGAGTTAACACTGCAAAAAACCGATAAAAAATATACTTTCCTTAAAGGAGGCGACGTGTCGGAATTGTCTTATATTGAACAAAAAGGTGGAAAATTTTATGATAATGGAAAGGAAAAAGAGTGTTTTGAAATATTAAAAGATAAAGGATTTAATATTGTTAGATTACGCCTTTATAACGACCCCGGCAATCCGGATTATACTCCATCCAACCGTCTTCCGGCAGGAATACAGAACCCCGAAGATATTTTGCGTTTGGCGAAACGGGCAAAGCAGGCAGGAATGCAGATACAACTGACTTTTCATTACAGCGATTATTGGACAAACGGCGGAACGCAAAACAAGCCGCACGAATGGGAAAACTTGAATTACGAAGATTTAAAAAAAGCCGTCTATAACTTTACGCTGGATTTTATGAATCGCATGAAAGCGCAGGGAACAACACCGGAATTTGTATCGTTAGGCAACGAGAGTCAGGGTGGAATTTTGTTTCCGGAAGGCGCGACAAGTAATTTTGCTCATCTGGCGGAATTGTATAACTGCGGATACGATGCCGTAAAATCTGTTTCTACTGATAGTAAGGTAATTATACATTTAGACGACGCTGGAAACCAGGATAAATACAATTGGTATTTTGGGGAATTAAATAAAAACGGTGGAAAATACGACATGATAGGAGCGTCCTACTATCCCTTTTGGACGCAAAAAACAGCCACAGAAATGCAGGAATGGGCAAACAAAATTGCTGCACAATTCGATAAAGACATTTTTATAATGGAAACGGGATATAATTGGAATCCGGTATTACCCAACGGTTACCCCGGTCAGTTAGCCAATAATGGTCCGTATAAAGAGATATACCCATCCTCGCCGCAAGGACAGAAAGATTTTCTGCTGGAACTTTTCAGCGAAATTAAAAAAGCAAACGATGGAAAGGTCGTCGGGTGTCTTTATTGGGACCCTGTAATGATTGCCGTTCCCGAAGTTGGTTGGGAACTGGGTGCAAACAACGTTGTGAGCAATACGACTCTGTTCGATTTTAATGGAAATGCATTGAAATCGTTAGATGCTTTCAAGTATAATAATTAACTTAACAAAATATTATCATTATGAATAAAACAGTATCAATTAAATTTTTCCGGTTGGCGATATGCTTGCTTTTCGCATATTACATTACTGCCTGTGAGAAAAATGGCAACGTTGCGCCGGGACTGTCTGTCGAAGTTGATGAAATTAACACTTACCCGGGAGACGAAGTAACTGTAGCCGGAATGGCTTCAGCTATCAATGGCATTCGCACCATTGAAATCACTTGTGCGAACTGGAATATTTCCAAAGTATATGACCTTGTTGGTCAGAAACCCAAAGTGTTTAACTACACTTACCGCTTGGAAGTACCAACCGATATTGGTAATCAATTTAGTGAAACATTGGTTATTAGTATTACCGATGTTGATAATAATGTAACACGAAAGGAAATTCCGATTAAATTTTTGCCGGATAGCAAAGCGCCTGTATTCACCGCCAAACCACCTACGCCCATACCGGTAAATTTTGATGTAACAACAGGTGAAGGCAGCTATCTTCTTAATATCACTGCAGAAGATGACCGGGAATTGTCGAATTTGACAATAGAAATTCCGGGTATTGGATTTGAAAAAGAAATTGCAATGAGCGGCAAAGTACAATCCATAACAGAAAATATTGTTTTTTTGACTGTCGGCACATTTCAGGGAATTGTTACAGCTGAAGACAAAACAGGTAACAAAGGGATACTCAATATTGAATTTGTTGTTATTCCAACGGAAGACGAAGACCCAATCAACGATTATGCGCAAATGTACGTTATTAATACGGATGAATCGCCTGTGGAATATATTCTGGGGTATTACAAATATATGACTCGTACAGACGCATACAAGTACTCCGCCAAATTCTATGCTCCGAAAAACAATACAAAAATAGCGTTTGTATCAACTCAAAGTATTACAGGTGATTATTTTGGCGTTAGTCCTTATGTGTCAACCAAATTAATGAATAAAAACGGCTATGTTCAACCGATTGTTATCGCTCAAAAAGGATATTATACTGTCGAAATTGATATTCATAACAAACTATATTCTATCACTGCATATTCTCCCAACGCTCCGTCTTACACAGGCGCAGTAAACATTACGGGAGTGGGATTCTCTTTCGCTGACTGGACAATGTCGCCGGATATGACGCCAATGGATAACAATTATAGATACACGGTGGATGTAGGTGTAGTGCTTGACATAACTCAGACAATTACATTTTGTTTTACAAATGCGTCCTGGGCTCCGCAATGGAAACCTGATGGCAATGGAGGTGCACCGACTTCGGTAATTCAGCTAACAGGTTGGAGTGAACGTAATTCGGGAGGAAATTTTGAAGATTATTTCCAAGGTCCGGGTAACTACACATTTTCTTTCGATTTTGAAACTATGTGGGCTACTGTTTCTGCAAAACATTAAGAATAAGCTTTAAACACAATATAATATGAAAAATAATAAATCCATAAATTCATTAATGAAAAGAGTTGTATTCATATTCATTCTTTTTGTGATTTCAACGGTCGTTTTTGCCCAATCGACAAAAGTAATAACGGGAACGGTAACAGATACCGACCAAAAACCGCTAAGTGGCGTTAACGTATTTGTAAAAGGTACAACAGCAGGTACTACAACCAACAATGAGGGTAAATATTCCCTTGAATTGTCATCTGAGCAATCACCCATTACTTTTTCCTATTTGGGATATGTAACCAAAGAAGAAACGATTGAAAAGCGAACAGTCATAGATGTTGTTCTCACCGATGACGCCAAAATACTCAATGATATTGTTGTAATCGGCTACGGTACAGTTAAAAAAAACAACTTAACGGGAGCAGTTTCAAGTATTAAAGCGGACGAATTGCCTCAAGCGGCTACAGCATCCATCGGAGCTATGATGAGAGGACGAGCAGCAGGATTGCAAATATCCCAAAACAGCGCCAAGCCCGGAGGTGATTTGGCAATCTCATTGCGAGGTTCAATTACAGGAAGTTCACCCTTAATCGTAGTTGACGGAGTGCCACAGGCTGCATTTGCAGGCAGAAGTACAGGTACAATATACAGCGGAGGCAATAAGGACAATATCCTAATCAGTATCAACCCAAACGACATTGAAAGTATTGATATTCTGAAAGATGCTTCTTCTGCCTCTATATATGGTTCGGATGCTGCCGGAGGAGTTATTTTGATAACAACTAAAAAAGGTAAGGACGGAAAGTTAGATGTCAATTATAATAGCTCATATTCTTTCCAGACCCTGACTGACTTCCCTGATTTTTTAGATGCCAAAAATTTTATGATTGAACAGAATAAAGTTTTCGATGAATTGGGACGTTCAGCGGAAAAGAAATATTCGCAAAATCAAATTGACAATTTTGTTGGCAGTGGAACACGATGGATTGATGAAGTAACTCGCATGGGATTTGTAAATGAACAAAATCTATCCATTCGTTCAGGAAATGAAAAGCAACAGATACTTGCATCTTTTGGTTTTTTTGACCAAAAAGGAGTTGCTAAAAACAATGCAATGAATAGAATAACCGGACGCATCAATTACGACCAAAAATTTAATTCCTGGTTAAAAGGTGGGATAAACGCTTCCTATGCTCAACTGAAATACAACGATGTACCGCTTGGCGACCAACGACAGGAAAAATCTGCCCTGATTTATTCTGCTATGACTTTTTCTCCGACCGTGTCTGTTTATGACGAAAACGGAAATTTTACCGAAAATCCCTATCGTCCGATTTATGCCAATCCCGTATCATTGCTTGATATTAACGACGAACAAAAAAATAATAACCTTTTTGTTACCGCATACCTTGAAGCCGCTGTTTTGAAAGGATTGACGCTGAAAGTATCGGCAGGAACCGATAATCGTCAAATGCAAGGAAATCAGTATATTCCTACCACAACCAAAGAAGGTAGTCAAAAAAGAGGAGTTGCATCCAAATCATCGGGAAATGACCGCATGTCATTGCTGAATTTTATAGCAAACTATAACCGTGACTTTGGGAAGCACACCTTAGGAGTTATGGCTGCTGTAGAATATAAAAAGCAAATGTGGGATGGAGATGGTATTGTTGCAACACAATTTCCTTATGATGGCGCGCTGTGGAACAATTTGCAATCGGCAGAACAGCATACAATTAGTTCTTATGGAGGTTCTAGCGAAATGGCGTCATTTATATCTCGCATCAATTACTCATTTAACAATAGGTATTCTGCTACATTCAACTTGCGCGTTGACGGCTCGTCGAACTTTGCACCTGATTATCAATATGGTATATTTCCGGGTTTGTCGATTGCATGGCGTCTTTCGGAAGAATCTTTCCTAAAAGATAATTTTAATTCTCTGTCGAATCTCAAACTTCGTTTTGGCGCAGGGCAAACAGGTGATGCCGGAGGATTAACAGGTATTTTTACCTACTACAATGTGCTTCCAAATAGTTATGCTTTTGGCGGGCTTATGGAAAATGGGGTGGAAATGGCAAAAATTGGAAATCCTAATCTGAAGTGGGAAACCCTGACTGATTATAATTTGGGAATGGATTTCGGATTTTTCAAAAACCGTTTGTCCGGTTCCGTTGAATTGTATATGCGTTATGCTGATGACATAATTATGCAACGCAGTTTAATGTCTTATCAGGAAATTAATGCTGTTGATTACAACTCAGCGGCGCGTTACATGACAAAAGGGATAGATTTTAATATTCATTCCAACAATTTTATCGGAAAAATTTTTACATGGACAACCGATATAAATTTATCTTATTATCAAAATTATACGATAAAGAGAGATGAAGATTTTAATCCCGCAATCTGGCAGCCGTACAAGGAACGGTGGGGTGATATATGGAAATATCAATCGGACGGACTTATTCAGCCCGGAGAAACAGTCCCGTGGCAACCGTCGGCACAAGCAGGCACAATCAAATACAAAGACCTGAACGGCTTTGTGAAAGATGCAAACGGCAATAAATTAAGGGACGAAAACGGCAGATATATGTACACCGGAAGTCCGGACGGTATTCTTGACGAAGCAGATTTAATGAAGATAGGAAACTCTACCCCCATTCCATTTAGCCTAAACAATACTTTTACTTACCGAAATTTCGATTTGAATGTTTATTTCTATGGTTCATTAAACGGATTAAAACGCAATGAATTGAAAGAACTGTCGGTTGCAGGCATTACAGACATGACATACGGATTAAATGCTTTGAGTTCGATAAAAAATCGTTGGGCGCCATCAAATCCCGAAGGAACATTGCCTTCGGTAAACGAAGGAACTTCCGGTACGCCGACTGATGCCGGTGATTTCTTTTACGAAAAAGCGTGGTTTATACGATTGGATAATTTGCAATTAGGCTATACAATACCTGCAAAGATATTTAATAACAAACTGTCAAATGTACATTTGTACGGTTCGGCACGTAATCTTTTTGTAATTACTCCGTATGGAGGTATGGACCCGGAAACGGGCAATGGAATAGGCGCTTATCCTAACCAGCGTTCTTATGTAATCGGATTAGATATTAAATTTTAAATATTCAAATAATATGAAAATCATTAAAAATATATTGTGGATAAGTTGTTTGTCTATACTTTTTCACTCTTGTATGAATTTAACGCGAGAAGATTATACGGAAATATATCCTGAAAATTTTTTTCAAAACGAAAATGACCTTAAATTAGCAACAAATGCTTTGTACTCTGCATTCGGCACTAATTGGAGTGGATTTTACTGTTCGGATAGATATGGCTACCATGTTTTTACTGAAATGACAACCGACGCTCTAAACTGTACTTGGGGCTGGGAATGGGATGCCTTGCACTTGCATCAATGGTACGAAACAAAATCGGGTGGTGAAATGGATATTTTTTACACAAGTTATGCACGTTACAATTTTTTGTCAACAGCTCGCAATACTACAAGAGAAATAGAAAAATCACCTGTAAATGATGATATTAAAAGAGAATATGCGGCAGAGGCAAGAGCATTGAGAGGTTGGATGGGATTGTACTTATATGATTTGTTCGGACCGGTGCCAGTCGCCTCTGATGAAGTACTCGACAATCCGCAGGAAAAAGTATATTTGCCTCGTTTGAGTGAAGAAGAATATGAGAAATTTATGGAAGATGATTTGTTACAGGCTATTAATGACCTGCCCGAAATAGCTGCTACACGCGGGCGAATGACAAAAGGAGCCGCCCGTATGATTTTATTAAAATACTACATGATAAAAAAAGAGTTTTCCAAAGCAGAAAAAATAGCACGCGACCTGTTGGCTATGGAAGGACGGGGTTATAACCTTCAAAACGATTACAACTACATCTTTTCGAAAGAAGGCATTGGCAATAATGAAATCATTCTTTCCGTTCCCTGCAATGTAAATTATATGCCCAATTACTGGCTGGCACATGCAATCCCCGACGATTACCCTTATCCGATTGCAAATGCACAATTATGGGGCGCTTATGTAATCCCATGGGATTTCATGGATACTTTCGAGAGCCCTGCTGATGAACGCTTAAAGAATATTGTAACCTCTTATACCAACAAAAACGGTTCTTTAGTAACAAGAGGAGTCGGCAAGTTATCGATGGGAGCAATACCAATCAAATACGGCGTTGATAATGAAATGGTTGGAACGGCTATCGGTATAGACGTTGTAGTATATAGATTTTCGGATGTCCTGCTTACGTTGGCAGAATGTATCAATGAAAACACAGGTAATCCTACCTCGGAAGCAATAGAACTGGTTAATAGGGTAAGACGGCGTGCCAAAATTGAAGAGCTCTCAACTTCAGCAACGGTGTCCAAACAGGCGTTTAATGATGCCATTTTATTGGAACGCGGACATGAATTTTATGCAGAAGGATTACGCCGTCAGGATTTAATCCGACACGGAAAATATATCGGTTCGGCACAAAGCCGTCCGGGCAATCAAACGGCTGATTATAAAGTCCGATTTCCAATTCCGGTAACATTCATTACCGAATCGAAAGATAGTATTGTACAAAATCCGGGTTACAGACAATAATATGGCAAAGAATTTTTTGGCGATTATGTTCGCACTCATAGCAAGCCGGACTGTATTAGCACAAACATACTTCGTTTCTATTCCTGATAAGCCGAAAGAAATAATTAACGGACAGTTGAATCTCGGCGGTTCAAATCCTGCCGGCAACAGGATAAGTTTTAACAGTTTTTATATGGAAGTCGATGGCAAACCTTTTATTCCTATTATGGGTGAAATTCATTTTTCACGTCTGCCTCTTCAATATTGGGAAGAAGAAATTTTGAAAATGAAAGCCGGAGGAATCAACGTTATCTCTACTTATGTTTTCTGGAGTATGCACGAAGCGAAAGAAGGCGTTTTCGACTGGTCCGGCAACAAAGATCTGCGTCATTTCCTTGAATTATGCCGTAAACACAACATTTACACTATTGTTCGTATCGGACCATTCTGCCATGGCGAAATTCGTAATGGCGGTTTGCCTGACTGGATTTACGGACGTCCGTTTGAAGTCCGCTCCAACGACGATGGTTACCTGTTTTATGTCAAACGACTGTATCACAATATCGCTATGCAGTTGAATGGTTTGTACTACAAAGACGGTGGAACTGTTATCGGCATACAGTTGGAAAATGAATTG
>JGI24705J35276_12237866_pt1 | contig 13662 bp, 12 predicted proteins | sample TergutNt197P4_FD_35276 | JGI IMG/M metagenome (IMG submission 35276) | reverse complement strand
CCTTCCATCAAAAACATATCCAAACATTATCCGATTATTGAAAGATTGGTTTACAAACGATTTGGAGCAGGATACTGGGGCTATTATTATATGAATTATTTTAATTACATGCAAGCCTCATTATCAGCCAATATACCCATCTTTTTACACAATGATTTTACTGATTTGAGTTTACCTGTCGTGTTGGATTCCTACTATCATACCATTCAAAGCGATGGGACACACATATTGATCACATTGAAACATTAACGCAGATTAGCACGCAGATAACGAAGATTAAAGAATTTTGAGATACGTTTGGTCATTAACGATACATATTGAAGCGACGAAAAAAAAGAAATTAATAAATTATCAGACAAATATTTAGAAACAAACATCATCCTGTGTGAAAAATATTATGTATCTTTGTGGCTGTAATGAAAAGTGAATCGTTATGGATACTTCATTGAACACACAACCTGCAACGCCGGAAATAGTTTGGGCTATGCTTCGGGAATTAACCGAAAAACAAGCTGAAACAGACAGGCAAATCGAGAAAACCAACCAACTGTTAGGTGGCATGGCTTATAATCAAGGTCGTTTTGCGGAAGAGTATTTTTTCAATTCATTTGAAAAAGGAAAGCGAAATTTCTTTGGCGAGAAATTTGATGATATTAAGAATAATCTGAAAGGCACGGAAACAGATGATGAATTTGATATTGTAATGTTGAATGGTAAATCGGTAGGAATTGTTGAGGTTAAATACAAGGCTCACGAAAATGATATTCCGAAAGTCTTGGGAAAAGTAAATACATTCAGAGCCAACTTTCCGAAATTTAAAAACCACACGATTTATCTTGGTTTGGCAACCATGGCGTTCTATCCCGAATTGGAACAAGCCTGTAAAAACAGCGGAATAGCCATTATCAAACAGGCAGGTGACACGATAGTCATCAACGACGAACATCTGAAAGCGTTTTAGACGAAACTTTCAACAAGAATAGAACAATAAATCAAAAAAAGTAATATAAGTATTAATCTATTGAAGTTTACTATGCACCACATTGATTCCCTGAGTTTATCTGTTGTTGTCCCCTGTTATAATGAAGAGGCCACGCTTCCTTTGTTTTATGAAGAAATGACAAAACAAATGTCTTCGCTCATTGAAACGGGATTATTGGCTGAATATGAATTTGTTTTTGTAGATGATGGTTCCGCCGACTCGACGGCTTCCATCCTGCGAAACCTTACTGCACAGGAGAACAATGTCCATTATCTTATTTTATCACGGAATTTCGGTAAAGAAGCTGCGATGCTTGCCGGATTACAAAAAGCTACCGGTAACTATGCTGTTATCATGGATGCAGACCTGCAAGATCCGCCTGCACTAATCCCGCAAATGCTCGAAGCGGTTTGTTCGGGCGAGTTTGATTGTGCAGGAACACGACGTGTTACCCGTAAGGGCGAACCGCCTATCCGTTCATTGTTTGCGCGTATTTTTTACCGTCTTATGGCTAAATTAAGTGGGATAGAAGTTGTTGACGGCGCAAGAGATTTTCGTTTGATGAACCGAATGTATATTGATACCATCCTTTCATTAAGAGAAAGAAATCGTTTTTCCAAAGGTATTTTCCCATGGGTCGGATTTAAGACGAAATGGTTTGAATATGAAAATGTAAATCGCGTAGCCGGAGAGACTAAATGGTCGTTCTGGAAATTATTTCTGTATTCATTGAATGGGATCACGGCCTTTTCGTCCAAACCGCTTGCTCTGGCTTCAATCAGTGGTTTGCTTGCTTTTTTTATCTCAATCATTCTCATTATTATCGTCATTGTACGCAGAATTGTTTGGGGCGACCCGGTTGCCGGATGGGCGTCAACCATTTGTGTGATTTTATTAGTTAGCGGAGTCCAGCTTTTTTCAATTGGCATTTTAGGGCAATATCTCGCAAAAACTTACACGGAAGTGAAACAACGTCCGCATTATATAATTCGTGAACAGAAATGACACAGCACGGCATTACACGGGAAATTAAAATTCGAATTTGCATTGCCATTCTGTCTATACTGGGACTATTGGCTTGTTTTGCTGGTTTATTTCCGCAGGTAAGACATATTATTATAGATTTGGTCGAACAACATATTGTCCATAAAAAAATCACATTGTATCAATCATGGTTTGAAATGCTTTTGTCATATTCGATGGGTGGAATATGTTTTATCCTGTTTTTCGATTATTGTACGCTTACCACCTCAGGTAGAATTCTTGTACGCAGTATCAAACAGGAAATAAAAGATTGCCTTGCAGCAATTGATTTTCGTTCTCTTGTAAGACCAACGCTCATCATATTAGGCGTCTATCTACTTGGAATACTGACAATTATAAGAGCCGATTTTCTGTATAACGACGACATAGGGCGTTCAATAGAAGGTTTTCGCGGATGGTATAACTGGAGTCGGTATGTATCAGAATTCACTTCCATTTTTATACATGCCGATACAAATTTAACTGATATTTCACCTCTCCCACAACTATTGGCAACGATTTTTCTGTCTGTCAGCAGTGTATTGCTTGTATATGTGATGGGTAACAGAAAAACTACCGTAATCAGCTTGTTAGCAAGCATTCCCTTAGGACTTTCGCCCTTTTTCTTAGGATGCTTGTCTTTTAAATTTGATGCTCCCTATTTTGCTATGTCTATCTTACTAAGTATCACCCCATTTTTGTTTAGAGCCTATAAAAAAACATTCTTTTTTTGTTCGGTTGTGTCGTTATTGATGATGTGTATGACTTATCAGGCAGCTTCAGGTATATACCTGTTGATTGTCGTTATGCTTTGTTTTCAGGATTGGAATTACCGGATAAAACCGGACAAGGAAATACTGTCCTTTCTTTGGAATGCTGCATTGTCGTTTTGCATAGCTATGATCTGTTTCAAATTTTTCTTTATGAGGCATAATGAGTATTTATATGATACTGATGCTGTTTCATCCGCAATGCATTCAATCTCTCAAATGATTCCCGGAATATGGGTCAATATCCAAAACTACGCAACAATTGTATATCAAGATTTGGGACTTACATGGAAAATCTGTATAGCACTTGTTTGCTTTTTCTTTGTCATGAAATCTGTTTCAACATCTTCACGAAACATTTTCCTTTCGTTTTTTATATCTGTTTTTATTATCAGCCTGACTTTCGTCCTTTCGTATGGCATCTATTTATTATTAAAATATCCTTTGTATTATCCTCGCGCTTTATTTGGGTTTGGCGCTTTTACGGCTATAATATGTGTGTATGTGGTTGCAGATTACAAAAAAATAGCTACTATTCCTGTGATAGCGCTTTCCTGGTGTTTTTTGGTCTTTTCGTTATCGTATGGCAGTGCGTTAGCCGATCAGGCACGTTATGCAGAATTTCGAATAAGTATTATATGGCATGATTTAAACGCTATGTATCCTTACAGTGATGGAATCACAATGCAATTAAACAATTCGATAGATTTTACCCCTTCCATAAAAAATGTTTCTAAGCATTATCCGATCATTGAAAGACTAATACCGAAACGATTCGGGGTAGATGTATTCTTCGACAACAAATACTATCTGGATCATTTTAATTATGGTAATTCTGCAATTGCCAATATACCTGCCTATACATCCATAGATTATAGCGACTTGAATTTACCTGTTGTATTGGATACCTACTATCATACCATTCAAAGTGATGGGAAATATATTTTAATCACTTTAAAACATTGACTTTTAATAAAAACTTTTACCTTCCCCCTGTAATTATTGTTGTGAATTTTGGTACAAACTTCTGCAATACCCAATAAATACACAATGCTGACGATACCACAATAATAACATTCAGTAAATACAAACTTGCTATAAGTAAATCGTTTTCAGGTTTGAAAATCGAATAGGTAATATGTTTGATATTCATCAATAAAAAAGGCTCGTGGATGGCAAAAACAAAAAATGAGGCACTTGATAAAAATGGCATTTGTTTGATTTTGCTCTTCTCAAACAAAAACGCTACAAGATTGAAAAAAAACACAATACCTGTAATTATTTCTGCATTGTGAATATAAGGGTAGTATGTGAATTTTTCGGTGAGTAAATCGGTAAGTGCAAAAATTGGAAACAGAATGAATGAAAGATGTTTTATTTTGCCAAAAACATCAAGTAAATTCAGTTTATGTATACCAAAATATGCGCCTGTAGTGAAAAAAAACAAACAAGCAACACCAATCGGTTCAGGTTTGAACCAAAAATTCAAAAACCAACAAATCCCAAGGATTGCGATAATGAATAATTTGGCGTTTTTTACCAACCAATAAACCAACGGCGTTAGCAAGACAGCTATCATCAAGTCTCGAATAAACCAAAACTGATAAGAAATAGGGAAAAATGCTATCCCCTGTTTGTCGATTTTACCAAAAAAACAGTCTGTGAAATACTGAAAATCAATAGATTGTTGCAAAGAAGCAAAAAATCCGATTTTTCGCATCAGAAAAAAGAAAAAAATGGCAGACAAATTCCAAAATAAATATGGAATTAGTAACGTTTTTATTCTCGAAAGAAGTTTATTCTTATAAATCTGTCCTGTCATTTGTTTTATATTCAGGAAAAACAAATAACCTGAAATAAAAAAGAACAGCGGAACGGCAATCCTGCCAATTACTTCTGAAAAAAACTGACTGCAATAGTAAAAAACGGGCAAGTCGGAAGACTGACTAATTTCAACTCCTCGTAGAGTTTTAGAGGAGTGTGTGTGAATAAAGACTACTCCTACTATAAGCGGAAACCGGAGAAAATCAATAACTTTTGATTGCAATTCATTGTTTTCAATTTTATCAGCCATAATATATTTTATTATTAAACCGGCAAATGACTACTTTGTTGTATTTTCTCTTGCAGAAATTATCCTTCTTTTCCGTAAAATATCTGTCGGACTTACTTGAAAATCCTTAGTCGGTAACACAATTCCCGGTTTTCCGTACAGGTGTGTTTCAATAAAATTGTTAGCTTCCTGTGTCATCCATGTGTGATATTTTATGTATCCCGACTGCTCCAAAAGATGAATAAAAGGTGCTGAGTCGTAGAAGCCGGACAGCACATATACAAAATCAGGAAGTTGTTGTTTTACAGCAACTTCTCTTTCCAGCACCATATTATCAGTCGCTCCCAATTGTTCGAACCAATATTTACAAGCAGGCAAGGCGTGTACAGGTGTACCATACCCTGTATCGTAAAAAGAGAACATAATTTTTGGATTGGGAATTTGCGACATGATATGATTAATATAATAAAAATCAGTGCGTTCTTTATTATTGTTCAGAAAAAAATTAGGGCGTGTAAATACCAAATTGCCGGCAATCACAATGATGGTGATGATTCCGGCAGCGTAATACAAATAGCGTTTCTTTTGCAAAAAACGTTGCAGCAATGTAATATACATCATTATGGGGAAAATAGCAAAAACAGCAAAACTTTGATAATAGTATCCCAATGCATGGTACATGCTGATACTTACAAACCAAAATGCCATTATCGCAGGAAACCATTTAAAATCAGACAGTTTTCTATAATAATACACACAACCTAATACAATATTAAGTAATAGGAAACAAAGCATGACGCTTCTAAAGATATGAAGCCGGAAAATGCTCCCCCAGCCTGTCAGGATATAATCTTTTATCATACCACCAATAGTAGGGTCAGTAACAACAGTTTGAGCCGTAGCGACAAAGTATTCATGGATAAAGGCATCTAAATTCCCCTGCCACAAGAAATAGAGCAAAAAAGGAATCAATACTAACGAAACGCCGGATACAGTATAGAACAATGATCTCAAAATCAGCTCTTTCCTGCGTTTAACCAAATAATAGAAAAGAGCGAACAAGAGGATCGCCATCATCGCTGCTAAAGTAAATTTAATTAGTAAAGTAGCAGCAAAGCCGATGCCCAATACAAATGACACCTTTTTCAAATCCTTGTCTTTGGGCAATCCATAGAGTACACGCAACGTATAATACAATCCGCTGCAAATAAAAAGCTGGCAAAAATCTTCGGCGCGTGTTTCGTAGTGATAGGCCACACAGAAAAAAGACAATGCCATTAACATGCTGCATAAGATTGCCTGTTTCATGTCGGATAAGAACAAACCGGCAATTTTGAAACAGTAAAAAAACGTGAATGTATAGAAAATACATTCTATCCAAAAAATGCCTATATAATTATGATTACTAAATAAGTAGCCAACGCCGAATATCAACCAGAGCAATGGCCCTTTCGAATCGGCAAAATCAACGTAAGGCACCATTCCATTCATCCATGCCTTTCCGCATATAAAAAAAATAGCAGAATCTATTCGGTTGTAAAGATCGTGTGTATAAGAGTTTATTGATATCCAAAACTCTAGAATGAATACAAATACAAATAGAATTCCCAGTATTTTCAAATCGTATTTTTTATCCATATTTCAATTCTTGATAAACATCCAAATACTTTCGAGCAATTCGATCGGTATTCCAAAACCTCATAGCATAATTATAATTATTTACTTCTATCTCATCTTTTGCAATAGTATGGGATAGTTTTAAAGCATTAACGAACGATTCATTACTGTTTGTTTCAAAAGCAATATTATTCGTTTCGCTCAAAATTTCTCCTACATTCCCTACATTAGGACCTATTACCATTTTTTTAAAATAATAAGCCATCGGTAAATTACCGGAATTCAAAATCTTTGTTCTTTGAATGAGTACGACATTTGCGGCCAAAAAATATAAGGGTAAATCATTGTCGGAAACAAAATCATTAAGCGCAAATATTGAGTGTTTTCGGAATTCTAATTTTCGTTTGATAAATTTGATGCCTTCTACATATATATACCTTAGCCATGTTCGTATGCTTCTTGATGCAGGACGTTTTGAAAAACCAAAATGGGCTTTCAATCTAGGCGCTAATAAAAGCTTGTTTTTTATTTTTATTCTTTTGTATGCAGCTAAAACCAAATCAACTTCTTCTCTGTCTCTGTAAACGCCAAATGTAAGAAAAACAAATTTGTTTTGAGGTATTCCTAATTTACTTCTCGCTTCCTTGAGGGTTATATTATTAGAATAAATTGAATCATAAATATGATGTGGAATTATGAAATGTTTGCATTTTGTTATTTCCATAAATTCTTTTATTCCATAGTTGCCCAAATGCACAATTGCATCTGCATTTTGCTCAATAATTTGATAACATTTTAAGGTATTTGCATCTGTTGAATAATGAGGAGTTTCATTATGACGGGTATAAACTATTTTTATTGATTTTTCTTTGATTTCCTTTATAATTCGTTCTAAAAAAATTACTTCTGTTTTTGTTGGCTTTCCGGTCTCAAATAACGAATTAGGCCAGTTAATGTGAATCACTTCATATTTGGCATAATTCATCCAAAATTCCTCTAAACCCCAATGAATATCGCAGCCCAATCGTCCCAATCCATCTTTAAGAGTTTTTACAAAGGGATTATCTTTTTCGGCATCATTTGTGTACGCTAATAAAACTTTCATATTCATTAATTTATTAAATAACTTTTTTAACCTTTTTTTAATAATTTCCGTTTGATATAATATATAACTCCACTGCAATACAATTTCAATAGAAAAGTATTTCGTGGAATCTTCCTGTTAATAAAGAATTTATAAAATGTATTGACCGACAGATAATGCTGTACGCCGGGGAATAATGCCGGTTGTTTCTGTGAAAGCTGTTTCAAAAAATCCTTTAGAACGCAAGCAATAGCTTGTTGGCCTGCGCCGGTTATCTTGTATGGCAGCGAACGGTCTGTAAACGGCGTATAGATTTGCATCTGCTCAGCGGTTAATTCAATGCCGTTTTGATTCAGGTACTGCGTATGGAGTCGTACTAAAATTTCAATACGATTGTTCATTTGTCTGTCATCCAATGCCGTTATGCTCTTTTCGTGTTTACGGTATCGCGTTAATACCTTGCGTATATTAGCGCCTTGCGTATATTTTAAAATCTCGATCCATAAACCGTAATCTTCCGCATGAAGATAGCTGTCAGGATATTGTAAATGATTTTGCTCTATCACGGAGCGACGCAACAAGACCGACGGATGATTAAACGGCGACTGGAAAAAGGCAAAGGCTCGAATATCCAAGTCCGAACCCGCAAAATCAACCCTTTGGGTAAACTCCTTTTCTGCATTGAAAATCTCTATTGAGCAACCGCAAATACCTGTTTCAGGATGCGCTTCCATAAAATCAAACTGGGTTTGCAGTCTGTCGGGCAACGCAATGTCGTCTGCATCAATCCGCGCAATGTATTTCCCGCGACACAAAGACACCCCCCTGTTCAATGTATAGATTAATCTCCGATTGATTTCATTATCCACACGTACGATACGCGGATCATTATATTGGTTGATGATAGAAACCGTATTGTCTGTCGAAGCATCATTGATGATAATTAATTCAAATTCCCTAAAAGTCTGGGATAAAAGCGAATCAATCGTTTCCCTGATATACTGTTCGCCGTTATATACCGGCAGTACAATAGATATCGGTATTTGATATAAATTATCCGTCATGCTTTTCTATTTAAAACGGTTTTTCAGCTTATTAATTTCAAATCCGATTTTTGCTGCCAACGGATGAATCAGCAACAAACGAATAAAGCGTAGCTCGTTGGGTTCCAGATTGATTTTAGCTTTTTCAAGATTTTCTTTCAATAATCGCATTGCATACGCATCCTTGAATTGACGCAAAACATCTTGTTTGGTAAGATAAGTCAGCAACCTCACAATAAAAGTAGCATTTTCGACAGGATATCTCTCCGCCAAATCAGGATTTTCGTGAACGAAATGTTCATAAGTCAGTAGTGTTTGTTTGATGTCTTCTACTAAATTGCCTGTACGCATCAAAGAGGTATCTAATTGGCGGTAATAATAAAGCGGTTCTATCAAAATAGATGTTTTCAACGAGTTAGCGTAATAGAGCGCAATAAGATAAAGCATATCTTCACCAATCCGGATATGGTTGTTAAGCCGCAAGGAAGTCAATAACTCGCTTTTGAAAATTTTTCCCCACAGCTCTGAACGTATTTTACTGACTGTTAAAAATCTTTTTAACAACTCATCGCTACTGAGTTGTTGAATGTCTTTGTAAACAAATTGAGGAGTACAATAATTATCATGTACAACAAAACAATTACAAAATACGGCATCGGCTTGTTGCGATGAAGCAGTTTGTAGCATTAGTTCCACATATTCGGGAACGATCCAATCGTCGCTGTCCACAAATGTTATCCATTTACCCCGCGCATTGTCCAAGCCTGTATTCCGTGCGGCGCTTGCACCTGCATTTTCCTGACGAATCATACGAAACCTTCCATCGACTAAAGCATAATCATTACATATAGCCGAACTGGAATCAACGCTACCATCGTCGATCAACAGGACTTCCCATTGCTCGAATGTTTGGAACAAGATGCTATCCAAACACTTGGGCAAATACTTTTCCGCATTATATACCGGAATAATAATGGAAATGTCTGGCGAATTCATTTTTGTATGATATGTTTTCTTGTGAGGATATCCCACAGTGTTATCAATTTATTGATAAACCTTCCCAACCGGAAAGACCATTTATGCTGAAACATCCTGTGAAAGTCGTGGTTTATCTTCTCAAAATCGTCGTAGTCAGCCAAAATATACGAAGGTATTATTTTGCGCAGTGCATCCTCTCTTTCGTTCAAATCCAACTTAACATTCACATTACTGATGCCTTCCATATCAAAACGCGTAACAAGCGTGTCGATATATTTCACCTTAGCCCCTTCCAATAAAATCGTTTTCAGGAAAAACACCCAATCCGAAATAATCCTGTATTGTTCGTCATACAGACCGTATTGGTCAAAAAGGGTTCGCCGGATAAAGGTAGCCTGATGAGGAATTACCTCAGTATAAAAGTCAAACAATGACATTGGTTTATTGTCTTTCGCCCGGCGATGGGCAGGGCGTCTTCTCTTAATTCCTTTTTTGGGGTACAGTTCCATCACGTTTCCGATAATAAACGCTTCTTCATAATTGTGATGGAATACTTTTTCCAAAACGGTTTCGGAATATAAGGCGTCGCCGCTGTTCAAAAAAAGACAAAATTCTCCTTGTGAGCGCAGTATGCCTTTGTTCATGGCATGGTAGATGCCCCTGTCGGGTTCGCTCTCCCAATAGGCGATTTTACCGGTATATGTATTGATCGTCTCAACGCTGCCATCTGTTGAACCTCCGTCGACAATGATATATTCAAAATCCCTGAAAGATTGACAAACAACGCTTTCGATTGTCTTTTTTAAACCAGCGGCGTTATTTAAATTTACAGTAATGATAGAGAGTTTCATAATTACATAAACATATTATTTTGTCGAAACGCTATATACCAAATATTAAAGAAACATTCCTAATTCCTAATTCCTAATTCCTAATTGAACAAAGCTACTTTTGCAACGCAAATCTAACAATTGTTTTATATTCCGGGTCTTTTATTATTTTTTCGTTTTTAAACAAATATCCTGTTTTTGCCCATATTTCGTTTCGAGTGTCAACAGTTGAACTTCCCGATTTCATTAATTTGAGTATGTTAAATACAATACCCACGATTCTCTTAAAAAAGTTTTTTTTCATTTCATTAAGAATTACATCGTATTTTCCCGTCATGTTTCTTGAAGCGTCTATGCCTTCGCTTAATCTTTTCTTATATGCCCAAGTTAGCCTGTTGGGCGACATATAATGGTAGTAAACCAAAGCCTCATCATAATACAATGTATAACCTAAAAACAAAATACGTCTGCAAAATTCAGGGTCTTCTCCTGAGATTAACTGATTTCCTGTTCTCCCTTGCGTTAAGAGCGGGTATTTATCATCAAACGCCTTTTGTACCAAATCGCGTCGACTCATTGTACCGGCTCCCCATATAAACCCTCTTTTTGAAATATTTCCAGACACTTTCGCTTGTTTTCCCACTGCAAAAAAATAGGCAAAATCGAAAAACCAATCGGGAATATCAATATCGCTGACTGCAATACCTTGCCCTCCTAACGCTCCGATTTGCGGATTCAATTCCATTAAATCAAATGCTCTTTGTAAATAATCCGATTGCAACCAATTATCATCGTCACAGAACAAAAAATACGCATATTGGGATTCCTTAAGTCCTTTCTTACATGCGAAATTTTTCCCAGGTGTTTTTTCTTCGATAACCTTAAATAAAAAATCTGTTCGATACTTACCCCACTCTAACTTCGCAATCTCTTTTGTGCGGTCAGTGGAAGCATTATCCACAACGATCACCTCTATGGGAATATCTTTGTTGATTTCCTGTTTTGCCAAATACTCTAATGTTTTCGGCAGACGGGATTCGCTATTGTAACAGCAAATAATTATTGAAATGCCTTTTTTCATTTACCTTGTTTGTTATTGTATGCATCTCTATTGTCATTAAATGGTTTTCTCAACATTGGGATAAACTTTAATATAAATTTCCCAAATCGGTAAAATTTTGTATTTTTAATATAATTCAACTCATTCATTCTGATTTTATATTCATCATGAACCAATTCGGGATAGTTAGCGCACAAAGATTCAAATAATGCGTATGCTTTACTGTATTCATTTTCAGCTTTATAAGTATTATATAGTGTAAATGTCAGATTTCTATATTGATCCTTTAGTGAATACACGATTTTTTCATCATATTCAAAGAGTTTGATGAGTTTGTCCAACATAATTATCCATTGAGGGTAACGGGAAATGTTAACTTCCGAACTCCATACACCTACTCCTGTTCTATAAACAGCCATTGCTTCAGGCATTTTTTTTATCTTACCATATTTAGCATTCAGCATAAATATAACATAATCTCCAATAGAAACATTACTAAACTCGGAAATTGCATTCAACACTTCTTCATTTCTTCTAACCACACCAGATTGAGTATGGATATAATTCTTTTGCGCTAATTTGTAAATATCAGTCACATTTGATTCTTCAGGGGGATTAAAGTCGTCAACTATAATATTTTCATGTTCATTTTTAATTTTTATATGATGAAAGCAAATTGAAAAATCTTCATTTGCTTCCAAAAAATCCACCTGCTTTTGTAATTTCTTGGGATCTGTCCAATAGTCGTCGCCTTCGCATAGCGCGATATATTTGCCGGTACAGGCATTTAAGGTGGCAATAAAATTCGGCATTATACCCAGATTTTTTTCAGGTAATAACAATTTTATGAAATCCGGATGCTTTTCTTTGTATTCCAAACAAATATTTCGGGTATTATCCGTACTGCAATCTTCACCGATAATCAGTTCAACCGGAAAGTCTGTCTGCTGCATCAACACGCCTTCAATCGCTTCAGCAATGTATTTTTCTTGATTGTAAGTAATCATGCAAACAGATACCATCATCGTTTTTTGTTCCATTGTAAAATAAAATCAATATGACTGACCGACAAAAATAAAAAAAAATATTGATTGCAAAGATTTTTTTCCTCCCATTGCAATAAAGTATCTTCTATTTTAAGTTTTATAAACACCTATTTTATTTATACTTAAATTTTATTCGTATCAATTTTATTTAATTATCAATATTTTTCATACGTAAAATATTGATGCATAGATAATGCTTATTTCCGGTATGACAAAAAACATGCTTTTTATAATACCCCAACTAATTTTAAAAGTCCTTTTTCTCTATCTTTTACTTTTTTTGCAGGAATACCTGCATAGATGCTCCATTCGTCTAAACATCTGTTTATTAACGACATTGCTCCGACAGCTACGCCAGTATTTATTGTAATACCCGGTAATAATACACAGCTTGCACCGATTTGCGAATATTTTTTAATTGTTACTTTGCCGCCTGTTACATGAGTCTTACTATCGTCCACCATTGGACTAATTAAATAATTGCCGGAAAAATCGTCAGTCGCCGAAAAAATGGTACAACGCGGCGACAAACCTGTATAATCTTCCATTTCAATCCCATAAGCGCCGTACAAGGCACAATAGGCAGCAATGTGAATATGCGAACCAAGCGTTATTTCGCCTGAAAGCATACAAAAATCGTCAATGCGCACATTATCACCTATCGAAATTTTTTCAGGCGAATAAATGCTGCATTTCCGGCTTACTAAAACATTTTCTCCGAAATGTTTCAAACCAAGTTCGATTAATTCCTGTTCTGTGTAAAAGCTATTCATAGTCATTGATGTTATTTATTATCTTGCTTTATCATCCTAAATAACCCACCGGAACTATCTGTACCTCTCTATTTAAGGGAAGCAGATTTTCGTACAGGCAAACAATAGCGCCTTTCCCTGTCGTTACATTCATTTTATTGAGCAAACGAAATGTTTTGACGTCATCTTCTTTTGGTGAGGCTGTACGTTTTATTTCTATCGGGTAAAACAGATTATCACGCTCAATTATCAAATCTATTTCCTGTTTTTCCTTGTCGCGATAGAAGTAAAACTGCGCTTGTATGTTGTTGTGAATATATGATTTAATGATTTCACCCACCACATAACTTTCGAAAATGGCGCCGCTCATTGCCCCTGCAGAAAGCGTTTCAGGCGAAGTCCATCCGCACAGATAGCTGCAAAG
>JGI24705J35276_12237865_pt1 | contig 13662 bp, 15 predicted proteins | sample TergutNt197P4_FD_35276 | JGI IMG/M metagenome (IMG submission 35276) | reverse complement strand
TCATCCATTACACAAAGTAGCGGCAATAAAGTATCAAAAAGCAAGGAAAAGTGCAAACGGTCACTGTGACCGTTTGCACTTTTCAATCATTAAGTTACTACTTGCCCTCGTTGAGCCGCGCTTCAAGTTCAGCAATTTTTGCGCGAAGCTGTGCATTTTCTGTGTCTTTTTCCGCGACACGGAACTCGTCTGTAGCCGCAACATGGCGGTATGCATTGATTGCTTGAGTCATATCCGGCACCTCCAAAAGTTACTACTTATTTCTTTATTCTAACACGGTCTTTAGCTGTGGGCAAGCCTTTCGATAGTGCCGGCCCTGTTTAGCACCACGTTCGCGATAGTTATGGCGCGGCTTTCGCCGATAATGCGGGATTTGGAAAATATCTCTGCAATCTCCTGCTCAAGCCCTTTCAGCGCTCCAATGTCAAACCAGCTAAAATCAGAAACAAGCTTGATTTGTTCGACGTGGGTTTTTGCAAAAGGCTGGCATTTTCTCGGTTCGCCAATATTAAGGGCGTTGTGCCAGAGAGACGTCCCGCTGTCGAATATCGGCGCGGCGCCAAGCCAATCGAGGGTTTCCGCGTTGCGGACAAACCCGAAATTTGTATAATGCCTATCCTCGTTTGCTATGATATAGTCAAGCGTCAGCATTTTATCAATAGCCTCGTGGGCGTCTGGTATTTCGAGCCGGTCGCAGCACCGCATAAGGTGCGTAAAGTCAGAATCCCCGTCATTCATCAAGCTTGAATGCAGCACTTTCCACGCGGGAACAAGCTCAGTATCCAAAGAGAGAAAATTTTCGCACAGGCTGTAAGGCTCGGCGCCTTCGAATATCAGCGTGTACGGAACATGAGCGATCCCCAGCCTCCGCATGACCGCAGTGGCGACAACTTCGTTAAACGGCTCTTGTTTCCAAGGCTCAGAGCTGCCTTTGACAAGCATGCGCTTGCCGCTTGCAACGATCCATTTTTTGCGAAGCCAGCCGTCCGACGTGTTGTCCGGCGACACAAGGTTGATATTGTTTCTGTCCGCAGGCTCGCGCCCGAAGAGCATTTCGCCTACGTCCTTGGAAAAATCGTTCTCGAAAAAATTTATGTCTGCCCAAGCAAGGCCTGAACCTGCGGGGCGAATCCAATAATGGTCAGACAGGCTTAAACCATAGCATTCCAAAATCAGGTGTTCCGTTGAGCTTCTGCCCAAACGGGCGTACAAATCCCAAACGCCGGAACGGCTCGCAGGAATCGACCGCCCTTTCAGCCAGTCGTTCAGCTCGCCGATATCCACTCCGCCTCTTACAGCCTGAACGCCGAGCGGGACATGCTCTGGATTGCGAATTGTTCCGATTGCTGTAATAGCAACTGCGGATTCCGCGATTATAAGCTCGGCAACTTCAATATTTTTGTGCATTAACGTGCAATTCATTGGCCATACCACCCTTTTTTGTTTGCGCTGCGAGTCCGTAAATCGCTAACTACATTTTAACATAAAAAATGAATTTTACAATTGTTCTCTCTTTTTTGACATTCTTACTTGACAAAACGTCTCCGATCGTGTATCTTAATAATTGCTTAAATACTAAGGCGTATATGCAAAAGGAGGCAGGCAACAATGGAAGAAAAAGCAAAGCAGATTGCAGAATTGCTTAAAATACTGGCCAACGAAAGCCGGTTGCTGATATTTTGCTCTCTTATGGAAAGGCCCATGACGGTCAGCGAGCTCGCAAAAAAGGTGCCCAACATAACGCAGCCAGCGTTGTCGCAGCACTTGATGCTGCTTAAGGCACACAGCATACTTGACAACACGAAATCTGGTCAGATGGTTACCTACAGCATTTCTGACCACAGGGTAGATGAAATAATATATACCTTGCAGAAATACTACTGCATCGAAGACGATGCCACGATTGCCTGACGCAGCTCACGTTATTGCGAGCTGCCGCACGCATCACGTTTCGGTGATCTGCTGGTAACCGTCCGGAAGGTCAAAGGCGTCAGCGGGTATGTTCGCGTCCAGCGCAAGAATCTCGGTGTCAGAAATAGTGTTGCCTTTTATCGACCTGAGTCCTGCCAGGGCGTTGTCGCGGATAAAATACTGCACTCTTGAGTCCGATGCGTTGGCGTACTCGTCGTATGGCAGCAGGCTTCCCGCGAATTCGGCAGTCCCAGAGCCGATCAGCTCCATGCCCGACGTGTCCCACGCCCCGTTGCTGAGGTACTCCTCCTTCGTCATCGGCTGGATCAGGATCATCTTGAACGCATCGTCGATCAGGTAAGCCTTGTCGTCACGGAAAATCACTCGGGACGTTTGGCCGCCTGCGTTCATAGTCATAGCCATCATGCCATTCTTGACGAACATGTCGATGCCGATTGCCCCGGCCTCGGTTTCGGGCATCTTTGCTGTCATGTGGTAGTTTCCTTTTTTGAACATGCTGAAAAAAGGATACGACGCTGCTGCGCCGGCTCCTTCTTCTTCCTGTGCGCTGCCGCCAGAGCCGTTCCCCTCGCTGCTTCCGCCTGCGGCAGAGCCGCTTGCGTTTTCGCTTGGCGCTGCGCCCATGCCGCTTTCCTGGCTGCCCTGGGCAGCGCCGCCCTCTTGGTTGCTCTCTTGGCTGCCTTGAGCCGCGCCGCTTTCTTCATCCGAAGCGCCACCGGCGCCGGCGTCCTCGATGCCGACGCTGTCCGCACTGCCAGAACTGTCTGCGCTGCCTGGTCCGTCTGCGCCGCTCGGGCCGCATCCCGGTAAAAATATGGCAACCGCAAGGATTGCCACAAATAATGCTGTTGTCTTGATGCCTCTCATAGTCAGTCCGTAGTAATAATCTGATAATCGGCAGGAAGGTCAAAAATGTCTGCCGGAACGACTGTATCCAGCGCAAGCACCTCCATGTCGGCAGTCACGCCTCCCCTTACAGTACGTATGCCCGCAAGGGTGTTGCCCCGGAGAAAATACTGTATTTTGCTTCCATCCTCCTTGCCGTACTCTTCATAGGGCAGGGTGCTTCCCGCGAATTCGGCTGTGCCCGAGCCCGAATACTCCATTCCGGTGGTTTCCACGCCGCCGCTGTCCAAGTAAAAGTCTTTTGTCACATTTTGGACAATCACCATCTTGTTCACATCGTCGATCATGTAGGCCTTCTCGTCGATGTAAATCATCTTGATTGACTGGGTCCCTTGCGTCATAATCATCGCCATGCTGTCGCCTTTTCTGTATTGTTCTGTTATGGCAGAGCCGCCTTCAGGGCCTGCTATCTTGAATTTCATGTGGTAGTTCCCGCTCTTGAACGTGTCGAAAAAGACGCCGGAAACCTGGACATCGCTCTCTTCGCCGTCGGCGACTTCATCAGTCAGTATGTCGTCGTCCCCCAGGCCGTAATTGCTTTCTTCGTCGTCGTTGCTGACCATATTGTTGCCGTCCGTAACGCCGCCGCCCGAATCCGAACCGTCACCGCTATTGCCGTTTCCGCCGCACCCCGGCAGCAGTGCTGCCATCAAGAGGATCGCCATCAGCAGCGCGAATATTTTAAAGCCTTTTTTCATAATTATTTCCCCCTTCAATAAAGTATACGTCTATTTTAGCAAAAACATAGCGCGCAAGCAAGGAAAATTTACTCAAGCCTCTCTGCCATGTACTCGTAACCTTTGCTGTAGGCTTCCAAGTTTGCCCCGGCAATCGAAGCCGAGAAGTTTTCCTGTATCTCCGCTTCCACTGTGGGGTAGTATATCTTCGGCAATATCTTGGTCAGCGCGCCAAGCATCACCATGTTCACGACGAACGGCTTCCCCATGTCTTCCGCCATTTCCGTTGCCGGTATCTGATAGGCGCTGTCGTCGTCTGTTTCCACCAATGTGCTGTTGACCAGCACGATCGCGGTTTTTTTGATCTGCTTGCGGTATTTTTCGTAGCCCATCTGGTTAAAAGCGATGAACACGTCGGCAGTGTCGACCTTCGGGTAATCGATGTTTTCGTCAGATATGACGACCTCCGCTTTGCAGGCGCCGCCCCTTGCCTCCGGGCCATAGCTCTGAGTCTGGGAAATGTTGTAGTCCTCGCCAAGGCCGTAAGCTTTGGCCAGCAATACGGAAGCGAGGATGACGCCCTGCCCCCCCGCGCCGGAAAACCTGATGTCAAGCCTCATTTTTTACTTCCCCCTCTACGTTGATTGCCCCGTCCGGGCACATCCTTTCGCACATCCTGCAGACCACGCACTCGTCGGCGTTTTGCGCCTCCGGCATGTTGCTGCCGTAGTTGTTGCGTTTTTTTGAACGGACAAATATTTTTTTCGGGCACGCGGAAAGGCAGATGTCGCAGCCTTTGCAGTACACTTTGTCAATAGTAATCTTTGCCATGGCGCTACCTCCTCTCAAGTTCCCTTTCTGCCATCACCCAGTCAGCTTTTTCAATGTATTCTTTTGCGTTCTTGTTGTGCCTGAGCGTCCCTATCCTTATCTTCCCTTTTGGCGCTTCTGTGCCGTCTTTCCAGATGTACGTGTTGTTTTTGTAAGTCCTCATTATTGAAGCGGCGTCTTTTTCGCCGTACACGTTTTTCCCCGCCTGAACCGGGCATTGGCTCAAAACCTCTATAAAGGAAAAGCCGTTGTGCAAAATCCCGTCCCGGATGGCTTTTTCCAATTGAACCGGATGCGCCGTGGTCCACCTCGCCACATAGCTCGCACCCATTGTCATTACAAGGTCGCAGCCGTCAATGACTTCGTCCACGCTGCCAAACGGCGACGTCTTGGTCAGCGAACCTTTTGGCGTCGCAGGCGATTTCTGCCCCCCGGTCATCCCGTAAATGTAGTTGTTGACCATGATGATAGTCAGGTCTATGTTCCTCCTGGCTGCATGGATGAGGTGGTTTCCTCCTATCGCAAGGCAGTCTCCGTCGCCGGTGAACACGACTATCTTTTTGTCGGGTCTGGCAAATTTGAGCCCTTCGGCAAAAGCGATCGCCCTTCCGTGGAGCGTGTGCATGACGTCGAGCTTCAGGTAGCATGGTATCCACGCCGAGCAGCCTATCCCGCTCACGCAGGCGACGTCCTGCTTTATGCCCAGGTTGTGTATCGCGTTTATCGCAGCAACTTGGATGATGCCGTTCCCGCAGCCCGGGCAGAACAATGTCGGCAAGGAATCCGTTTTAATGTACTGTTCATACAACTTATTCATTTACGCCCATCTCCTTTAATATCGTGTCGAGGATTTCTTTTGGAGTGTGCAGGTTTCCGCCGCACTTCGGCATCGAAACGACTTTTTTGTCCGGCAGGGCCCTTTCGATTTCCTTGTAATACTTGCCGATGTTCATTTCCGGGACTATGACTAGCTTTACGTCCCTTGTGAGCCTTGTAAGTTCATTTTTGGGGAATGGCCAAGGCGTGTTTATTTTTATCACTCCCACTTTCAAATGGCTGTAGTCCGTGTGAATGGCTGCCGGAACGCCTTTTTTGAAGACGTTTTTTACGAACTTGACTGTCGTGTTGACCATGTCGTCCTTGATTCCCCTTGCGAGCCGCACTGCGTCCATCGCAGGCCTTTCCACAGAGCCGTACGCAACGATGGCGGTGTCTGAGTCTTCAAGAAAATAGGTCTTCAGGTCGGCTATAGCATCTACGTTCTTTCTGATTTTGTTGTTGAGCTTCATTAGAAACTCGCCGCTCTTGTCTGGCAAGTGCCCTATGCGCCTGCCGCGTTCGTCGTGAAGCTGCCCCTCGACGAGCACGTTTTCGCCAGTGAAAAAATCAGCGCTTGGCGACGCAATGCCGGCTATTTTTTCCGGCCTGACGTCCACCGTCCCCTTTTTTATTATGATTTTTTCGCGCATGTGCCCGACCACCTCGTCTGCCAGCAGGACTACCGGGGTCCTGTATTTTTCGGCAAGCTCAAACGCCCTCACTGTAAAATCGTACATTTCCTGGACGGTGGAAGGCGCAAGCGCTATCATCTCATAGTCGCCGTGGCTGCCATAGCGGGCTTGGTATATGTCCTGCTGCGACGACAGCGTAGGCTGGCCGGTTGCGGGCCCGCCCCTCTGCACGTTTACTATGACGACGGGCGTCTCGGTTACCGCTGCGAACCCGATGGCCTCTTGCATGAGGGTGAAGCCCGGCCCCGAAGTGGCGGTCATCGCCTTTCTGCCTCCCCACCTTGCTCCGACAATTGCGCAGGAAGACGCGATCTCATCTTCCATCTGTATGAAAGCGCCTCCGCAAATCGGCATCTCTTCTGCCATCATCTCTATTATTTCCGTCGACGGCGTTATGGGGTATCCGGCGAAAAACCGGCACCCTGCATAAATCGCGGCTTTCACGCACGCTTCGTTACCTTGCAGGACCACGTATCCTGGCTTGGTTGAACCTTTATCCATTTCTCCTCCCCTTGGAATTACAGCAAGTGGTTTTCAATTACTTGGACGTCCCTGTCGAAATCTTCAATCTGCAGGTAGTAAGCCGCCGAATCAATGAGCGCATTCATCGGGCAAAGCCCGATCAGCTCAGTGCCCACAACGTGGGCGCCGTACCTGGCGGCTTCGGCTTTGACGAGCTCCGTCACCCTGTAGAGCGGTGTTTTGGTGTAGTCTGTCATGTTGATCGAAACCTGGGCTATGTTCCTTTCCTCAAGCATTATCCCGATCGCCTTGACGTTTGCCAGCCCGCCGCCGGCCTGCCTGATGATCTTCGCTATCCTGTCTGCTATGCTTACGTCTGATGTGCTCAAGTTTATGTTGTAGGCGATGAGCGGCGGCCTTGCCCCGACGGCGACGACGCCGCCTGTCGGGTGTACCCTCTGCCATCCGAAATCCGGAATCCATGCGGGGTCCCTGACTTTTTCCGCCATGCCTTCAAACTGCCCTTTCCTTATGTTTGCCAAGTTTTGCCTGTGAGGCGCGGTTGCCGAAGCTTCATACAGGAACACAGGGAGGAACGCCTCTTCTGCAATGCGCTGCCCCACCCGCTTTGAAAGCTCGATGCATTCTTCCATCGTAGTTTCCTTTATCGGGATGAACGGCATTACGTCGACACAGCCCATCCTCGGGTGTTCGCCTTTGTGCTGAGTCAGGTCGATGAGCGAAACGGCTGCCTTCGCCAGCTTCACGCTGGCTTCCTCCACTCCCTCCGGGCTCCCCATGTACGTTATGACCGTCCTGTTGTGGCTCGGGTCTGACGAGTGCTGCAGCAGCGTACACCCCGGCGTCGTCCTGACGGCGTCTACGCAGGACTCGATGACGTCCGTGCGCACCCCTTCGCTTATGTTGGGAACACTTTCAATAATTTTTGCCATTTCAACCTCCTAACGCGGGCTGTCGCCCACCACCAAGATGGGGCTCCGCCCCATACCCGCTAAATGCTTTTTAAAATGCCTTCATATAATTCATCGGCAATTCTTTCTACATCTTCATAGAGTTTTTGACCTTCATTGCGGTAAAAACTCGCTTTTTCTTCATTCTTCATTCCGAGAAGATTGATTTTTACATTGAGCCAAGCCCCCCTGCAGCATGATTGGAAGCTCAGCACGGCAACTCCAAGGTCGCTCATTGCAGCCGTGTTCGTCTTACCCACGACCGCAGCCGCAGCCGCAAGCCCTTCCCGCGTCGTTTTCATTACGAAAAACGGGATTTTCGTCGCCCTCAGCATCCCTTCCTGAATCGCCACGCTCCTGTCCTTTTTCTGCTGGTCTGTTTCCTTTGGCATTTTATAGGCTTTAGAAACCATGTTGAAGGCTTCCGTGTCTTCATCTATCGCCGTGATGAATGTTTTCAGCAGTTCCTGCGCTTTTTCTTGCACATTGCCGCATGCCTCTTGAAATTCAGCATATTTTGCCCTGCCGAGGGTAAGGTTGCACACCATGACAAGGAGCGCCGCCCCTTGTGCGCCGGCCAGGCAGCTGGCAGAGCCTCCTCCGGGTGCCGGCTTGTCCGATTTCAATATGTCCAAGTATTCGCTTATGTTTGTGTCCGCTAATTTCATTTATACCAACTCTCCTTTTTTTATTACTTGAAGCGCCAAGTTTGAACCAAATCTGTAGCAGAGCGTTTCCATGTCCTTGGAGTCCCAGATGACGAGGTCGCCCTGCTTGCCTTTTTCCAAAGTGCCGATCGATTCCCCCCTGCCAACCGCGCAGGCGGCGTTTATCGTCACCGCCGTAAGTATCTCTTCCGGGGTCATCCCGTACTTGAGGTAACCCATGTTTATTATGAGCTGCAGGTTGAGGGACGGACAGGAGCCGGGGTTGAAATCGGTCGCCAGGGCAACCGGCACTCCAAGCTCTATCATCCTCCTCGCCGGGGCGTATTGCTTGCCCAGGTAAAAGGACGTCCCCGGGAGCAGCACCGCCACTGTACCTGATGCGGCAAGCGCCCCCATGCCTCCCTCGTCCGTCGCTATCAGATGCTCCGCTGACGCAGCCTCAAGCTCACCCGCGAGCTTTGTCCCGCCTATGGCTTCGATTTCGTCCGCGTGGATCTTCAGCCCAAGGCCGTGGCTTTTCCCGCAGGCAAGGTACCTCCTGCTTTGCTCGACGTTGAAGGCCGAGTCTTCGCAGAACACGTCGCAGTACTCGGCAAGCCTGTTTTCCGCCACATAGGGCAACACCTTTTCGCACACCATGCCGATGTATTCATCGGGCCTCCCTTTGTATTCCCAAGGGACCGCATGTGCGCCCATGTAAGTGGGGATTATGTCGACAGGATGCTCGGCGGCCAGTTTTCCCAGCACTTTCAGCTGCTTGACCTCGCTGTCGAAGTCGAGGCCGTAACCGCTTTTAGCTTCGCAGGCGGTTACACCCAGCGCGAGCATCTCGTCCAGGAACGCCGTGCTCTTTTCATAAAGCTCGTCAAACCCTGCCTCCCTGGTCTTTTTCACTGTGTCGAGTATGCCGCCGCCCGCTTTCAGTATCTCCACATAGGATGCGCCCTTGAGCTTAAGCGGTATTTCGTTTTGCCTGTACCCGCCAAACACCAAGTGCGTATGGGCGTCCACCAAGCCCGGAGTCACGAAGCTGCCCTCCGCGTCTAGGACAAGCCCTGCTTCGCCGGCATGTTTTGGAAGCTCCCCGCCATCGGTGATTTCCTCTATCAGGCCGTCCTCTATCAGGACTGCGGCATTCCGAAGCTTGAGGTTTTCGCCTTGGGCGCTCCCTCCGCGCTTGCTGCTCCCTGTCGCCGTCTGGAGCATTCCGATGTTTTTTACAAGCATGCGCCCGCTCATTTCAAATACCTTCCCACTGTTTCGTCGACAAGCCCGTCCTTTGCAAAGTACGGTATCGAGATATGGCCTTTTGCGCCCTTGTTGTACTCGATGCTGGTTGAGACGGCGTTTTCGTTCCTTGCCCAGTTCCTCCTTGCGACACCGCCCATCACGTCCCACATCATAGCTGATTTTATGATGCCGTCCACGCGGCTGCTCCCGTCTAGCACAAGGCCAAACCCTCCGTTTATCGCCTTGCCTATCCCGACGCCGCCGCCGTTGTGGAGGGCGCAGAGGCTCATGCCCCTGGCTGCGTTCCCCGCAAAGCACTGGACCGCCATGTCGGCCATGACGTTGCTGCCGTCCTTTATGTTTGAAGTCTCGCGGAAAGGCGAATCCGTGCCGCTCACGTCGTGGTGGTCGCGGCCCAGCATCACTGGGCCAATCTTGCCCTGCCTGACGAGCTCGTTGAATTTGAGCGCGATGTTCGTCCTTCCCTCCGCGTCTTGGTAAAGTATCCTCGCCTGGGTGCCGACCACTAGGTTGTTTGCCGCCGCGTCCCTTATCCACGCCCAGTTGTCCCGGTCCTGAAACCTCCTGCTTGGGTCGATGGCGTCCATAGCCGCCTTGTCGGTTGCCGCCAGGTCCTCCGGCTTGCCTGAAAGGCATACCCACCTGAACGGCCCGTACCCGTAGTCGAACAGCATCGGGCCCATTATGTCTTCTACATAGGACGGCCAGATGAACCCGTCCTTTTCGTCAATGCCGTTTTTGGAAATTTCCTTTACTCCGGCGTCAAATATGGCTTTCAGGAACGAATTCCCGTAATCAAAGAAGTACGTTCCGCTGCCGGTCAGCGCCTTGATGGCTTCAAAATGCCGCCTGAGCGATTCGTCGACTTTGCGCCGGAACAAATCCCTGTCCGTGCCCAGCATCGCAGTCCGTTCCTCAAAAGTCAGCCCGACAGGGCAGTAGCCGCCGTCGTACGCGTTGTGGCATGAAGTCTGGTCCGAGAGCAGGTCGATCCGGAAGCCTTGCTGCGCCGCGCTTTCCAAAAGGTCGACGATGTTGCCGTGATAGGCTATCGAAACGCTTTCTTTCTTGCGGAGATGCTCATCCGCCAGCGCAAAGGTTTCCTCGATGCTTTCGCAGACTACGTCTACCCAGCCCTGCTCGTGCCTCGTCTCGATACGCGAGCCGTCGACTTCCGCAAAAATCCCCACGGCTCCGGCAATGCTCGCGGCCTTTGGCTGCGCACCGCTCATGCCTCCGAGCCCTGACGACACGAACGTATGGCCTTTGAGGTCGTCTTTTTCGCCAACGCCAAGGAACTTCCTCCCTGCATTCAATATAGTGTTGAAGGTCCCGTGGACTATGCCTTGCGGGCCGATGTACATCCAGCCGCCGGCTGTCATCTGGCCATAGTTGGCGACCCCCATTTCTTCCGCCACCTCCCAATCTTCCATGTTGTCGAACATGCCGACCATGAGGGCGTTTGTTATTATGACCCTAGGGGATCCCGGCTGGGACGGGAAGAGCCCCAGCGGGTGCCCCGACATTACCACCAGCGTTTGCTCGCTCGTCAGCTCCTCAAGGTATTTTTTGATGAGCCTGTACTGAAGCCAGTTCTGGCACACTTGGCCCGTCTCGCCGTAAGTGACCAGCTCATAGGGGTAGAGCGCAGTTTCAAAATCCAGGTTGTTGTCCATCATCACCTGAAACGCCTTGCCTTCAATGCAGTTCCCTTTGTATTCGTCTATCGGCTTGCCGTATATCCTGCCTTTCGGCCTGTACCTGTACGCGTAGACCCTACCGTACGTGACAAGCTCCTCCATGAATTCCGGCGCCAGTTTTTCATGCAACGGCTCGGGCACGTACCGCAGCGCGTTTCTCAGCGCAGTCTTCGCCTGTTCCTTTGTGAGCCGGAACCCTCTGGAAGGCGCCCTTCTTTTACCTTTTTCAAATTCGGGGCAGTCCGGCAGCGAGCCGTCAAGTTTGATGGTCATCGCGCCGCTTATTTCTTCATTGGAAAACACAGTCGTCACCTCCTCCGTAACCGATTATTCCAGTTTTCCGGTGATTGCTTCAACGATATCGACTAAAACGCCTGATTTAACCATTTCATCGAATTTTACAAGCTCGGGGTGCATGACTATGTCCCTGTCAACAGGGCCGACCCTGTTGCGAATGTGGTCGTAAACAGCCTGGACCGCCACCGACAGCCCTGACTCCCCTCTGAGCCATATGGCTTGAGACGCTGCGAACAGCTCAATGCCCAGGACCTTTTGCGCATTGTCCAGGATCATGGCTGCCGTCCTTGCCGCTGTCGTCCCCATGCTCACATGGTCCTCCTGGTTGCCCGATGAAGGGATGGAGTCCACGCATGCGGGATGGGCGTATATCTTGTTTTCGGAAACCAGCGACGCCGCCGTGTACTGGACTATCATGAACCCGGAGCACACGCCGCCATGGGTTGTCAGGAACGGCGCCAGCCCTTCCGACAACTGCGGGTTCACAAGCCGTTCGGTCCTCCTTTCCGAAATGTCGGCGTATTCCGCGACCGCCGTCTTCAGGAAGTCAAACGCCAAAGCCAAGGGCTGCCCGTGGAAGTTGCCCCCCGAAATAACTTCGTCTTCGTCTGGGAATATCAGCGGGTTGTCCGTGACCGCGTTGATTTCCCTGCTTATTATCTCTCTCACGTAGGCAATCGCGTCTTTTGAGGCGCCATGCACCTGCGGGATGCACCTCAGCGAATAGGGGTCCTGCACTTTGCGCGGGTTTGAGATGTTTACGTTCTTGCTGCCGCTTAAAATGCTCCGCAAATTGGCTGCTGCCAGCTGCTGCCCTTTCTGGTTCCTCGCAATGTGGACTTTCTCGTCGTACGCTTTCAGGATACCGCCCAGCGCCTCGGCCGTCATGGCTGCGGCTATGTCCGCAAGCTTGGACAAGCTTACGGCGTCCCACAGGACGCTTAGGCCTATCGCGCACATTATCTGCGTTCCGTTGATCAGCGCAAGGCCCTCCTTGGCCGCAAGCTCGATCACCTGTATCCCTGCCCGCTGCATAGCCTCGCGCCCGGGCAGGATGCTCCCTTCAAACTCCGCTTCCCCTGCGCCGATCATCGGGAGCACCATGTGCGCCAGCGGGGCTAGGTCGCCGCTGGCGCCGAGGGAGCCCTTCTCCGGTATGACAGGGTGTACCCCCTTGTTCAGCATTTCGATCAGCGTGTCCAGCGTTTCTAGCTTCACACCTGAATTCCCTCTCGCCAGCGCGTTGCACCTTAGCAGCATTGCCGCCCTCACCGTCTGCGCCGGCAGGGGGTCGCCCATCGCGCACGCATGGCTCACTATGAGGTTCCTCTGCAGTTCGGCCGTTTCGCATTCCGGTATGAACGTGTCTGAAAATTTCCCGAAGCCCGTGGTCAGCCCGTATATGGCAATCCCCTCTGACAGCTTCCTGTCCACGTAATCCCTGGCCTTTTTAACGGCTGATTTGCCTTCTTCAGACAATTCTACCCGTTCACCGTTTCTCGCCACGCGGATCACTTCTTCAATTGTCAAAGCTCTGCCGTCAATGACAATTCCCATATTTCATCATCTTCTTTCATCTTTTATTTTTGTCTGTTTTTTGAATTTGGTTTCGCCTGTTCTACACATTTTCGCCCTCGGCTCTTTGGTGACATTATATCAAAACATTCTGCGGATGTCATTAGTTTTTGAGGGTTTGCAGCAAAAACCACTGCTGTAGAGCAGCAGTTTAGTGGTGTTGCGGTTTTTCGGTTTTTCGCTTTAATGTGAAACTACCATTCTTGATTTTCAACCCCAGGTTATACGCTTTTACAAAACGAAAAGATGTTCTTTTGATTCCGGCAATATAATGACACCCAAAAATAAAATGACCCGACGTGGTACGCATTTTTAAGAGGCGTGTCGGGTACTGTTATTGCTACTATACTAACGCGGGCTATCGCCCGTAAGCCCTGTATGGGGCTCTGCCCCATACCCCGGCGGAACTCGGAAATGAATTCCTTATTCTTTTTGCCCGAGCTGTGCTTTTAGTTGCGTTATGAGCGCGGCTTGTTCCTCGACAATGCCATGCCATTTTTTTTCAGCCTTGCGCTCTGCATTAGCTAATGCAGACGCTTCATTGCTGAGTGCTTCAAAACGCAGACGTTCCAATTCACGAAATTCGGGGGAAACGACCACTTCGCGGTACGCTCCAATTGCTTGTGTCACGACAGCCACCTCCAATTCTTCAAGCTGTTTTAATTTCTTCGACAGTAATTCATGTCGATTTACTTCAATCGCACCAAACTCAGAGTGATACTCTGCGCAGTCGAACATAAAAAACTGAAAGCTAGGAGATAAAAAAACAGATTTCGGGACTCTTGCCCTTTAGAATATGCACCCGCCGGGTACACAAAAATAAGCAGGCGCAGAATAACCGCCCTGCTTATGTACGTGTCAAGCCCGACCAAACAATGACT
>JGI24705J35276_12237867_pt1 | contig 13676 bp, 11 predicted proteins | sample TergutNt197P4_FD_35276 | JGI IMG/M metagenome (IMG submission 35276) | reverse complement strand
GTGGTTCCGTCCGGCAGCGTCGGCAGGGAAAAAGCGATGAGGGCCATTGTAAAAAGGCACTTCAACGATTTCGGAACATTCTCCGCTGAAGAGCTGGCGCAGTTCCTTTCCGTAAGGATGCCCGTTGTAAGAAGGACGCTGGCGGACCTTGTGAAGGAGGGATACCTCGTCAAAGGGTTCCTCGTGAGGGACGATCCAACGCTGAGATGGATGCTGAAAGAGGATGCGGATGCGGACATAACCCCGTTCACCGAGACCTTCCTGCTGAACACTCAGGACAATCTGCATGTCTACCTGCGCGAGATGATCAAAAGAGAATGCGGCGCGACCGAGTGCGTGGTGTTCGACGGAACGAAGATCATCGGCAGTTTCTTCGGGAAGATCTCGGCCTCTGGCGCAAAGGTCGAGGGATTCAAAGGCAGCAGCAAAGCATACAGGCAAATGAAGGACGTCGCAAAGTCCGTAGGCGTGAAGATCGAAGAAACGAAGCCACCGGAAGATGAGGACTGGGACGTATCGGAATTCTATCTGAAGACAAATCCCGGGGCGATCTGACTTCGTCAGCGTCCGGTGATCGCGGAGCTGTGGTAAAGGAACTCTTGGGCATATCCAGCGTATCGCCCGAACTTCTTCCTTCCGAATTCCGCCATGGTCCTGTAGCTTCCGCTGACCTCATACATCTCGTTGAGGCAATTCGAGATCCTCGCATCGACGGGGAAGGCCTCAAGGTGCCCGAATCCGAACAACGCCACGCAGTCGGCCACTTTGGGACCGACGCCGTAGATGTCCATCAATCGATCGGTGCAGCCGGCATAATCCATCTCCCCGATCGCTTTCAGATCGATCACTCCTTTCTCGGTATCCTCCGCAAGCCGAATGAACCTTTCCTCGCGGAACCCCAGCCTGCACACCGGCACCTCTTCCCGTTTATCGAGTATCTGCCCCGGTGTCGGGAACGCTCTCCTTTCTCCGAGGTCCCTTCCGAATGTATCGCAGACGGACTCCACCATCTTTGCTATCCTTTTGACATTCACATTCGTTGCGAGGACATAGGTGGCAAGACATTCCCACGGCTCTTGTTTCAGTATCCTCATCCCTGGGCAGGACGAAGAAAGCGAGGCGACGTAAGGGTCCGCATCCGAGATCTCCCTGATGATCCGGGGAAGGTCGTCCCCGCTTCTGAAGTATCTCAGCAGTACGTTCTTGTCGGAACACCCCTCTGTCTCGAAACCTCCGGCGTTCTCGGTAAGCCGGACCACATTTCCCCCGATCACGCCGTTCCAAGAGTTGCCGTTCTTTCTCCATCTGTGGGCCTGCCCGCACCCAAGTGTCGGGTCGAGCGAGACCTCGAGTTCTATCTGCACGCATATGGTTATGATCGGACAGGCTAAAGGATTTGCCATCAGACGTGGGTTTTGAACGGCCGGGGAACTCTGAAATATGCGTAAAGCGTTGAGGGGACATGCGTTTTGGCCCGGCAGGATATCCGAGCGAGGGAAAGACCCCCGAAGGCTCGTTGCGTTATACGAAAGAATTAGGCCTGAATGCTCTTGAGGTCGAGTTCGTGAGGGGCGCCAGGATAACCCAGGAAAGGGCGAAGGCGATAGGAGAGGCGGCAAAAGGCCTCGACATAAGGCTCAGCTGCCATGCGCCGTATTTCGTAAGTTTCAACTCCGAGGAACAGGAGACGAGAGAGAAGAGCATCGGCTGGGTCATGGACACGGTGCATGCGGCGCATGCTTTGGGCGCGTACATAATAGTGATCCATGCGGCATCATACGGAAAGTCCCCCGGCACGGCATTGGGGTCTGTCGTCGAAGGATTAACGAAATGCAAAGACCTGATGGATGACGAGGGGATAAAGGACGTGATCCTCGGCGTGGAGACCATGGGCAAGAAGGGGCAGTTCGGCACGCTCAAAGAGATCGCGGAAGTGATGGACAGCGTGGACGGCGTGAGGCCGGTGCTGGATGTCGCGCATGTTCATGCGCGCGATGTGGGGTGTCTCAGGACGAAAGAGGACATGAAGAGGCTGATAGACGAATTCTTCCCGCTTTGCGGAGAAATAGCGCATCTGCACATCAGCTGCATCAAGTACGGCGAGAGGGGAGAGATATCCCATCTTCCTCTAAGCGCAAAAGACCCAGACATGCAACTTCTGGCAGAGGTGCTTGAAAATTCAAAGCAGGATTGCACGTTCATATGCGAGTCGCCGATGATTGCGAAAGATGCGGTCGTGTTCAGGGACATGTTCCCCGAATACAGGAGAACGTGACCGCAATGCGTCGCATCGTTGATCCGATGCGGTCTTTGTTCTTATCGAAATCGTTTATCGGACAGGTATCTCTGCGGTCGGCATAGTAAAACTTTTTATCCTACGGCTCAATCAACGGTCCCAATGCCACTGTGGCTCAGCGGTAGAGCGGCAGTTTCGTAAACTGTAGGCCGGGGGTTCGATCCCCTCCAGTGGCTCCACACCTATCAGCAGTCGTCTTTCGGGCCGCTTTTGAGAAGATACTTGTTGACGATCTTCACGGCGCAGACATCACCGCACATGGAACAGCCATCCTCTTCTTTTGTACATCCTCTCGACCTGTACCTTCTTGCTTTCTCAGGGTCGATGCATACCTCGAACATGGTGCTCCAATCGAGAGCCTTTCTCGCCTTAGCCATTTTGATGTCCATCTCCATCCCTTTGCCTCTGCAGAGGTCTCCCACGTGAGCCGCTATCTTCGACGCGATGAGCCCCTCTTTCACATCGTCCACATCGGGAAGGGACAGATGCTCTGCCGGCGTAAGGTAGCAAAGGAAGTCCGCACCGTGCTGCGCCGCCACCGCACCGCCGATCGCACCGACGATGTGATCGTATCCCGGGGCGATATCCGTTACAAGAGGCCCGAGGACATAGAACGGAGCGTCGTGGCAAAGTCTTTTCTCCAGCAGCATATTCGTCGGAACCTGGTCCAGCGGAACGTGCCCCGGGCCCTCCACAATGCTTTGGACTCCTGCTTCTCTGCATCTTTTCACCAATTGTCCCAGTGTCATCAATTCTGATAACTGCGCCTGGTCCGATGCATCGCTTATGCATCCGGGACGGAAACCATCGCCGAGGGAAAGGGCAAACTCATAATTCCTGGCCATTTCCAGAAGATAATCGAAGTTCTTGTAGAGGGGGTTCTCCTCCTCGTTGTGCAGTATCCATGCCGTAAGGAATGATCCGCCCCTTGAAACGACATCGGTGATCCTATCGTTCCTTTTGAGCCAAGCGACCGTCTCTTTCGTGATGCCGCAGTGGACGGTCATGAAATCCACACCATCCTTGGCGTGTTTCTCGATCCCGCCGAAGATGTCATCCTCCGTCATATCCACCACCGCATCCTTTCTTGCAGCGGTCAGTCCCGTTTGATAGATGGGTACCGTACCCATCATCATCGGGGCCTTGCCTATGAGCGTCCTTCTGATGTGGTCGATATCTCCTCCGGTGCTAAGGTCCATCACTGCATCCGCCCCGTATTTTATCGCAACCTCCAGTTTCCTGAGCTCGGTTCCCAGATCGTTCATGTCCCTGGACGTACCGAGATTCACATTGACCTTGATGCCCATCCCCTCTCCGATCGCGGACGGTACGGGGTTGTGTATGGGGTTGCATGGCACCACTATCCGCCCAGAGGCTATGCCGTTCCTTACGAACTCTTCACTCACTCCCTCTTTTTCGGCTATTATCTTGGTCAGCGGGCCGGTGCCCCTGCGGGCCTCCTCCATTATGGTGCTCATGCAATCAGGCATCGGTTGTCAATATTTCAGATTTGCCAAAGGTTTCCTTTTTTCCGTTTCAATCCTACTTTAAAGTGGAGCAACAGTCGCGCACGCGTGCGCGCGTATAAATACGCGTAACGCATACACGCACTGTCATTTATCGGAGTTGCGGAAATGGATGGGAAAAAACAGCAGGGACTACGCGAAGAGTATAATGCAGACAGCATAGTCGCACTGAAAGGATTGGAAGCGGTCAGAAAGAGACCGGGAATGTACATAGGCAGCACAGACGGCAGAGGGCTTCATCACCTTGTCTACGAGGTGGTTGACAACGGCATCGATGAAGTGATGGCCGGCTTTGCAAAAAAGGTCAGCGTTTACATAAACGAGGACGGTTCCGTTACCGTCAACGATGACGGAAGAGGCATCCCTGTCGGAATGAACAAGGAAGAAGGCAAAGATGCGTTGGAAATGTGCCTTACGGATCTTCATGCGGGAGGGAAGTTCAACCAGAACGCATACAAGGTAGCGGGCGGACTCCACGGGGTGGGCGTTTCAGTCGTCAACGCTCTGTCCAAGCATCTGACAGCTATCGTTGAAAGGGACGGCAAGATGTACAGGCAGACCTATCATATCGGCATACCCGACGGCCCGGTGGAGACGATAGGTGTTTCGGATAAGACGGGCACGACAATAACTTTCTATCCTGACGACGACATATTTGAGACGACCGTCTTTGACTTTGAGGTCCTTCAGAACAGGTTCAGGAATCAAGCATTCCTCAACAAAGAAGCAACTATCCTTTTTGAGGACAAAAGAACGGGAAGATCTGAAAAATTCCATTATGAAGGCGGGGTATCCGAGTTCGTTCAATATCTCAACAGGTCGAAGACAGCGATCCACAGCCCCCCCATAGCACTCTCCGGAGAGAAGAACGGGGTGATGATAGATATCGCCCTCCAGTACACGGACGGGTACAACGAAGAGATCGATTCCTTTGTCAACACAATATACACTCCGGAAGGAGGGACCCACCTGACCGGGTTCAGGTCGTCCTTGACAAAGACCATCAACGATTACGGCAAGGAGAACGGACTGCTCAAGGACACTACCTTTGAAGGAAGCGACGTCAGAGAGGGGCTCACGGCGATAATCAGCATAAGGATGCCCGAACCGCAGTTCGAGGGGCAGACAAAGTCGAAGCTCGGAAGCAGCATCGCTCAGAAGGCAGTTTCCACGTTCATGAACGAGAAGCTTGCCGAATACTTCCTTGAGAATCCGGCCGTTGCGACCCAGGTGGTCAGGAAAGGAATATCTGCGCTGGAGATAAGGGCGGCCAAGCAGAAACTGGCCGAGACGATGAGGAGGAAGACCGCATTCGGATCGAGCACACTCCCCGGAAAACTCGCTGACTGTTCTGAGAAGGATCCGGCAAAATGCGAGTTGTACATTGTGGAAGGCGAATCCGCAGGCGGAAGCGCAAAACAAGGAAGAGACCGTGCATTCCAGGCGATCCTTCCTTTGCGCGGAAAGATCCTGAATGTGGAAAAGGCAAGACCGGACAAAATCCTTGACAGCGAGGAGATAAGGAACCTGATGATAGCTATCGGCGGCGGGCTCGGGACAGAGTTCGATCTTGCCAAGATAAGATATCACAGCATAGTGATAATGACCGACGCGGACGTTGACGGGGCGCACATAGGAACGCTTCTCCTCACGTTATTCTACAGGCAGATGAGGCCGCTGATCGAGAACGGCCACGTTTTCCTGGCGATGCCGCCTTTGTACAGGGTTTCCAAAGGGAAGAAAGAGATCTACGCCTACAATAACGAAGAGATGGCAAAGGCCATGGAAGAACTGGGAACGGGTGCCAACGTAAGCAGGTACAAGGGTCTCGGAGAGATGAACCCCACGCAGTTGTGGGAGACGACCATGGATCCGGAGACCAGATTGATGAAGAGGGTCGAGATAGAGGACGCGATGCTCGCCGACCAGCTGTTCTCAATACTGATGGGCGACGATGTTGAGCCGAGAAGAGAGTTCATAATCGAACATGCTCACGAAGTGATCAACCTGGACGTGTGATATCATGGAAGAGAAAAAGAAGATCATACCCCAGAGCATCGAGAAGGAGATGAAGAGGGCGTACATCGATTACTCGATGAGCGTCATTGTTGGGCGCGCCCTTCCGGACATAAGAGATGGGCTGAAACCAGTCCACAGGAAGATACTGTATGCGATGTCCGAGCTCGGCCTGCCGCATAACAGGCCGCACAAGAAATCCGCAAGAGTAGTGGGAGAAGTGCTGGGTAAGTATCACCCGCACGGTGATTCCGCCGCCTATGAGTCAATGGTAAGGATGGCGCAGCCGTTCTCCCTCAGATATCCGCTGGTGGACGGTCAGGGGAACTTCGGGTCGGTGGACGGGGACTCCCCCGCTGCGATGCGTTACACAGAGGCCCGTCTGTCCAAGATATCGGGCGACCTCCTCGCCGACCTGGACAAGGACACGGTGGATTTCGTGGACAACTTCGACGGTTCGCTGAAAGAGCCGAGCGTCCTTCCGGCAAAGTTCCCGAACCTTTTGGTGAACGGCTCCGACGGGATAGCGGTGGGAATGGCGACCAAGATGCCGCCGCATAATCTCTCGGAGGTATGCGATGCGATCATCCACTCGATCGATAACCCGGAAGCGGACGTCTATGACCTGATGAGGTTCGTCAAAGGGCCGGATTTCCCTACGGGAGGAACGGTCTACGGTCTCGGAGGGATAGTATCAGCGTACACCACCGGCAGAGGGAAGATAAAGATCAGGGCGAACACCCATTTCGAGGACATCGGGAACGGCAAGAGCAGCATAATCATAGATGAGCTGCCGTATCAGGTGAACAAGGCCGCGCTCATTGAGACGATAGCAGAGCACGTCAAGAACAAAGTGCTTGAGGACATAACCGACCTGAGGGATGAATCCGACAGGAACGGAATGAGGGTGGTCATCGAGCTTCACAGGGACGCGATCGACAACGTGGTCCTTGAGAACCTTTTCAAAAGGACGCAGATGGAGATCACCTACGGAATAATCAATCTCGCACTAGTGAACAACAAACCGACCCTGCTTACGCTGAAGGACATAATCGGCAACTACATCGGATACAGGGCGGAAGTGGTCGTCCGCAGGACGAGGTACGAACTTGAGCAGGCGGAGAAACGCTACCATATTTTGGAAGGGCTGATGAAAGCCCTCAATATGCTGGATGAGACGATAGCCCTGATCCGTGCATCAAAGGACCCAGCGGAGGCAAATGAGGGGTTGCGCGGTCTTCTCGGAATAGACGAGGAACAGGCGAAGGCCATATTGGACATGAGGCTGCAGAAGCTGACCGGCCTTGAGATAGAGGCTCTTAAGGAAGAATACGAGCAGCTCGGTCTGCTGATGAAGGACCTACGCGACATACTTGACAACCAGGGCAGGGTCCTTGCGATTATCAAGGATGAACTGAAAGAGATGAAGGAGTCATACGGGGACGAACGCAGAACGGCCATCAACGAGAACGCCTTGGACATCGACGAGGAGGATCTCATCCCGATCGAGGAGGTGGTGATAACCATCTCCGCCGACAATTACATCAAAAGGATACCGCTCAGCACGTACAGGCAGCAGGCAAGAGGGGGAGTGGGATTGATAGGTATGCAGACCAAAGAGGAGGACTACGTTTCAAGCATGTTCATCTGCTCCTCCCATGACTATCTGATGTTCATCACGAACCACGGGAGGCTGCACTGGCTCAAGGGATACAGGGTCCCAGAGGGGAGCAGGCAGTCCAAAGGGAAACCGATCGTCAACCTCCTTCCGGATCTGGAGCCGAAGGAGATGGTCGTGAATACCATATGCGTCCACGACTTCCCCGAAGATCAGTATCTGGCCTTCTGTACGAAGAACGGGCTGCTGAAGAAGACGAGCCTCAGCGCATACAGGAACGTAAGGTCGAAAGGCATCAAGGCGATAAAGTTCGAGGAGGGCGACGAACTGATAGAGACATCCATCACCGAAGAGGAGGATCAGATCATCCTCGCCACCAGGAACGGCCAGGCGGTGAGGTTCAGGGAGTCGAATGTCCGGCCTACGGGAAGAGATACCATGGGCGTCATAGGAATGACCCTCAGCGGGGACGATTCGGTCGTTTCCATGGCGGTCGTGCGTTCCGAGGATAAGCTCTTGACGGTCACCGAGAACGGATACGGCAAGATATCGGACGTTAACGATTACAGGCAGACGAACCGCGGGGCAAAGGGCGTCATCACGATAAAGACGGACGAAAGGAACGGCAAAGTGGTGTCGGTGAGGAAAGTTGCCGGCGGGGATCAACTCATGGTGACCAGCGAGCATGGAAAAATGATACGCATGAACGTCGACGAGATAAGAGAGACCGGCCGCAACGCGAAAGGCGTTCGTATCATGGACATGAGGAACGGCGACAAAATAGCGGCCGTCCAGCCGATAATCCCCGATGAGGAGGAGGAATGAGTCAGCCGATAAGGAAATGGACGATGATCACGGCCGCAGCGGCAGTGGCCGCGGGAATATCTGCCGTAATGGCAGTGTTCTCGGTCATAGGGGGGAACATGATCCTGGCCGTCATCTCCGGGATCTCCATGGTCCTTCTAGCCGCGAGCTCATTCTTAGCCTGGACCATACGGTCGAAAATATCCGAGATGGAGCAGGCCGATGAAGAGGTCAGGTGTCTGAAACTGAAAACGCCGGGCATCGAGAGGCGCGAGGAAGAGATAGTGCCAAAAGGAAAGATGCCGAAAGAATGATGCATAAAGGTCATGTTCGAGCATGACCCTATTCGAAAACAACGCATAAAGAGATCCAAGGACCAAGGAGAAAAAATGAGCGATAGGGTTGCTATCCGTATATTCGATGATGAACAGGTCCGTTCCGTTTGGGACGATAAAGGCAAACGACAACTCTACTCTGTTGTTGATGTCATAGCAGCTTTGACGGGAAGTGATAACCCACGTCATTATTGGACAGTGCTGAAACGCCGTCTGAAAGAAGACGGAAATGAAACGGTCACAAATTGTGAGCGTTTGAAACTCCCTGCCGCCGATGGGAAAATGCGCGAGACAGATGTCGCCGATACCGAGGGGATCCTGCGCATTGTACAGCACATACCGAGTAAACGTGCCGACGAGTTCAAAAGATGGCTATCCAAGAATGAGCAATATGCGATCGACGAGCAAAGCAAGAAAAGGGCAAAGCAATTGTTCGACACCGGAGCGATAGATGAGGTCGAGGTGGGGACGGTAAACGGATTGAAACAGATTCACAAATACATCTTCGGCGGACTCTATTCATTTGCGGGTCAGGTTCGCGAGCAGAACATAAGCAAAGGCGCATTCAAATTCGCGAGCGCATTGTTTTTGCTGGAGAATCTGGCAGAAATAGAAAAGATGCCAGAAACGACATTTGATGATATTGCCGCTAAATATGTTGAAATGAACGTCGCGCACCCATTCCTGGAAGGCAACGGCAGAAGTACGAGGATATGTCTAGACCTCATTCTGAAAAAGAACCTGAAAAAATGCGTGGACTGGCAAAGGATCAGCAAACATGATTATCTTTTCGCGATGCAGAGAAGCCCGCACGATGACACCGAGATAAAACGACTTTTATGTGCCGCACTGACAGATAAAATCGATGACCGTGAAATGTTCATGAAAGGAATCGAGCAATCCTATCTCTATGAGGAACCAGACGAATAACCGAATGTGATCGAGATCCAATTCTTTTCAGGAAACTTTATAATAGAAAACCTGCGATAGGGGGAAGTACGCCGTGGTAACTCAGTTGGGAGAGTGCATGACTGAAGATCATGAAGTCGCTGGTTCGAGCCCGGCTCACGGCACCATACATTCTTTTTAAATGAAACGGATACGTCTGTCGTATTCAACCCCTGGAGGGCATCCTTTGGAATCCGATAAGATATTCATCGACATAAGGACAAGCGAACTTACGCTTATGCAGGTCCTGAAGGAGATAAAAAGGATACAGGATGAGAATCCGGATTATGAGATATTCCTCGACGGCGATGCGCACGCCATTGCGGGAAGGATAAGGGTAAGGAGAGACCAATGACAAAGGGAAGGGTGACCATCGCTCTCTACAACTCATACGACCCGAACAAGTTCAGGGAGCCGCACAGGAGGGTGATAGCGAGGACCGGAGGTCTGGCGATGGCATACGATATGAATCTGGCTCTTTTCGGGTTCCCGATCCCGGAGGACGTGAGGACGCCGGTGGAGATAGCGGAATGGGTGGCCGGGACGACCAGCATAGGGGGCCACGGGGATTATTTCACGGAACTCGCCGAGAAAGGAAGATTCGGCAGATTCCCGTACCCGTCAAAGGGATTCCCGCCGCAGCTCGGAGAACCCGTACTCACCACAAGCAAACCCGACGCGAAGAAAAGGACAAGCGTAACAGAGGTTGCGGACATGATAAAGGAGGGGAAGAGCGTGCTGCTCGTCTTCGGCATCGGCCCTCACGGTGTGCCGAAAGATATCGCCGCGATACCGAAGTACCACATGGACGTTACAGGCGGCGGGTTCTCGCTTGAGACATGCACGGCCCTGGGAGCGGTCTGCGGCGCCATAAGGTCCAAACTCGATCAGTAATTCTCATACAGGATGTTGCTGGGTCCAAAAAGGACGCCATTGCCCTTCTCGACCCTGCCTATGATGTCGGCGTTCTTATATTTCTTAACGATCTCCGTTGCGTCCGCTTCCGGCAGGATGATCATGAAACCCATACTCATGTTGAATGTCTGGTACATCTCTTTTTCTTCGACATCTCCGAGTTCCTGAATGATCCCGAATATCGGGGCGGGGGCAACAGGATCGTCAATGACATATCTCAAACCTTTTCTCATGCGCAGGATGTTCCTGAGGCCTCCTCCGGTGATATCGACCAATCCGTGGACAGTGCGGTCCCTTGTGATCTCAAGGACCTGCTTCACATAGATCTCCGTCGGCGTGAGCAGTTCCTCCCCGACCGTGCCCGCCAGGCCCTTGATCTTATCCGTCAGTGAGATGTTCGAAGACTCCAGCACCTTCCTGGCCAACGTAAATCCGTTCGAATGCAGGCCGGACGATCTCAGACTCACTATGACATCTCCTTCCTCGCACGTCTCTCCCGTGATGGCGCGCCCTTTCTCGACAAACCCCAAGCACGTTCCGGAAAGATCGATGCCGTTCACCATCTCGGGGAGCACCGCGATCTCGCCGCCGACTATCTCCATGTTCGACATCTCGGCACCTTTCTGCAGCCCGATGCCTATCTCCCTTGTTATGGCGTCGTCCGGCTTGTCTATGGCAATGTAATCGACGAAGGATATGGGTTCGGAGTTGACGCAGATGGTATCGTTGACATTCATAGCGATGCAGTCGATGCCGACGGTGTTCCAGATGCCCAATTCTTTCGCGATCAGAAGCTTCGTTCCCACACCGTCTGTCGCCATAGTGAGGTACAGGTCCCCGAAATCGATCAGGCTTGCAAAGAGCCCCGGAACGCGGACCATCTGGCCCATCCCCTTCCTCTTGAACTTGAGTTCGTCAACAAGAGAGCCTATCGCCCTCGATTTTTCGTCTATGTCGACGCCCGCCTTTGAATAAGTCCATCCTTTAGACATTTGTCCCCATTCGATAATGGGCTCATCCACTTATTAGTTTTCATACAGTTACGTTCATGCAAAATGGTTTATCGGAAAAATCCATCTCCATTCACAATGGCTCTGCACGACCGATGGGTCCAGGAAAGGAAGCACGAACACTATTACAAGTTGGCAAAGAAGCTCAACTACAGATCCAGAGCATCCTTTAAGCTGATGCAGATAGACGATAGGTTCCGCATTTTCAGGGAGGGGGATTCGGTCGTTGACCTGGGGGCATCGCCGGGAGGATGGCTTCAGGTAGCGAAGGAACGCGTCGGCAGCGAAGGAAAGGTCGTGGGTGTGGACCTTCGCTACATAAGACCGCTGGAAGGCGTCACGACTATTATCGGGGACATCACCGAAGACAGCACGATGAGAGAGCTCTTAGAGGTCGTCGGAGGGAAGGTGGATGTCGTGCTCTCGGACATGGCACCGAACATAGGCGGAAGCTACTCAACGGATCACGCAAGGTCGGTGGACCTGTGCATGTACGCTGTCGCGGTCTGCGACAGGATCTTGAAAAAAGGGGGAAAACTTGTTGTGAAGGTGTTCATGGGAGACATGATGGATTCTCTCTTGAAAGAATTGGAGCCCAGGTTCTCGTCCGTGAAGGTCCATTCCCCAGCGGCATCGAGGGACACTTCTTCTGAAATGTACATCATTTCCAAAGGCTTCCTCGCTTCGAGGAATGTCAAACCCAAAGAGATGGATGAAGAGGAGAAGAGACCGGAATTCACATCCAAAGGCGGAAATATCTGATCAGTCCCAGAAACGTTTGGTCTTGGCGTAAAGGACCTCTGCGTCCATTATGTCGCGGAGGAAATCGTCTTCGTCGGTATGCATACCCCTCAGGATCCTTGATGCGCTGTCCGGCCCGATGCCTCTTCCGGCCAGTACGATGGCGGCCTTTTTTCCGTACTCATTGACAAGGTTTGCGTTTCGCGATACCCTCAGGGCCTCTTTCTTATCTTGTTCATTGCGATCTTTCATCCTGATGCTTTTGATGCTTTCTTTTTCGTACCCTTTGAGCAGGGCGATCATGTTCCCTTCGCATCTGGAACATTTGAAACGCTGAGGGGCATCGCTCACCCTTACCCTCCATTGGCTGAGGCAGTTCAGGCACGATGCGTGCAGGACCTCCTCTTCCAGCCTCTTCTTGAGCGCCATCAGTATCGTATGGTCAGCCCTCCTGGGCTGCATGAGCTCTTTGGATCTCACGACCCCCTCGTGGCCTATGCGGGAGATACCGCAGGTCTCCATTTTGATGCTGCCTTCAGACAGCATCTTGACCACCAGTTCGGTGTTGCCGATGTCCAGGTCCTCCCAGAGCACCATTCTGATCGCTTCGTTGTATGCGGGAGTGTCCTTAAGGAGGTCGAAAAGACGGTTGAAATTAATGTAACGGTGGTCCGCCCCTTTCTCGATGATGCCGAACTTCTTGGCGACGTGCACGAAGCGCCATTTAAGATATGTAGAATTGACGACCGTGATCCTGGCCAAAGCAGCTATCGTTCCGGGAACAATGGATCTGAATGTCTCCTCCAGAAGTTTTCTGTCGACGCTCCTTGGCAGTTCAAGGATGACCCTGTAGGGGTCGGTCGATACGCCGATGCTTTCCCCGAGGCGTGCGGTGAGAAGGGCCGAATATATCTTTCCGATGGTTTCGTTGACCCTGCTCCCGAAACAGCAGTTCAGTATCGCCAGCCTGTCCCCGGTCTCGAGGACCACAGTCTCGTCGGTGGGTACAGGCCATCTTTCTTTCTGTTCATGGACGTATTCGGTCACCCTTTTGTAACAATTCTCATCGCCTGGGTATCTCTCAAGGTTCATCTTGCGGCGCATCCTTCCCACTTCCATGGCGACCTCGAAGGGAACCGGTATATCGGAACCCGCCCAAGAGGGGACCGACCCCACATCCCTCGCTTCTTCGACAAGGAGCTCGTCCTCTCCCATTTCGATGATCCTCCATGTTCTGCCTTTTGCTATGAACATGGCATATTGCTCCGCGAAAGAAGCCACGAAACTCTCATCCAAGGTTCCGATGATCCCTCTGGTGGTGATATTCCTGATGAGGTATGTTCTTTCGTCCGGGATCATTGATATGTTGTCGTAGAAATACTGCATTCCCTTCTTCGAGCGCCTGAATCCGTTCTCGTCCTCAAAAACAAGTTTTATCGATTTCAGCTGTTCGAGCACATCGCCCAT
>JGI24705J35276_12237868_pt1 | contig 13685 bp, 6 predicted proteins | sample TergutNt197P4_FD_35276 | JGI IMG/M metagenome (IMG submission 35276) | reverse complement strand
TGGAAGACGCCTTTTTTAAGGCGTCTTCCATGGCGCAGGCTTCATTCGGCAATCCTCGGATCTTCGTGGAAAAATATCTGGAATCCGTCCGCCATATTGAAATTCAAGTTATTTCTGATAGATACGGCAATGTTTTTGCCTTTGATGAGCGAGATTGTACGATCCAACGCAATCATCAAAAACTTATTGAAATTACTCCTTCCCCTTGGCCGGGCATCACTCCGCTTTTGCGTGAGGAACTCAAAGAGTATGCACGTCGCCTTGTGCTGGAGGTCGGCTATCATTCTTTAGCAACGGTCGAATTTTTGATCACCAGGGAAGGCAAGCCCTATCTGATTGAAGTGAACACCCGTCTGCAGGTGGAACACGGTATCACTGAATGCCGTTACGGCGTTGACCTGGTTGAGGAACAGATAGCCATAGCCTTCGGGGCGTGCTTGCGTCTAAATGATAAAGAAAATTTGCCCATGCACTGGGCCATGCAGGTACGTATAAACTGCGAAGATCCCCAAAATAATTTTGCGCCTAACTCCGGTCTGGTCACGCGTTATGTTTCACCCGGCGGCCCCGGCGTGCGTCTGGATTCCAATATGTCCGCAGGCTATGAGTTCCCCCCCAACTATGATTCGGCCGGCGCTTTGCTGATCACCTATGCCACAGACTGGAAAAAAAGCCTGGGCATTATGGAGCGTGCCTTGAGCGAGTATACGGTGGCCGGCCTGAAAACCACCATCCCGTTTTATCGGCAGATATTGAAACATCCGCGTTTTCGCGAAGGCAGCTTTGACACCGGCTTCATTGCAACCACGCCAGAGCTGATGAGCTACAGCGATCTCGCGCCGGAAGGAGAACGTCTGGCACGGCTGGTGGCCGAAATCTCTGCTAAAGGCTACAATCCTTATGTGCAGCTCGGTGAATATCGCACGGAAGAAACGCCGCGTATGGGGATATTCGAACCTGTGCTGCCGCCCATTGAGCGCGACGTGAGACGCGCGCCCTCACCCTATCCCAGAGGCGACAGGAAGGCCTTGTTGGATTATGTTCGTGACTCCGGTAGCATCCATTTTACGGACACCACAGCTCGGGATTTCACTCAATCCAATAGCGGCAACCGGTTCCGCCTAGCGGAAGATGCACTGATCGGGCCGTACCTCGACAATGTTGGATATTTTTCCCTTGAAAACGGCGGTGGAGCACATTTTCATGTGGCCATGCTGGCTAACATGACTTACCCCTTCAGAGAGGCTGCGGCGTGGAATCAATTTGCGCCGAAAACCATGAAACAGATCCTCGTGCGCTCTACCAATGTACTCGGTTATTCGCCGCAGCCGCGTGGCTTGATGCGACTCACCTGTGAAATGATTTGCGATCATTACCATATTATCCGCTGTTTCGACTTTCTGAATCATGCGGAAAATATGTATCCCTTGGCGGAAGTTGTTCTGTCGCGAAGTGATGTAGTATTTGAGCCAGCAATATCCTTAAGCTGGGCCAAAGGCTTCGACGTGCTCCATTACCTGGATGTGACCGAAGCCCTCCTGAATATGTGCGCCAGAGCCTCGGGTATGGGACGCCATGAAGTGGCGGAACATATTATCCTTGGACTGAAAGATATGGCCGGAGTGTGTCCGCCGCGTTTCATGACGGAGCTTGTCACAGCCCTGCACGGACGTTGGCCGCAGCTTGTGCTGCACTACCACCGGCACTATACAGACGGGCTTTTTGTACCTGCTGTCGGAGCTGCAGCTAAGGCAGGCGCTCATATTGTCGATGTAGGGCTGGGGGCCGGGGTTCGTTCCTATGCGCAGGGAGATGTGCTTGCCACGGCAGCGTACATGGAAAGTGAGCTCGGCTTACGCGTTAATTTGCATAAGGAATCGATCCGCGATGCCAACTTCGTACTCAAGCAAATCATGCCCTATTATGATCGTTATTGTTCGCCATATTTTATGGGAACAGATTATGACGTTGTCGAACACGGCATGCCGGGGGGCGCAACATCCTCATCCCAAGAAGGAGCACTCAAACAGGGATATATCCATATTTTGCCGTATATGCTGAAATTTCTAGCCGGGACACGTAAGATAGTACGCTACCATGATGTCACCCCCGGCTCGCAAATTACTTGGAATACAGCATTCTTAGCTGTTACCAGCGCTTGGAAACGCGGCGGAGAAGAAGAAGTGCGCTTCCTTCTTCAAGTGTTGGATGAAGTTGCCAACCATTCAGAACATGAGCTTACGGAAGAAATGCGTAATGCCCGTTTGAATATTTACAAGAATTGCAATGACGCCTTCCAGAATTTGTTGCTCGGCAAGTTTGGCAAATTGCCCTTGGGTTTTCCCCCGGACTGGGTATACCAGAGCGCCTTCGGCAGCGCTTGGAAGCAGGCGCTTGCTGAGCGTACGGAGTGTTCCCCCTTGGAAAGTTTGAAAGGGATTAATTTGGACGCCGAAGAACGCGCTTTTTTTGAAATAATGAAGCGCAAGCCGACGCCCGAAGAGTTTGTACTCTACCTTAACCACCCCGGCGATGCGATCAAAACTATACGGTTTAAAGCGGAATACGGAGATCCAAACAACTTGCCGCTACATATCTGGTTTGAGGGCATGCGGTCGGGGGAAGAGTTGAATTTTATCGATTCCAAGGGAAAACCCCACCATCTCACTATGCTGACCATCTCCCGCCCCAACGCTGCAGGAGTGAGGATATGCCGCTATGTTCTTGATTCCGAGATTCTGAGTCACGACGTCCAGGTCAGCACGCCCCTGCAATCTGACAGCAAAGGCACAGAAAAGGCGGATCCCGCCAATCCTCTTCATGTGCCTGCCCCTAGCAACGGCGATTTGTGGATTATGTATGTACATCCTGGCGATATTGTGACGAAAGGTGAAGAATTATTCAATATTTCCATAATGAAACAGGAAAAAGCTGTGCTTGCCCCTGTAGATGGCGTGGTGCTGCGTGTATTGAAAACTGCAGATTATAAAGAAACTCGACAGATGGTTTCTGTGAGAGAAAACGAATTAATTGTAGAACTTGGCCCCATCCCGCGCATATGTTCGAATGAAGCGTGCGCACGGCCCATTACACTTGAGGGAACCACATTTTGTCCGTATTGTGGAGAAGCGTTACGTAAGTGATATTGAAGTTGCCAGAAACGCCAGGAGGCTCAAATGGTAAAAAAACCGCACGTCGAAAAGGCCGGAGGCAAGGCAAAAGCGGAATCCAAAGCAGGTGAGGCAGCCAAAACCGCAAATTCGGCCAAAAATTTCAACTCCAACTTCGTACTTACCGGCGCAAATATCATTTCCATCGGCGTAGATGCTGAACTTCTCGTTGGTGGTAAAAACTATAACACGGCTTTGATCAGCCAGATACAAGGCATACAGAGTCCGCAGTTTCGGGCCATTTCTTCCTTTGCTTTCAAACAACTTTTAGATGAAACAAAGGTCGTCGCTTCGCTGGTGCGCGCTGCCGTCGAAAAGGAATACGCGCGTATTGATTGGAATGACCCTGAGATCAATAAAGACCCAGAGTTTTTACAAAAATTCGTCCGCAACCTCGGCAAGGATATCCGTGCCAGCGCACAAGCGGCTGTGGACCAGACCTCCATTCGCTTACGCACTTTTATCAACAACGTAGTTGAAGGCTTTGCTACTTCACCGGAAGGGATCGACCAGTTACGTAAACGTTCCGTGCTGGTGCAGGCCGCCATTTTGTCCGTGGAGCTCCCGCCTGATGTCGTTCACGCCGTACGTTTCGCCTACGAGCAAATCTGCAAGGAAGCTGGAGACGATATGGTGCCTGTTGCCGTGCGTTCCTCCGCGGCTGGTGAAGACTCCCGTAAAAAGGCCTTTGCCGGACTTCAAGACACCTACCTGAACATCGTCGGTTCGGACAAGGTCGCCACGGCCTATCATTGGGACTGCGCTTCAGCGTATAATTTGCGTTCCATGACCTATCGGCGCGAAGCTATTCTGGATGCGTTGGCACTGGCGGAAGCCACGGGCGATGAAAACATAGCCATTCAAGCCAAAAAAGAATGGGCGATCGAAAATACTTCTCTTTCTGTATGCATCATGCGCATGATCAATCCCGTCATCTCCGGTACCGCTTTTGCGGCAGATACTGCAACTGGTTGCCGAGGAACAATACGGAATGAGCTTGTCAGCATCGACTCCAGCTACGGCCTTGGCGAGGCAGTTGTGGGCGGCATGGTGACCCCTGATAAAATGTATGTATTTCAACGTGATGACGGTGGTGAAGTTGTTATCCGGCAGATGGGCTGTAAGGATAAAAAAATAGTCTATGACGAAAAAGGTGGCACCAAGCATGTGGCAGTGCCTGAATTCGAAGCCTATCGCTGGTCGCTGTCTTTGGGGCAGGCGGAGAGGGTAGCCAAAGGCGTGCGCGCCGTGAGTAAGGCATATGGCGGTTGTATTATGGACACGGAGTTCTGCATTGATGAGAAGGATGAACTCTGGTTTGTCCAGGCACGTCCGGAAACCCGCTGGAATGAAGAATTTGAAAAGCATCCCGATATTATATTCATGCGCCGTAAGGAAGTGGATGAAAAAGCCTCCGCTGCTGCAGAAATTCTTATGGAAGGCAATGGTGCTTCACGTGGAGCGGGGCAAGGCAAAGTTAAATTCCTTCGTTCAGCGCTTGAACTTAATAAAATCAATAAAGGTGACATCTTAGCTGCTGAACGCACCGATCCCGATATGGTGCCTGGCATGCGCGTGGCCGCTGCCATCCTTGCTGATGTGGGAGGCGATACGAGCCATGCCGCCATCACTTCACGTGAACTCGGCATAGCGGCTGTCATCGGCATCCAGCATTTGGACAAACTACGCGCCCTGGACGGCCAGGAAGTGACGGTGGATGGCACAAGAGGTCGAGTATACCGTGGGCTCTTGCCGCTGCAGGACGTAGGCGGTGAAATGGATCTTTCCAGGCTTCCGGCGACTAATACCAAAGTCGGTCTTGTTCTCGCCGACGTGGGGCAGGCTCTCTTTTTATCCCGCCTGCGCACTATTCCGGATTTTGAAGTGGGCCTGTTGCGTGCAGAATTTATGCTTGGCAACATCAGTATCCACCCCCGAGCGCTTGAAGCCTTCGATAACGGAATTCTTGATCAGGTTGTGCAGGTAAAGCTGCAGGAACTCAACCAGCGCTTGTCCAAAGTCATGCGTGAACAGATGGCCGCCGGACTCATCGTTTTTGATATCCGCCTGCGGGAATATGTAGGCAAGGTTACCGGCTTGCAAGATGAGATCGATGGGCTGGCTAACAGCGAACGTCCTGGATCCACGGAAGACGTATTGTTATTGCACCGTAAAATCCGTGAGTTGGAGCACAAGTTGGACGGTTTTGTGGAACTTGCCTCCCGCCGTATTGAAATCCTGAAAACATCTGTAAACTTGGCCAACCATGTACGCGTCATAATGGGATATGAGGATCAACTGGCACTGCTGCCGCCGACGGATCCGGAGTCCGCCAAGCGAAAAGTGGAAATTGAAGCTGCCATTGAAGCCCATGTATCCAGGATTCAAGGATTCCCCCTCGTTCAGGAACTATTGGCCAGTATCGGCCACTTACGCGATGAAGTAGGGTTGAGCACTGGCCTGAAGAAGGAAATGGACGAACTGCGCTCGCTGCCTGATAAAATCCGTAACATTATAAAATCACGCGGATTTCGTACTGGCAAAGAACATTATGTGCAAACCCTGGCCCAGAATCTGGCGCTGTTTGCCATGGCTTTTTACGGTAGGCCTATCATTTACCGCACAACTGATTTCAAAACCAACGAGTACAGAAATTTATTGGGTGGCATTCTTTTCGAGCAATTTGAAGATAACCCTATGCTCGGATACCGAGGAGTCTCGCGCAATATTCACGACTGGGAAATCGAGGCTTTCAAGCTGGCGCGTGGTGTGTACGGTGGGTCTAACCTCCAGATTATGCTCCCCTTCGTGCGTACACTGGAAGAAGCCCGCTCTATGCGGCGCTACCTTGAACAGGTACATCGTCTTAAGAGTGGACAGGATGGTCTGAAGATCATCCAGATGGCTGAAATTCCCTCCAATGCTATTCTGGCGAAAGAGTTCCTCAAGGAATTTGATGGATTTTCCATCGGTTCCAATGATATGACCCAGATGGTACTTGGTACAGATCGCGATAATGCCAGCCTCGCACATATCTATGATGAGGAAGACCCGGCTGTTGTGTGGGCCATTCTCGTCACCATCTTTAGTGGCCAAAAATATGGTAAAAAGGTAGGTTTTTGCGGGCAAGGTGTTTCTAACAGCCTAATCTTACGTGGCTTAGTCGCTATTGCGGGTATCGCGTCTGCTTCTGTCGTGCCTGATACGTATTATCAGACTAAATTCGACATCGCCGCAGTAGAAGCGGAAAAAATTCCCACTAATGGACTGGGCGATTGGCTTATCGAACAACATCACGAACGTTTGGAAAAACTTCTTAATGCCAAAGGCTATGGACATATCCTTAAAAAATATGTGAAACCTGAAGATTTGAATGAATGGTATGAAGGCGAATTGCATCGCTTCCAGGAACAGCTACGCGAACATCTGGATACACCTAAAGAAAGTTTCTACCGTTCTGAATTGCAGGCCTTCAGACATACTTTCCACAAACCTGTTTTATATGCCAACTGGAATTGGACGCAGACCGTCTATGATGCGTTACGCCAGGCAGGTTTTACCTCTTTTGATGAACAGAAAAAAGCTCTAGAAGTACAACGAAAGAAGCAGTGGTAATTTTTCACTGTATTAAAGGAACGTATGAGTTCTGCGGACAAAACTGACGCATTGCATCGTTTTGAAACTATCTGGCATAATGTTGAATGCGGAATTTCAATAATTGATGCTGCAACGCGGACAATATTGGATATCAATCCTGTTGCCGTACGAATGTTTGGTGATGCGAAAGAAAAAATCATTGGGAAAAAATGTCATAAGTTTATCTGCCCTGCGGAGTTATCTTCTTGTCCTATTTTGGATAAAGGACAAATTGTTGATCGTTCCGAAAGAACATTTGTGAAAGCAAATGGCGAAATTATTCCGATAATAAAATCTGTCGCAAAAATTCAATATAACGGACGATTGGCGCTTTTAGAAAGTTTTACTGATATATCCAATGTCAAAGAAGCTGAGGAAAAACTGCGTTTTCTCCGTGTTACTGAACAGGCAAGCCATGCCAAGAGCGAATTTTTATCCAGGATGAGCCACGAAATACGTACACCCATGAATGCCATTATTGGCATGACGAGAATTGCAGAAAATACAGATGACGTAGCAAAATTGAAACACTGCATTTCTATGATAGGAATATCATCTTTGCACTTACTTGAACTTATCAATGATGTTCTTGATATTTCAAAAATAGAAGCTGGAAAATTTGAACTTGACTATTCTTCTTTAGATATAGAATTAATACTAAAAAAGATAAGTACATTTATTATAATAAAAACTGAAGAAAAAGATATAAAATTTTCTATTAAATTCAATGGAGCAATAAAAAAATATTATATTGGTGATGAGCTACGTATATCACAAGTTATTACCAACCTCTTATCAAATGCTGTCAAATTTACTCCTGTTGGAGGAAAAATAACGCTTGAAATTGATGAAATGCAACGGATGGAAACAAGTAGTTCGTTACGATTTACAGTATCTGATACAGGACCTGGAATGACTTCAGAACAACTTGGAAAATTATTTAACGCATTTGAACAAACTGACACAAGCATATCGAAAAATTTTGGCGGAACAGGATTGGGACTCGCGATATCAAAAAGTATTGTCGAAAAAATGCATGGGACTATAAGTGTTTATTCAACTTATGGATATGGGACAACTTTTACTGTTGATATAAATCTTGATCATAATAAAGAATTCAATGAAGAATTATTGAATATATGTACGCAATTCCCTGATGCAAAAATTATTATTATTGATGGTGACAGTGAAAATAGAGAACAATTATCCGCTATTCTTCATCACTCCAATGTCTACATTGAGGAAGCTGAAAACGGCGAAATGGCTCTTTCGGTGCTAGCGGCTGCCCAGAATGAAAATAGCCCTCACGATATTATTTTTCTTGCCCATGATATGCCTGGAATGAGTGGCATTGAGATAGTAAAAAATATGGATAAAAGGATAAATCCGGCGAGTGTCGTCATAATGATGCCCTTTTTAAAATGGAACAAGGTTGACGACGAGGCCAGCAGTTTTGGCGTTACCCGATGCATATCATATCCGATCTTCCCTTCTGATGTTATACGTCTTGTTGAAGAAATTCTGGGCAGCCGACCCCGAACCTTGGAGGCTGTTACTCATGAAGAAGGAACTGTTCCAGATTTCTCGCACCTCACCTTATTACTGGCAGAAGATATTGATATAAATCAAGAAATATTCTTAGCCCTGCTTGAAGCAACAAAGATACGTATCGATATCGCTGAAGACGGGTGCAAGGCTGTCGAAATATTCCGTGACACACCGGATAAATATGATATTATTATAATGGATGTACAGATGCCTAATATGGATGGCTATGAGGCAACACGCGCGATCCGCGTGTTGGATTTTGCTAAGGCGAAGTCTATCCCCATTATTGCCATGACAGCTAATGTTTTTAGGGAAGATATTGAAAAATGTCTCGCCTGCGGCATGAATGATCATCTCGCGAAGCCAATAGATGAAAAACTCATTATTGAAAAAATAAAAACATACTGTTGAATGAATTATCACGTCAATATTGAAAAATTTGCAGTTCCACAGGGAATTGCGCATAACTTCATATAGTTGGGGCGGCCCTGAAAAGCAAAACAGTATAGATAGATGGGATGGCCCCGCACGCTCAAAGCGGGGGTCTATCCTCGGTAAGAGGCTATTTTATCGGATCAAATTGAAACCACCTCAGAATAGATCGGGGTAGTTACATTTCTTTCTTACTTTTACGCACTCTTATAGATACATTCCCCTGTTCGCTCTGCTTCTTTTCTCTGGCTTTTTGTGCCTTACGTACTTGAGCTTGCATTTTTGCCAGATGGCTCAGACTCATCAAAACCTGATCGGCAGGGTAATCACAAAGTTTCAAATACCCTTCTTTCGTAAGCCCGTTATGGGAAGCGAGATGCCGTGAGTTGATGGAGCGCATGCTTTTTCCACAAATACAACAGGTAATGGAGTCTTTCTTGATAGCGTCTTGTGGTTTTATTTTCAGGTTCCTGCGGGTATATCCTCTGGTCAAGGATTCTCTCACAGTTTTTGAATCTTCTTGAGCTTGTCCATTGTTGAGTGTTTCAGCCAGAGAGTCAGAGTCTCCAATCTTTAATTGGGAATTTAGTGCATGGACACGCGTAACTAGTTCACGGTACATTTTCCATGCATCCTCAACATTGATGCCAGGGTTACTTTCAATGATCGCAGTCATTAATTCCAGTTCTTCCATAAAAACCTCCTTAATTCGGATTTGGAGTAGATGCGTGAATATTTCACTTCTGTCAATAAATTCCATATAAGAATTTTTTATACACAGAAATTAATATACCCTACAAGCATCATCACATTATTTCCCGCGATTCACAACATGTATAGCATACTGATGTCAAGTACGTTAACTGTGATTGCTGGCAATGGCTTCCAGGCTGCTGGTCGCGCTTTTGACGATAGTATCCGCCAATTTAAGAAAACCCTGTTTTGCGGGAAAATCGCCTTCAAGAAAAACAACAGGAATACCTTTATCCGCTGCTATAACTGTAGCCGGATCAAGGGGGACGCCGCCAAGAAACGGGATGCCATACTGTTCAGCCAGTAACTTGCCGCCACCTTTTTTGAAGAGTTCAATTTCCTGATGGCAGTGCGGACAGCGCAACCCACTCATGTTTTCAACAACTCCAAGAACATTTGCCTTAGCATATTGCAAGAAATTAACGGCTTTACGCACATCCGCCAGTGAGATTTCCTGTGGTGTAGTCACAACAATACACAGAGCATCAGGAATAGTTTTTAAAACGGTCATATGTTCATCGCCAGTGCCTGGAGGAGAATCAATAAGCAGAAAGTCCAGTTTTCCCCAATTTACATCGGAGATAAACTGCCGGATGGCAGCAGTTTTTTTGGGTCCGCGCCAGAGAACGGCGCTGTCTTTGTCTTGTAACAGGCTGTCCATAGAAATTACGGCAAGTCGCTCGTCATAGCGTACGGGATTTAAAAGTTCACCACGTGTATCGGCCTCTATTGGTCCAGCAAGATTGAGCAGCCTGGGGACACTTGGTCCATGAATATCCACATCCAGGATACCGACGGAAAATCCCTGGCTGGAGAGTGCTGCTGCGGTATTGACAGTTACCGAACTTTTACCGACCCCTCCCTTGCCGCTCATGATGAACAGTTTGTAATGGATCTTACTCAACGTTGAGGAAATAAGTCTATCCTGAAGAAGGGCAGCTGCGTCAGGCCCGCGATGGGTATTTTCTCCAGAACATGAGGAACAAGAAGACATGGTACCTCCTGGTTCAATTTTTAAATCAACATTGCGTCCTGCAGTTTTGATTTTTTCTGTTGCAAGGGGAACACTATCTTGGACTACCTATTAGGCCCCCTCGCATTTCTACAGTATCCTGCCATATCTCATTCTCAATCAAGCGTACATGTATGTTTGATTGAGAATGAGATAAAAAAGCGGATAAGCACTTTCAATCCGGTGTAGATACAGCATCACCAAGCGTGAACGCCGACCAGATCGACAAAAGAAACCGCTTCCTTGTTTTCAATATATATCTTTCCATTATCTTTTACCACGCGCACGAGCCGTTGGTTACGGCGCTGTTCGCCAATAGGAATAACCAGGATGCCAGGGTCATCTAATTGTTCCAATAGCGGCGGCGGTACAGAATGACCTCCGGCGGTAACAATAATTCGTTCAAACGGTGCCGCCTCAGGCATACCGAGTGTGCCGTCGCCAAATTTCATATGCACATTACGGACGGATAAGTGCTGTAGCAGTTCACGAGTAGCCCCAAAAAGCTCCCGAACACATTCCACACTGAAGACGGTCAAGCCCATAGCAGCGAGTACAGCCGCCTGATAACCGGAACCTGTGCCAATTTCAAGCACGCGCATTCTGGGTTTTGCTTCCAGCAATGCGCTCATCAACGCGACGATGTACGGCTGTGAGATGGTTTGTCCGTGCCCAATCGGAATCGGGCTCTCCCCGTAAGCGCGCGCATAGAGGGCTTCTGTGACAAAAAGGTGACGTTTTACCGTCCGCATGGCATGAAGGACATCTGAATTCTCAATGCCTCGGGCTTCAATTTGCTCACGCACCATGCGTTCTCTGCTAATGCGCATGTCGGGTGAACTCATGGGAGGCGGAGATGGACGCTTTCTCATAGTGTCTCGTAAAAAGTGCATTACCATGTAATAAAGAACAGATTTCATATTGTAAGTCAATAACACGGCCTGATCGTTACCGGTCTTCCACAAGGGGTATTTTTTAGCAAAAGACAGACAGTTGAAAAAAACACACAGATGCTCTAGTAGCTTGTGCTGTGTCGATACGTATTACTTGCCCATGCGGCTCCCCTTTAACCTTGGATAGCCCAGCGTCAAGTATATCAAATACAACACTGTATACTAGGAATATAAATTTTGAATATTCCGAGTATTATCCGGCGGGCATAAACCGAAAAGCGCGTGTTGCGCTCGGTGATTTTGAGTGGAAATATAATAATGCTCTACTCCGAGTAGAGCTGTTTGACACCATGCTCGGCATTAATACGGCGTTTCGTGCTTTCACCGCCAGGGCACTAGAAGACAAATTACGTTGGGCCAAGTATGGTATACGACCCCTTTAGGTAGGCTTTGTTATGAGTGTACGCAGGTTATTTTCTTTTTTGCTTACAGGTTTGATTCTCAGCATTATAGGTCTTGGCTTGTACAGTTTTTTTAAAGATATGGATCCACCGGAAATTTTTTTAACCCCGAATACGGACCGCGTTTCCCCCCAACGCGAATTCACTTTACGTATGACAGATCCGTCGGGTATCCGTTCCGTCAGCGTTCAGGTACGCAAAAACAACCAAATACAAACCATTCTTGAGCAACACTATATAGATAGACATCAAACGGTAGAACTAAAGTTTAACTTGAAAAATGCAAGTTTACGCGAAGGGGCATTTGACCTGGAAATTAAAGCTACTGATGCTTCCTGGGCTGGCTTCGGACGAGGTAATACTCGCACTCTTACTTTGCCGATGCGGTTGGACACCCAGCCTCCACGAGTATCCATGAAGCATGCGCCGCCCTATGTCCGCCGAGGAGGCTGCGGAACTATTCTGTACAGCGTTAATAAAGAAGTACAATACAGCGGTGTGCGTGTGGGAGAATATTTTTTTCCTGGTTATCGCCAGGAAGACGGTACATATTTTTGTGTTTTTGTTTTTCCGCTATCCCTTGAAGCCAAACAGTACAATCCGGAACTCGTAGTTGAGGATGTAGCTGGCAACACCAGCATCAGCCGTCTTGCCTTCGTGCCTGTTTCCGTCAATTTTCGGCGGGATGTGATCAATATTACGGATAACTTTCTGCTGGTTAAGATGCCGGAATTTCAGCATCTAGTTCCAAACGCTACCACACCGTTAGAACAATACCTGAGCATCAACCGCGACATTCGGCTTGCTAATGAAAAAATCTTGCTGGAACTAAAGACGAAAACAGCTGATACCATGCTCTGGAGCGGTTCATTCATCCATATACCCCGCGCGGAGGTCCGTGCGCGTTTCGGAGATTTTCGAACTTATATGTATCAGGGACAAAAAATTGACGAACAAACCCATATGGGATTGGATCTTGCATCGCTTTCCCATGCGGATATTCCTGCCGCCAATAATGGTATAGTCGTTTTCACCGACTCTCTTGGGATTTACGGGAATGTTGTTGTTGTTGATCATGGGCAAGGGTTGATGTCCCTGTATTCTCATCTGAGCAATATCGGAGTCTCTGTGGGCGATGTGGTGCAGAAAGGGCAAATATTGGGACAAACGGGCACTACCGGACTTGCCGTGGGGGATCATTTGCATTTCGGCATATTGATGCAAGGGCTTGAAGTGCAGCCGCTGGAATGGCTTGACCCTAAATGGGTCCGCGATAATATTACGGGGCGCATGAAAGCGCCAACAACGCTGATAAGATAAGCAACAAAAAAGAGTGCGGAACGTGTTTTGCCGCCAAGATTATTAGAACATTTTTATTAAAGCTAAATCACAAAATTTTAGCCTTGAGGCGTCTCAGGTTTGCGGCTTGGCAGCGAAGAACACTGGTGTATTCTCCGGCAGGCTGACAAGTTTTTCCAACATATCAGCTACAGAGCATTTTTGCCCGCAAACAAGACAGGGCTCATTTCTGACATGGCAAGCATAACGGGCAAGTTGTTCAGCGCGCACAACAATGCCTCGGGCGAGGAAATGCCCAGCCAACATGGTAAGCGCCAGACTGAACAGGGCTAACTCCACCTCACCCGGCTCTGGGATGGGCGTTTCCACTTCATCCTGTCTGAAGGTAATGCCTGGCCGGAGGCCACGCACTGCGCTGCGGCTTTTCATGGCCAGTCCAGCTATGCCGGGCAGCCCGGCGGCCAGGGCCAGACGCGCGCCG
>JGI24705J35276_12237869_pt1 | contig 13697 bp, 9 predicted proteins | sample TergutNt197P4_FD_35276 | JGI IMG/M metagenome (IMG submission 35276) | reverse complement strand
CGGGAACCCCTGCAATTACAAGCTCTCTGGAGCATTGTAGAGCAGGCCAGCGTACTGTGGAACAATAGTGGTACTCAACTCATAACCGGTCGGTCCCTGGTTCGATCCCAGGTGGGCCCACCATAAAAAACACTGTCATTCCAATGGTATGACAGTGTTTTTTCATGCAAGCTATACGATTCCTGCGAACAAATCAACACCAGCTTTTTATAAAGATAGCTGGTGTTTTTGGTTGCGGGGGTAGGATTTGAACCTACGGCCTCCGGGTTATGAGCCCGACGAGCTGCCAACTGCTCTACCCCGCGTCGGTTGGTGGAGGGGGGTGGATTCGAACCACCGAAGGCGGTGCCAACAGATTTACAGTCTGCTCCCTTTGGCCACTCGGGAACCCCTCCATATATACCGATTCACTATTAATTTATTCTTAGCGTGAATTGGTAATACTACTTTTTGCTGCTCGCACAAAAACATTGATGCGAAATACAATAGAAAAGTAATATAATTAAGCGCTGCCGCACGGCTTAAGCTTGTTGGAGCCGACGATGGGACTCGAACCCGCAACCTGCTGATTACAAATCAGCTGCTCTGCCAATTGAGCTACGTCGGCAAGGCTGACAAAGCATATTATACCAAATATGCCTTCATGCTGTCAATGCCTGATTTTGCTTTTTTGTTTGATTTTGCTTTTTTAGGAAAAAAAGCTGGGAAAAAAAGGCAGAAATCAATCTCCTTGCAAATGACTAAAATATTCGCTATAATGAGGAAAACATATAAAAAGGAGAACATAACCATGTTTAATACTCTATCTGACGCTAAATACTATATAAAAGAAAATGAAATCAAGATGATCGATCTTATGATGACCGATCTCAACGGCCGCTTTCGGCATGTGACCCTGCCTTGTGAAAGATTAACTGCAGAAGTTTTTGAGTATGGCATTGGCTTCGATGGTTCAAATTATGGTTTCGCCCCGGTAGAAAGCAGCGATATGGTTTTCATACCAGATTTGAAAACAGCTTATCTCGATCCTTTTGCCGAAGTTGCCACCCTTGCAATGCTGGGTGGCGTTTATGTGATCGATTTACCGCAAAACAGACGTTTTGATCAAGATCCCCGTAATGTTGCCCTGCAAGCCGAAGATTATCTTAGTAAAAGCGGTATTGCGGACAATATTCGTATATCTCCCGAATTTGAATTTCATGTATTTGATCATGTGAGTTATAGCCTTCTGCCGCATGCCTCAGGTTTTTGTGTAGATTCAGAGAAAGCGGAATGGAATAGCAGTTTAAAAGGATTTAATATGGGCTATAAAATGGCTAAAAAAGGCGGATATCATATGGCGCCGCCACTGGACGATTTGCATGGTTTTCGCAGTAGGGCGTCTTTATTAATGGAAAAAAGCGGAATAAAGGTTAAATATCATCATCATGAGGTTGGCGGACCGGGGCAGTCGGAGATCGAGGTAGAATTTGGTGGTCTGCTGGAAATGGCAGATAAAACGATGATGACAAAATACATTCTTAAAAATGCCGCCATAGCAGAAAATAAAACCGTTACATTTCTGCCTAAACCTATATATGGCGAAGCAGGGAATGGCTTGCATGTTCATATGCATCTGTTTAAAAATGGTCTGCCACTATTTTATGATCCGCATGGCTATGCTCAGTTTAGCGAGACCGCCATGCATTTTATGGGCGGCATACTTAGGCATGCCTCGGCATTATGCGCTTTTACCAACCCCAGTACCAATTCTTACAAAAGGCTTACCCCCGGTTACGAAGCTCCGGTTACAGTTGGTTTTGCTACTTCCAACAGAAGCGCTGTTATACGTATTCCCGCCTATGCCAAGAGCCCAGCCGAAAAACGTTTTGAATTGAGAAGCCCGGATGGAACCTGCAACCCTTATTATGCATATGCCGCCATTTTAATGGCAGGTATAGACGGGGTGCAGAAAAAAATTGACCCCGTAGAGGAAAGTTATGGCCCATATGATTTTAATCTGTTTAATTTGCCGGAAGAAGAAAAAGCTAAAATTATGTCATTGCCGCAGTCTTTAGAAAAAGCTTTGGATGAATTAGAAAAAGATCACGATTTTCTTACCGCCGCCGCGGTGTTTCCCCAAAACTTAATAGAGATTTGGCTAAAAAACAGAAAAGCGGAAGTTGATTATTATAATCAGCTGCCCCATCCATTAGAGTATGCTTTGTATTTCGACCTGTAAGGAGGAATGATCTAATTATGAATGATCGTAAAACAATACTGGCTGTAGATGATTCAGCAGCTAATTTGCAGATTTATAAAGGAATATTGAGCCCTGAATATGATGTTCGTTTAGCAAAATCTGGTAAACTGGCCTTAGTTGCGCTAAAAAGAATAATTCCTCAGTTACTATTATTTGATATTGAAATGCCGGATCTGACAGGATTTGAAATAAAGGAAGAGATAAATAAAAACGACAAATTAAAAAATATCCCAGTAATATTTGTTACATCTCATGCTACGGAAAGTATTGTTGCCAAGGCGATAAGCTTGGGAGCGGTAGATTATGTTGTTAAGCCTTTTGCTCCCGAGATGCTGCTGACAAAGATAGAAGGCATATTCAAAAATATTTGCTGATGGGCTTGCTAGCTTAAACAAGGAGGTGCAAATGACGAACTCTTTCGATAATATCAACCACAATAATCGATCTGCAGAGCTAAAAAAAATCATCAGCTATATGCAGTTGATATTGAATAATATCGGCAGCTGTTATCTATTATTAGATAATGAGGCTAAGCTGCTTTTTTGCAGTGATAATCTCGCGGAATTGTTGGGCGTAGAAAATACTGCTCTATACATTGGTAAAAGCATTAGCGAATTACCGGGCATCTATGCCAATAAAGCATATGTTGAACTTACCATGGAACGTTATCGTCGCCTTTTATCACAAGAGCACGATTTAATTGAAGAAGATGTTATCGATTCACCAAAATATGGTAAACGCCTCTTTTCTATTGTCCATAAAAAAGTACAAGATAAAGAGGGCGGCTTTAGGGGCGTAGCTTTGATTATGCGCGATATTACCAATGAACGTATTATAGAAGATAATAGACGTATTTCAGAAAGATTACAAGCGTCTCAATTGCCTTGTATGGTGTGGAATAAAGAAGGCTATCTTGTCAACTGCAATAAGAAGGCTAGAAAGCTTTTTGCCTTTACGGAAGAACAGTCATTACAAGAAAATAGTGTTTTAGCTATTCAGCCTGTTTTTCAGCTCGATGGCAGGCCAACCGAAGCCGTTAGGCAAGTTTTTATGGAAGACGCTTTTAGTAACGGATATGCACAAATAGAAATTTTATTGCAAAAAACCGATAAAACGCCTTTAATTGTGGAAGTCAGCGGCGTTCGCGTTTCTTGGCAGTATAGTCATAGATTATTTGTTTATTTTCGTGATCTAACCGATGTTAGGGCCAAAGAAGCCGATGCAAGAGAAGCGGAAGAGCGCATTAAAGCAATGTTAGATAGTAATCCCATGATATGTATATTGCGCAATGAAGAAAATGAACCCATTTATTGTAATCAGGAAGCGGTAAGATTATTCGGCGCTGCCGATAAAGAGGATTTTATTGATAATTTTGCCCAGTTTTACCCAAAATACCAGCCAGACGGGCAAGAGAGCGCAAAAAAAAGAGATAATCTGATTCAACGGGTCATTACGGAAGGGATTATCAAATTTGAGTGGATGTTTAAAATAGCCAGCGGAGAGCCTTTGCCGGTAGAAACGACGCTTGTACAAATACCTTGGAAAGGCGCCCATATTTTCCTTTCTTATTCGCGTGATCTCCGCTCTAAAAAAGCAAATGAGCAAAAAATGCAAGAGAGTATAAGACAAGCGCGAGAACTGGAGCTCAAGCAAGAAAAAGCGCAGGCTACCGCTGAAGTAAAAAATCAATTTTTTGCTTCGATTAGCCACGAAATACGTACCCCCATGAATACCATCATCGGTCTTTTAGAGCTTTTGCGTACCGAAAATATGGATCAGCAGCAGAAGGATTATGTCAATGAAATGAAGCATATGTCGGCTGTATTATTGCAAATAATAAACGATACCCTGGATTTTCAAAAAATCGAATCCGGTAAGCTTCCTTTATTACCAATACACTTCAATTTATATACGCTTTTTAACAATTTAGTTGCGGCAAGTAAAGTTTTGGCAGAAGGAAAGCAGCTGTTGTTCCAGAGTTCTTTTGCTCCGGATTTGCCTCGCTTAGTTTATGGTGATGAATTTCGAGTGCGTCAAATAATTACAAATTTGCTCACTAATGCAATTAAATATACGCGCCAGGGATATGTTAAATTTAACGTAAAAGGCGCCAATAAAGATGGGAAAGAATTTATCGTTTTTTGTGTAGAAGACAGTGGTATTGGTATAAAAGAGGAAAATATATCGCATCTGTTTGACGAATTTGAGCAATTCGATTCACATAAAAACAGGGGTATTACGGGTACCGGTTTGGGGCTGGCTATTGCCAAAAGATTAGCGGATATGATGGAAGGGCATATTGAGGTAACTAGTGAATATAACAAGGGTTCTTTATTTACTTTCTCTTTCCCGCTTATAAAAGGCCAGCTCGATCAGCTTAAACATATAAGTGAAATTAAGCGGGTTATGGCAAAGCCGGGTACAAAAGTATTGGTAGTGGACGATAATAGCGGTAATATAACTGTTGCCTGTGGATTACTGGCTAGGCATGGCATTTTTCCGCATACGGCAAATGATGGCAAGCAAGCTATTGAAATGATCAAATCTCTTGATTACGATTTGGTGTTTATGGATCATATGATGCCGGAAATGGATGGTTTGGAAGCCACGGCTATCATACGTAAAGTACTGGGAGGGCATTATAGTGAATTGCCCATAATTGCCTTGAGTGCCAATGCTATTGAAAGTGCGCAGGAATTGTTTATTGAAAGCGGTATGACTGATTTTATCGCAAAACCTATAGATATTAATGAACTGAACCGGGTATTACAAAAATGGCTGCCTCAAGATAAAATTGAAATAGAAAACCCCGCAGAGGTCGCTTCAAAATATTTGGATGAAGACATGGTATCTTATAAGCTGCTGGAAAACTTGATGACGATTCCGGATTTAAGCGTTCGCGATGGGCTTGCTTTGATGGAAGGAGATAAAAATCTTTATATAGATGTTCTATGGCAGTTTTGTAAAAGTGTTGAAAATGATATAAACGCACTACAAAGTTGCCTTAAAAATGGACATTGGGAGGATTATACTATAAGAGTACATGCGCTAAAGGCTGTTTTTGCAAATATCGGCAATCATTTTTTGGCCGATTGGGCTTTTTCATTAGAGACCGCTGCCAAAAAGGGCGATACAGAAAAATGTTTGCAGGAAACAGCTAGTTTTTGCCATTGCTTGCTGCAGTTTTATCGGCGAGTTATTAATACCGGTATAATATCGGAAATTACGCCGGGTATGCAAAAGAAAAAGATAGATCGCAAATTACTATATTCTAAACTAGAGCAATTACTAGATGCTTGTAATGATTTTTTAGCCGAAACTGCCGAATCGCTTGTTAAAGAATTATTGAATGTAACGGTTAATAAAAAAACTGACCAGTCTTTACAAAAACTATATGATCTGGTATGTGCTTTTGATTATGATCAAGCCAGTGAGCTTATTAAAGAGCTTTTACTATAAGATTTTGCTTTTATGTTCGGCAGGGAAAATAGGGCTTTAGTCGAAAGTATAAAAAGGCGTGAAAGGGGGAGTAGATATGTTGATTAAGCCGGAATGGTTCGTAGCTTTACGATGCCCCTATTGCCAAGAGCGCATGCTCTATAGAGCTGTTTCCCGTTTTGAACTTGATAAAGGCAAAACACTTGCCATACACTGCTCCTGCGGAGCCGAACCCTTTCACCTACGTCTTAAAGGGCAGCATTTATATGCCGATTGTTTTTGCCCTTGTTGCGAGGAAGAGCATAATTATATTTTTCGCTTGCAGGGAATACAAGCTGCCCCCCCCATTATGTTTGGTTGCGAAACTATGGATATTCGCCTAGCCTGTATTGGTGAACGCGAAGTAGTACGCGAAGCTATGGATGAAGAGAGCGCTCTAATATTAGATTATGCTGAAGAGCTACGGGATTATTTTGTTAAACCTACCATTATTGGCAGGGCGCTTATATGTATAAATAAATTGATAACAGCAGGTAGTTGTCTTTGCGCCGATTGCGGCCGCGAAGATATGGATGTTTTGATACTATCCGATAGATTAGCTTTAACATGTCCACATTGCGGAAACAGCGCATATATTTATGCTTCACGTTCATCAGATGTGTATTTACTAAATCGTATTTCTCGCATTAGTTTGCATGAAGAAGGTATGCGTATCAAATATCTTAGTATAAAAAAGGAGGATTTTACATGCCATTGGTAGCAATGAAACCGCTTTTAGCGGCGGCAGAAGCCAAAAAATACGCGGTTGGCGCTTTTAACTGCAATAATATGGAGATAATACAAGCTATAATAAACGCAGCAGAGGCGGAGCATGCACCTGTGATCATTCAGGCCAGCCAAGGCGCAATAAAATACGCAGGATTGGAATATATTGTGGCTTTGACCCGTATAGCGGCTGAACAAGCCAGCGTGCCGGTAGCGCTGCATCTGGATCATGGAACTAGTTTTGAACAATGCCAGCAATGTGTTGAAAAAGGCTTTACCTCGGTGATGATAGACGGATCAAAGCATTCATTGGAAGATAATATTGCTTTGACCAAAAAGGTGTTGGCAGTGGCGCGGCCGGCTGGCGTAAGCGTGGAAGGGGAATTGGGAAAACTGACCGGTACAGAGGATGATATTTATGTTAGTGAAAAAGAATCTATGTATACAGACCCTAAAGAAGCGAAGTATTTTGTAGAGCAAACACAAGTAGATGCCTTGGCTATAGCCATAGGTACAGCGCATGGACAATATAAAGGTGAACCTAAATTAGATTTGGAACGTTTAAGCGAGATAGTGAAGTTGGTAAATGTCCCAATTGTGCTGCATGGTTCTTCTGGGGTGCCAGATGAGGCAATCCTAGAAGCCATAGAGCGCGGCGTGAGAAAAGTTAATATAGATACCAATATTCGTGAGCATTTCATGGGAGCTTTAAGTGATGCTTTAAAAGCCAATCCACATGAATTAGATCCCCGTAAGGTATTGGGCCCAGCCCGCGCAGGAGCAACTGAGATCATACGCGAAAAAATAAGATTGTTTAGCAGAGGAAAACTTTAATATAAGTATATTCAATAATAGCAATATAACGTGAACGGCTATAAGCCGTTCACGTTTTTTTTAGCCTAAAATGTATTTTAACTGCATAGTAATTTAATTTTTAAAAATAACATAAGTATTTTATAATTTGTAACCGTAAAGTGACTAGTAAATGATATAATAGTAATAGTTAACATGTTAGGCAGGTGCAATATATGCGCACACTATTACTTGCGGGAACTTTTCAAAATGCGTTAAGCAAATATGGCCTGGATATCATTAATCACGAAAACCTTACTGTGGATGAAGTATTGCTTTTTTTACAACAGAATCAGCCAAACTACGATCAAATCATTATTACAGACGAGGCTATGTTCAATAGTGATTTCTACACTGTTAACGCCACTTTAAGAAGCATTATGCTCTTGCAAGAGAAAGAAAATAATAATTATCCGGTATTGCTGCTCACCAATAATGTTCTACTGCAAGAGATAAATATTTCCGGCGTAGAAATACATTTTTATAATAGTGTACGAATCAATATTTCTCATTATCTAAATTATCTTGGCGCTTCAAATAAAAACGGCGCAGATAAATCAAGTAAAAAGGGCTCAAAAGGGAATGCCTTACCCACAACATACGAGAGTGTTTTGCTAAACAGTAAAGAGAGTATTCCGAAAACCGCAAAAAAAAATATCATCGAGCGCTTCAAAAAAAACAAAACCATGTTTTTCCCCGAGTCGTCTTCTACCGATAAGGCGTTTACCTCTATTAGCTGCGATATTAGCCGGGTCATAGCCATTTCGGGTTGCCGTGGCTCGGGAGTAACCAGTACCGCCGTTAATTTGGCGCATATAGCCAGTCAAAAGGGTTTATCTACGATGCTGATCGATTTAGATATTATGAATTGCGCACTTAACTTATACTTTTGTGAATATTACGATACTGCAGAAAGAGAGCATGATATAGCTTTTTCTCTTATCCGCAATTTGGCTAAACCTCAAGATTATAAATTGAATACTTACAGTAATGGCAATCTTTACCTCACTACATTAGCATATTCATTTCATGATACAGAATTATTGAAGCGTTTTTATTCCGGTACAAAACTAATTAATATGCTAACAGTGTTTCGTAAACATTTTCAATTATGCATATTAGATATGCCTTTTGATGTGATAGGAAAATTATCGGAAAGTATTTTGTATATTGATTCCTTCGGTATATGCCTACCCAATAACTTGTATGCTATTACCGGCGCCTTAAGAGCCGTGCAAAGCTTATTTGTTGCAGAAGATCTGGAATCTCTTTTTAGTAAATCTAAAATAATCGTCAGTAAATTTAATGAACAATCTACCATACACGATGATTTTTTTGCACCAGAGACAGTTTGCGAATTATTATTAGAATTAAGCGATAACCGATATACTAGGGAATTTGAATTGGCGGGTTATATTCCATATACAACGGAGTTCGATTCACAGTTAGAAACAGATATACCAATATCCACTAGTAATGCACGTTTAAACAAAGCGTATACAGATGTTTTGCTAAGAATGATAAAAGGAGTGTTTTAAATGAAATTGGAAAAGGTAAAAAATACCCGAAGTAAAACAAAGCTGCCTTCCAGACGCAATCTATTCAAAAAAGTCACGGCAGTAGTGGTGAGCATAGCTTTTTTTATTGGCTCTTATTATATCATTCATACTGCCAGCGCCGCTGCTACAGATACTATAACAGTGCTGCGAATCAAAGCAAAAGACGGCGTGCCGGCAGAAGCTGCTTTAATTATGGATGATTTAGAGAAATACGATATCATTCGTAAAGAATACCGCCAGGAAATGGTACTGGCCGAAGATCTTGAAGATGTACTTGAAAAATATACCACGCATTATTTGCGCAATGCCGCCATACTGTATTACGATGAAATTACCATCGAATCGCCGCGAAAAAACGAATGGCTATATATGTACCTTAATGAAGGTATTTCTGATAAAGAAATACTTAGTATTCCTTTCAATTATTTGGAAAGCGGCGGTGATATTTTAACGCCGGGAGATATGGTACGTATTCGGGTAAAGTATGAGGCGGAAGAACCCGAAGAAAATTATAACAGCTATATTGAGGAGGAGGAAAACTATTATCGGGCTCAGGCAAAAACAAATAAGGTAGAAGTAACCGCAGTTTTATTCGATAGCATAGAGGTTACGGATATGTTAAATAATAAGGGCCATTCGATATATGAAGTGTATAGAGAAATACTTAGGTATCCGGAAAGCGAAAGACAAAAACTATTAAAAAGCAGCAATTTCATTAGTAGCATAATACCTAAAACACTGGTGTTGGCAGCTACTTCCGAACAAGCGGAACGTTATATGCAGTATAAAAGCAGCAGCAAAGGAATTCTCATCACTTTATTGCCCCGAGAGCGCGAAAGCACCATACTAGATCAGCTACCAATTTTAAGAATGGAGATGGAAATATGGAGCGGCAATCAAAAACAATAAACAAAATCAGGGAAAAGGCGGCTTCGCGGGAACAGTTCGATGCCAATGCTTATGCAGGCAAATTACTTTATAGTGTCTTTGGCTTTATCTCAAGCACAGATTTTACCGATAACGCTATTTTGATCAGCAATTTAGGCTATATAATGGCGCGGCAAAACTTTAATGTTTGTGTGGTCGATTTTAAGGTTTTTTATCCCAATTTGTATTTGTACCTCGATGTGCCGCAAAACCTCAGAGGCAATGGATTACTTGCTGTATTAAAGGACGATAAGGCAGATTTACGGGAAGAAGTTAAGCCAACTAAATATACCGGGCTTTATCTTTTATCCCCCAGCCCACAGGATTTGATGGAAGAGTATTTTGATTTCAGTGTAGACAAAGTATGTGAAGTGATTGAAATCATAAAAAAGAAATTTGATATAGTATTAATAGATATACCTAATAATCCCCCTTTGGAATTTTGCCTGGGGGCGATGAAACAAAGCCATATGGGGTTTTTTACTGCCTCGGAAAGAATCGACGCTTTAAGCAATATTACACGTCTTTTAGATTTTGTAGATTCTGTGGGGGTAAGCGTAGCCAAGTTCACCAATATTATTTTTATGAATATGCAAGATATAAAATACGATTTTAGTATGATCAAAAAACTGAAGTTCAAAATTGTAGCCGGCTTACCCCTAATAAAAGGAGCTGCTGCTGATGCTTTAGAAGGCAAACTATATATAAAAGACAATTCGCTGGTCAATAACTTGTTTAAAAAGGAAATAGCCAAAATAATCGCTAGCATACTGGAGCAAAAATAAAATCAATAATTCTTGGGAGGTTTGTATGAAAAAAATAATAATGAAAATAATTGGCAAGCTATGTATGGCGCTTACTATCACATGTTTATTGTTATCGTTAGTAAACGCGGCACTTGTAGCTTATGCAGATAGCGGCAGGGAAGTATACGACCCGGTTTCGGCGGCTATGCAAAGTTTTCCCGATGTTGTGGGTGATCATTGGGCTGCTCCCTTTATCATGCGTTTGGTGAACGAGAATGCCATAAACGGTTATCCGGATGGCAGCTTTGGCCCTACTCGCAGCATTACCAGGGCGGAATTTGTTAAGATCACGGTAAACTCTCTTTTAGAAGTACCGCCAAGCCCTTTACCGGGGCAGCATTGGGCAGTTAATATTATAGAAATAGCGCAAGACAATAATCTGTTAGAAGCAGGAGAATTCGCTCCAGACACTTGGGATCAACCAATTAATCGTCAGGAAATGGCTAAAATCATGGCAAGAGCCAGTCAATATATTAGAAAGGAAGCATTGGACACAAATACGGAAAGCTATAGTTCAAAAATAGTTGATTTTAATACTATCAGCGACGGCTATAAGCCTTATATTGCGCAGGCTTATGCCAAGGGTTTGGTAACCGGCTATACTGATGGCAGTTTTGGCGGAGAAAGGCCTGCTACTCGTGCTGAAGCTTCCGCGATGCTAGTACGCTTGCTAGATCCGGCATATCGCTTATGCGAGATAACTTTCGACCCGGCTGTAGACGTAGCGGCGGATGGACGTATGAAGCTGGCTAAAGCGGAACAATATTTAATGAAGAATTTGCATAGCTTAAAGTTTTATACGGAAAACGGTAAGTTTTATTTTGAAGGCTATGTAGCAGAAGTGCCGCCTGACTTTGATAATTGGATAGCTATATCCTTTCAGTTCAAACAAGGCAGCGGCTTGCCGGTGGCAGATTATGATACAATCCCCTCAATTCTGTTTCATGAAGATGTAGTAATTTTGCCGCGGGTGGGACCATTTAAAGAAGAGGTAGCAGGTATCAGCGGCCCGGAAATAATCGATAATATTATGGTGACAATGGCCATAGAAGCTCCCAATCATACCAATACAACATATAATCAAAAAAGTTATGAAGTACTTTGGCTATTTTATTCAAATAACGATAACCGTATTGCTTGTATTGATAAAATTGGCATAGAAGAACAAATAAACAAGTTTTACGACTTATCTCAAATTTTTCAATGGTAATTAATGCTGTGATAAGAATAATGGGTGGAAAAATATGAATATGAACATACAAAAAACAATAATAAAAATCTTAAGCAAATGTTTATTATGGGTAGTTATTGCAGCGGCCGGGTTTGTTTATTTGCCACATGTATTTGGCTTAGCCGGGGCTGTAAAATATGCGCAGGGGGCGGAAAAAAAAGCAGATGCACCTTGGTATAATTTACTCACGGAATTACCCAAAGGACAAAAATCATTCTTTAGCATGGCTAAAACCCTGAATCTATCGGCTTGGCGTTTTAGTGGTAATTATTGGAACTACGGTACAGATATTAATAATACCAAGAGTATACCGGCCGATAGAACAAATGACAGAGATATTTTGCTAAAGGCTCTTCTGCATGAATGGGAATTTCGGGTTGCTTTACCAAAAGAGGTAGCTGATGAATTAGGCGCAGGTTACAGTGTTGAGATAGCTGCTAAAGGAGATTGGGGGCTTAATGAAAGCGAACTTTTTTTTCTCAAAGACCCGGCTTCATTTCAGTATAAACTGGAAGATAAATATCTCTATATAAAGGCGTATCCTCAAATAAGAATACGTGACGATGTTTTTTTTAATAAATTGATTACTAACTACGATATAAGAGTTCCTCTGGTAGAACCGCGTTATGGCGTCAATACTTTTGCCATGTTCGATTTCAACGGTACAGATTTAGGTAGTGCATCTGGTTATATGAAAATCGATCGGCCATCAATGTCCCAGCTTCAAGAAGAGTTAGAGTATTGTGCGGAAAATAAGTGGATACACCCTACGCAAATAATTAATGCCACCGGTGTTTTGCAAGGATATTATAATGAGAATCAGATGTTTGATATTGCTATTTGGAAAAACGATAAAGAAAGCATAAGAAATTCTCATGAAGTGAAGATCGGCAACAATACTTTTGCTCCCGGGGGCGCCATTGGTTTAAGTTTCTGGTATCCGCTCAAACTTAGTTTTTATTTGGAAAAGAACGAAGATGTGGCGGTAACAAATATTACCTATACTCCTTTGATTCCCCATAGCCAGGCTACGGTTACAGTCACGGTAGCCAATTATGGCATGAGCGCGCAATTACCCAAACTCAGTTTTGTGGTTGACGGCGTTTCGGCTAAAAAAACCGTAAATATTGTTCCTGCCTTACAGCCTCATGAAATACGAGAATTGAATTTCGATTTTTTTACCCCAGAAGAGGGCATGCTGGTTATTACGGCGGAAATCAACCCATTGCGTTCCGATAATACCAGGGATTTTAATGAAGTAACATACGATAATAATATATATAGCGTAATAGCTCCCATAAATATGCCGGAATTTGGCAATTTGCCTCCCTGGGTATTAAGTAAAAAACTCATCTTTACTACCTCGCCGCCGGCGGTAGCCGAGTTGAAACTGCCTGCTGCTTGTTGGTGGGCTGGCAGCGCTGAAGGAACATTAAAGGTGTACAATATAACGCCGGATTTATATCACGATTTTAAAGCAAGAGATCTCCATTTGGATGCTGTGGGTTTAAATACCGTAAGTATAGCTATAAAAAGGCCCAGCGCAAGTTTTAGCGAGTATATAAAAATCAACACCAAATTGTGCCGGGAAGATTTTGGCGACGACCCAGCCGGAATTTTGGGTCAGCCATTTTGGGCGGAAAATTATGATTTGCTTAAAACGGGTATAATAGATACCGGAGGCAGTGTACAAAGGCGATATGGCTACAAATGGTATTGTGGCGGTTGCAGCGGCGTAGACGATGAAATATGCAACGGGCATGTAGACTATGCTTATGCCGAGGCCGATTTCGACCCCATAGATTGTCGAACTGTATATATCGCTAATGTGTATAATGGCATGGATGAACTGACTTATCAAAAGCCGGTGCATAAGC
>JGI24705J35276_12237870_pt1 | contig 13707 bp, 2 predicted proteins | sample TergutNt197P4_FD_35276 | JGI IMG/M metagenome (IMG submission 35276) | reverse complement strand
TAACGTCGATAACAGCGGCAAAACTACCTGGCAAGCGATAACAGTCAAAAATTTTGTAACATCCTCTGAGGTGACATTGGATATCCGCAACAATAATTTATCGTTGGCAGGTCTTGCCGGACTTGCGCTAAACATACAATCCGGAGTGAATCTACTCTGCTCGCAATCCATTACCAAACAGGCGCTTTTCCCGGATGTGGATTTTAGCGCCGAAAAATATTCTTCCTCTACAGCATTTAAATTCTACAAGGAGGGAAGCGAACTGACGGAAGGAACGGATTATACCGATAATGGAGACGGGACATTCACCTTTGAAGCAGCGTATGAAAATCAAACAATCTCCTGTAAACTGACCGACCCTGCCATTCCTATTGTCGATTATTCAGCCGATAAGTGTATAGAATACACATTCAAATTGGTGGATGACCCGGGAGAATTGGCTTCGGTGGCTATAGCATCTACTCCAAACAGCAGCGTCATTTTTGATGGTGAAAATATTCAGCTTGACGCTACCGTTTTAAATCTGGGAGGAACCGCTGCGAACAATACGACCCTCCTTTGGGAATGCATCCCTGCGGGAGCAGGCAGTTTCAGCAACACAACGTCCGCTCATACGGTGTTTACTCCCGGAACAACCGACGCTGTTCAAATAAAATGTACGGCTACTCAAGATATTAGCGGGAAAGTCACCGAAAAAAGCGATATGCTCTCATTCACATTTACCGCCATGCCCGAATTTGTGACTCTCAACGTAACAGGAGGCGGAATCGGCGGAGACATAGACGCCGCACTATCGGGCGATCGCATAGATCCAAGCCATATTCGCCACCTCAGGATAACAGGAAATGCAATGTCTAACGCCGATTGCCGGACAATCGTCGCTACGTTTATCAATCTGGTGACATTGGATTTCAGCGCTTATAATCAGACTATTCCCGATGCGGACGAAGATGGAGTAGGCGCTTTTGAAGGATTACCCGTCAAGCGGGTTAAATTTTATGAAAACGAACAAACGATAGGCTCTTATGCATTTAAAAACTGTGTGAATCTGGTATTTGCAAGGTTAGATAGAAGCATTGTGAACGACGGCGTTTTTGAAGGCTGTACGGCGATGAGCGGAGCCTCGTTCCATAGAGACCGTACTGCCGCAGCGATTGCCGGAAGCGACCCATTCCCTGCAGGTATCAAAATTTTCGTATCGAGCAGCAACAGCAACGCTTTTATTTCCGCGTTGCCCCCCGACCATGCCGAAAATATCATGAACGGAGTTGACATGCCTTACGCGATTGCTACTCCCGATGAATTGGATGCTGTGCGATGGTTCAACGGCGGTCGCAATTTTGAATTGGATAATGATATTGATTTGGATGAGTTTATTACCGATAACCCCGATCTGGAAATTAGAACGTATGGCTGGTATCCCTTGGGCGACTGGAACAATAATTTTGAAGGCGTTTTCGACGGGAAAAACCATGTTGTTTCCAACTTATGGATGGCAAGAGCCCAAACAGACCAAACTGCGAATGTAAGTATCGTACCGCTGCGCGGAAATAACGGCGTCGGCAGTACGAACAGTTACGACCAGAAAGGCTTGATAGGCTGTAACAGAGGAAACCCGTTGGCGGTCAAAAATCTGGGCGTCACAACCAAAACAGGAAAATCGGTAAGAGGCGGCGGCGACGTTGGCGGTATTGTCGGATTGATTAACAGTTTAAGCATGGAAAATTGCTACTTTATCGGAACGGTTGAAGGAACAGGGAATACAGGCGGATTGCTGGGGACGTCCAATAGCGGCAACACTACTATTGTTCAATCCTTTGCCAAAGCGAACGTTAGCTGTACCGGCGCCGACTGCGGCGGCTTGGTTGGCATGTTCAAAGGGAACAACAATAGTTGCTACATCAAAGAATGTTTCTTTAGCGGCTCAGTCACCGGAGGAACTCAACCCTCGGGACTTGTCGGAGAAGTTCAGACAGACAATTTTCTTATTCAAAATTGCTATGTAACAGGCTCCGTTAGCGGTACGGATAACGTGGCGGGCATAATAGGAAAGTCGGGAAATTATGCTGCTCCTAAAGTGGAAAAATGTTACGTGACAGCCACAATCATAGATACTTCCAACGGATCGGGAGGCGTATTCGGCAATACAACGTCATCGGCGGAAGCCAACAGGGCTATTGCTGTCGATAATTTCATTTTAAGCGATCAAATCAAAAGAGGCACTGCCGGTTCGGCAGCTAATACCGTATTGATAGCTTATGGCAACAACGGAGCTCTCAACCCGCTAACTACAAACAATAAAGCTTTCGACGGAATTGAATTCAACGGAAGCGGATCGTATGCGCCTGATAACTGGAATACGGGATACGTAGATCAAAAAACCGCAGAAGAAATCATCAATTGGAGGATGGACGGAACAAACTATATCGATGAATTTGATCAAAGCGGTTGGAATTTAGACGATGTATGGTATCGGGTCAATGGAGAAAACTATTTATTACCGGTATTGAAAAGCTTGCCTTTGTCGGAACAGCCTGCCGAAACTCCCGAATGGCTCCGGATCTCCGATATGTCGAATGCACAAATAATCATCGATGTATTGGGCGGCGGAAATGTGACTCCTGAAAACGGAGCGGACGGATACTACGAGGAAGTTACGGGTAAAACCGTTACGTTTACCGTGACTCCGCATACGGGAGAAGATTTGCTATCCTTTACGGTAAACGGCATCGAAAAAAAAGATGAAATAACTGCCGGAGAATACCGGATAGTGAATGTATTCGGCAAGAATACCGTCAGGGCGGTATTCAGCGGCTTGGCTAACCCCGGCGAATTGGCGTCTGTGGATATTACGCCCAAATCGTCCGGTACTTTTGCCGGCGAACCGGTTCAATTCACGGCTACAGCCTTGAATTACCTTAACGCAGCGGCAGAAAACACAACCTTCCTTTGGACTTGCGACCCGTCAACCGCCGGAAGCTTTAACGACGCTACATCGGCGACTCCGCTGTTTACGCCGGCAATTGCAGGAAACATCGATATCACCTGTGTCGCTACCCGGGACGATATACAAAAAGACAATACGGTGACGATTGCTCCGGTAGCGCTGACAAGCCTGGAATTAATACCCGCCCCGCAGTTCTTTAACGGTATCTACTTCCAATCGGAAGCTGCGACGATTACTTTCGGCGTTAAGGCAAACGGAACCGATATTACACGTGCAAGTTTCCTGAATGCCCTTACGCTTAACGACAATATGGTCGTTCAAGACGGCAAATTGGTATATACCCCTCAAACTACCGGCTCCATACCCGTAAATGTTAGCTTGGGAAGCGTTACGGCTACGAAAAATTTAACCGTTTATCCAGCCGGCGCCGGCTTCATGGATAAAACCGAAATGACCGCCGATGCAAGTTCTGTTGATACGGAAAGAAGTCTTACTGCCGATTTGGCTATCGACGGAGATACAAGCACCCGCTGGGCTGCTTCCCCGACCGGATTAAACGGCGGCAATAAGAATCAGGAAGAATGGCTCCGCATCGATTTGGGTGGATCTTATACATTGAATATGATTCAAATCGACTGGGAAGCGGCTAAGGCAGCCGTTTATGAAATTTGGGTTTCCGACGAAAAAGACGGAACATACACCAAGGTCGGAGAAGAAATCAACACTTCGAACGATACCGACCACCTTATTGTCCGCACATTATTGGAAAATCCTTCAGGCGATGATGTTGTAGCTCGATTCGTGAAAATCGATTGCCAGGAACGAACGGCAAACGACTGGAACTGTTCTATTTTTGAAGTTGAGCTGCTTGGAACGCAAATTGTCGGATTTAATTCCGTATCTGCCGACGGCAAGCTGATAAAAACCGAATACTACGATTTGCAGGGGAGACAGGTAAGACAACCGGATGCTAAAGGCGTTTACATTGTGAAGAAAACCTTTGATTCGGGGAAAGTAACTGTTTCCAAATTAATTAAAGTATCCAACAACACGATTATTAAGTAATAACTAATTAATAAACAGTTGTCAAAGCAGAGGTTGCCTCGAAAGCCTGTCATCCCGCGCCTGACGCAGGATCCCTTGCTTTCGAGGCGGCCTCTCTTTGTTAAACAAAACATATCGATGAAAAAACGCGCTCTATTATTATTTCTCGGAATATCTTTCGTTATATGCTTACCTGCTGAGGCTTCGAAGAATAAAATCATGATTAACAGTTCCTCCGATAAAGTGAACTGGAAAATAAAACCGCAATCGGACGTGGACGCCGACAGTGTTAAGCTCTTACAACCGGGGTATGACGCATCCGGCTGGGTTGAAGCGGATGTACCGGGAACCGTATTCGGCTCTTACGTCAATGCAGGCTTGGAAAAAGACCCGAATTTCGGAGATAACATCTATATGGTGGACAAATCCAAGTACGACCGTAATTTTTGGTACCGCACGGAAATAAACGCCGCATCTTTTCCACAGGATGAACATGTATGGTTAAACTTTGAAGGGATTAACCGGAAAGGAGAAGTTTTTTTCAACGGCGTGCGACTGGGCTTGCTGGATGGCTTTATGGAACGGGGATGCTTTGATATCACTCCGCTGATTCATTCTTCCGGCGCCAATGTTTTGGCTGTCCTGGTCTATGTGCCGACCAATCCCGTTCCCAACTATGCAAGTCCGACTTACATCTCAAGCGCCGGTTGGGATTGGATGCCATATATTCCCGGATTACTATCCGGCATTGTCGATGAGGTCTATCTGACAACTTCAGGAGGCGTTACTTTGATTGATCCGTGGATACGCACCGATCTTTCCGCAGCTAACGATACGGCATACGTTCATTTGCAGGTGGAATTGAAAAACAACTCGGATGCTGCAAAAACAGGAATATTGAAAGGCGTCATTCTACCCGGAAATATCGAATTCTCGCGGGAGATGAAGATTGCCGCAGGAAAGCAGCGGACTTTCTTCGTCAATCAGGGCATAAGCGATAGCTTGATTATTGTCGATCCCGAACTGTGGTTGCCCAACGGTTATGGAGAACCGAACTTATATACCTGCGAACTTTCGTATGAAATAGACGGCACGGTTTCCGACAGCCTGACTGTTACTTTCGGAGTCAGGAAGTATGAGTATGATACGCTGCCCGGAGGCGCTTTCAGGTTAAAAATCAACGGACAACCCATTTTTGTAAAGGGAGGCGACTGGGGAATGAGCGAATACATGCTCCGTTGCCGCGGAGCGGAATACGATTGGAAGGTACGTTTGCATAAAGAAATGAATTTCAACATGATTCGCAACTGGATAGGCTCCGTCACCGATGAGGAATTTTATGAAGCCTGCGATAAATACGGAATCATGGTTTGGGATGATTTCTGGTTAAACTCCCACAACAATCTTCCGGACGATGTTTTTGCATTCAATAAAAATGCAGTCGAGAAAATCAAGCGCTTACGCAATCATCCTTGCATAGCCGTATGGTGCGGCGACAACGAAGGCTATCCCCTACCCCCGCTCGATGGCTGGCTGCGCGAAGATGTGAAGACTTTCGATGCGGGCGACCGCCTGTATCATTCCATCTCCAACAGCGACAACCTTTCCGGGAGCGGACCTTGGACAAACTTTCATCCCAACTGGTATTTTACAAAATACCCCGGAGGATTCGGTAAAAACGTGCTGCCCGGCTGGGGTTTCCGCACGGAAATCGGCACAGCGGTATTTACCAACTTTGAAAGCTTTAAAAAATTCATGCCGGAAGACAGTTGGTGGCCCCGCAATGAAATGTGGAATAAGCACTTCTTCGGAAAATCGGCAGGCAATGCAAGCCCCGACAAATATTTCTCCACCATTGCCCGCAATTACGGAGAGCCGGAAGGCATCGAAGATTTTTGCACCAAATCCCAACTGTTGAATATCGAAGTAAACAAAGCGATGTATGAAGGCTGGCAACACAATATGTGGAACGATGCTACCGGGATTATGACGTGGATGAGCCAGTCGGCATATCCTTCGTTTGTGTGGCAAACGTATGATTATTACTACGATTTAAACGGCGCTTACTGGGGGGTGAAAAGCGCCTGCGAACCGGTGCACATCCAATGGAGTTATGCCGACAACACGGTGAAGGTAATAAACGCCACATTGAACAAACTGCCGGATATGACCGCAGAAGCAAGAGTTTACAATTCGGATGGAAAAGAACAAAAGAAATATTACCGTAGCCAAAAAATCGATGTGCCGGACAACAATATGACCGACGCTTTCCGGATGGATTTTTCCATTGATAACCTGGCGTACAAAAAGCCGGCGGTAGCTTCGTCAACAACAAAAGATGCGGGAGACGCCGGCGCCGTCACGGATGGTAGCGACGGCAGCCGTTGGTCGAGCGAATACAGTGATGACCAATGGATTTATATCGACCTCGGAAAACCCGAAGCAATCGGCACGGTGGTGCTGAAATGGGAAAATGCTTACGCGAAAGAATACGAGCTGCAAATTTCGAACGACGCCGCCGCTTGGGAAACCGTTTATCACAATGCCGACGGCAAGGCGGGATTGGATGAAATCAATTTGTCGGTCACCGCCCGGTACGTCAAAATGAAAGGCATTAAAAAAGCTACCCAATGGGGATACTCCTTGTACGAAATGGAAGTATATGGAAAAGACCGCATCAAATCGGACTTAACACCGGTGCATTTCATCCGTTTGAAGCTGACCGACAGCAAGGGAAAAATTGTATCGGAAAACTTCTATTGGCGTTCAAACGTGCTGGACGACTACCGGACATTATCGTCCCTGCCGGAAGCCAAGTTGAAAGTCGATTCGAAAATAAAGAAACAGGGAGAAAAAAGCATCATCATCGCCGACATAAAGAATACGGGGTCGTCGGTAGCCTTTGCTATCCACGTACAAGCGAAACGCGCCGCCGACGGCGAACGCCTGTTGCCGGCAATCATGAATGACAATTATTTCACTTTACTGCAAGGCGAAAGCAAACATATCGAAATCGAATTCGATACCCAACTCTTGCAAGGCGGAAATTATAGGCTCGAAGCAAAAGCGTACAGGTGAGTTGAGAACGACACACGGCGGGCGGAACGGCGCATAGCGCCAAAGCATTTATAGCCGTATGCGATAGCGCGCGGATTTTTAAACCATAAATTTATGAAAGTCATTTTTTTAAGAATTGCATTATTCTCTTTTTTCCTGATTGCAGTCCGGCAAGTCGAGGCGCTTGACGTTGACAGCGTCCCGTACAGGGCAAGCGAGAAAACCGGAGATGTATATATTATTTCGAATGCTCACCTCGACACCCAATGGAGCTGGACTGTTCAGACTACGATTAACGACTATATTCCGAAAACTTTAGATCAGAATTTCGCCTTGATGGATAAATATCCCGATTTCAATTTCAATTTTGAAGGCGCTATCCGCTATATGTTTGCAAAAGAATACTATCCCGAAAGATACGATAAATTAAAAAATTATATTGCCGAAGGGCGATGGATGCCTGCCGGCGGAGCGATAGACGCATCTGACGTCATGACGCCTTCGGCGGAATCAATTATTCGTAACTTTTTATACGGGCAATCTTTTTTCATGAAAGAATTTGGTATCAGAGGCGGTCGCGACATTATGCTACCCGACTGTTTCGGATTTCCCTATTCGCTGCCTACTCTGGGAAAACATTGCGGCAGGGATGTCTTTCATACCGCAAAACTTGCCGCCGGCGGAGGATCGCCCGATTATGGAAATTTGTATCCCTATCAAAACTGGCAAGGCGTGGACGGTTCAAAAATTTTGGCTGTACTGAAGCCTCAGCCCTACGACAGTTACGAAGTCTATCAATGCGACGTCAGCTATGATACGAATATTGCTAATGAAGCAAATTCCAATAAAAGAACATTAGGCGTTCCTACCGTATTCCGGTATATGGGACCTCGGGGCGATACCGGAGGCGCTGTTCCGGATATCAACGGACAGTGGATGGAAACAAGCTTGGCGGGAACAGGACCTATTCAGGTTCATTTGACTTCTCCTACACAGTTTTATGAAAGTTTTACTCAGGAACAAATAGACGCATTGCCTGTATGGAACAGCGAGCTTCCCATGAAAACGCACGGCGTCGGATGCTATACTTCAAAAACCATCTTGAAATATTGGAACCGCAAAAATGAATTATTAGCCGATGCTACCGAAAAATCGTCTTATGCGGCTCACTGGTTGGGCGGATTGAATTACCGGTCGGAGCTGATTCGCGACTCATGGGTAAGAATACTCCAGCATCAGTTTCACGATGATCTGACAGGCACGTCTCTTCCGAAAGCATACAGCTATACCCAAAACGACCACGTGCTGGTTCAATTGGATTTATCTAAAACATTAATCAATGCTGTCGGCGCTGTATCCCTTGATCTTTCCACCCAAGTAGAAGGAACGCCGGTAGTCGTTTATAATCCGCTGTCGATTCTTCGTGAAGATATTGTAGAAGCAAGTATCGATTTAGCGGAAGAGCCTTCCGGCATCAGCGTTTATAATAAGGATAATGTAGCTGTCCCGGCTCAAATCACAGGATATAAGGACGGAAAGCTATCGTTTATTTTTTTGGCAACCGTGCCTTCATTGGGTTATGAAGTATATGAATTACGATTGAACGACAATGCTTCAAACAACATCCCATCAACATTAGCCGTCACAAACAATACAATAGAGAATGACGAGTATGGAATAACCGTAAACGCCAATGGAGATGTTTCTTCTATTATTGATAAAAAACAAGGTAATAAAGAGTTGCTCTCGTCTCCCATCCGACTGTTGATGCTGTATGATAATCCCGGCTCCGATCATGCGGCATGGGAAATAGCTTATTCGACGCTCACAGCTACTCCGATGGAATATGTAGATGAAAATGTCGTAATCAGCATAGCCGAACAGGGACCTTTACGTTCGGCATTGAAGATTACCCGCGAAAAAGCAGGCTCGAAATTTGTACAATACATTCGAATGAGTTCAGGTGGGTCATCCGCCCGTATTGATTTTGTCAATGAAGTGGACTGGAGAACCAAAGAACGTCTGTTAAAAGTTGATTTTCCTTTAACTGCCGTCCGTACCATAGCAACTTTTGATACTTCCATAGGAGCTATCGAGCGTGGAAACAGAAACACAAACCTTTATGAGTTGAATGGTCACCAATGGGCTGACCTTACCAACAACGGTAATACTTTCGGTATTTCTATCCTAAACGATTGTAAATACGGGTGGGATAAACCGAATAATAATTCCTTGCGATTGACTTTGATTCACACTCCCAAGGCAACCTGGGTATATCCATATCAGGCTATCCAGGATATAGGATTAAACTGTTTCACCTATTCTTTCTATCGTCATACGGGAAAATGGAACGAAACCACTCAATGGGAAGCCGATAAGTTGAATCAACCCCTGTTGGCTTTTGAATCTCCGAAGCACGAAGGCAGCTTGGGACGGTCGTTCGAATTTGTAAAATTAAATACGGACAAGGTGGCTGTCAAAGCTTTGAAGAAAGCGGAAAATTCGGACGATATGGTTATTCGTCTGTATGAATTAACGGGAGAAGACCCGGATGATGTTCAAATTACGTTTCCGGCAACCATTCTTTCCGCAAAAGAAGTGAACGGAGTAGAAGAAGATATTCCGGAAAAAACGGTCACTTTCAACGGGAATAAAATCAGCTTGTCGATGACAAAGTTTCAACCTCGAACTTTCTCGGTCAAGCTTGCACCGGCTCCCGACCGGAAGGAAAATCCGAGTTCAATACCGGTGGAATTGCCATATAACATCGACGTTATGAGTTTTGACTCGAAGATGTATGACGGCAGATTCGGTACAAGCAATTTTGCCTATCCTGCAGAACTATTATCCGATGAAATTACGAGCGAAGGCATTCGTTTTACTATCGGAGACCGGACAGACGGGAAGTTAAACGCTATTCAATGCGTCGGGCAAAACATCCGTTTAGAAAATCCATCAGGCAGTAAAGTTTCTAAACTTTATCTGTTGGCAGCCAGCCAATATGAATTAGGGTCCAATGTCGAATTTAAAATAGATGAAGCTCCATACAAGATGCGTATCGAATACTTTGCAGACTTTCTCGGCTTGTATGACAGTCCGTACTCCGAAGGTTATTATAAGAAAGAGAATGCTGCATTTACAGCTACTCACCGGCACGATGTGGTACAGAGAAAGAATATAGCATACAGTTACTTATATATGTTTAAATACCTTATTCCGATTTCGGAAGATGCGCAAACGCTGACGCTTCCGAACGATCCCAATGTGATTGTGTTTGCTGCGACACTATCGGATAACCGGAACGATGATATCAGTCCGCTTTCCGATATAACCCATCTACCGGAATACAAAGATATTCAGCCGGCGGATGAACTGACGCCTTGCGGAGATTATCTGATACCGGAAACGGTTAATGCGTCCGGATATACGAATGCAAACGAAGCGCCTAAATATGCAGCCGATCAGGACCCTTATACCAAATGGTGCGACAACTCCTCTTCCAACAAATGGCTGGAATATGACTTCGGGAAAGAAGTTCAAATCTGTCAATGGAATGTAACTCATGCGGGAATAGAGGACGAAAATTTTATTACATCCGATTTTGCATTGCAACGATATGATTCCGGAAGTAAAACGTTCACAGATGTAGATGTTGTAGCAAACAACACAATGGGGAAAACATGCCGTCAAGTAGCGCCTTTTTCCACACAGAGAGTACGCTTAAGAATCGGCAAAGCCGAACAAACGGGGAATGCGGCTGCCCGCATATATTCTTTCCGGTTATTCGGCTCTCAGGAAAATGCCACGGCGCTTCCGAAAATCATTCAACCGGCTTCGGGCTTATTAGGTAATTATCCGAATCCGTTTAAAGAATTTACCGTTATCAAATATAATGCCCCTGAACAAGCCGCTTTCATACAATTGGATGTGTATAATATCACCGGTGTTAAAATCAGCGTTCAACGACAAACAACGTCTGGCGGATATGAAGAAATTATCTGGAAAAATCCAAGCCTGCCTTCCGGAATTTATTTCTACACAATCACAGCTACCTCCTCTGAGGGAAAAACAGTTAATCGGGAAACAGGGAAAATGATTATTTCTTTATAAAACTATTAACCGAGGTATCGTTGTCTTTATATATTTTTAATATGTAATATCCGGAATTAAGCCGGCTTACATCAATCGGACCACTTGCAATAACTCCTTTATAAACAGCTATTCCGCTTATGTTATATATGGTGAACTTGCTTCCGGACCAATCGCTTACCGGATTCAAATTGAGTTCATTTTCAACAGGATTAGGATAAAGGCGTATATTTGAGTTGCCCGTAACCGGCTTTATACCCAACTGTATGTCTTCTAATTTCCATAAAGCGCTTGGTTGCCCGAGATCATACATTTGAAATATTCCTGCATCCACGGTATCCAAACCGTCAAGTACATCCAAGACTTTGTCACTCGGCTTACTAATAATCTTAACATAATCTCCTCCCGCATCTTGTATAATAAATTGCTGAGCATCAAATTCTTTTTCCGGATCAATGGCTCCGAACAGTCGCCATTCCGCCAATTGCAGTGTATTGCCCGACCTGCAAGTCATATCCAGCCGATAGTAAGAATAGGCAGTTTCATTATTCTGAATATCGAAAAATTGCTCTTGTAATCTGGACGGAAAGGTAACACCCGAACGTATATCCAAAGTAGTCCAACTGTTACCATCGTTTGAACCTTGTAATGTCCAATTTCCCGGGTCACGAAGAATATTATCATTAGCAGACGTAAGGCTGTAACGCTTTACCACCCATGAATTATCAGCGTGGAATTGTACCCAACCTCTATTATTGAATGTTAAATATTTTGTCGAGCTTAAACCGTCTATCAGGTTTTCTATACCTTCTCCATCCGGAGAATCGTAGTATTGAGCTGTGATTTGACCTCCCATTCCGGTAATATTCAATTCATTACCATCCCATTGTTCAACATTTGCTCCTACATCATTACTAAACGAAACCATGCATAATTTCATATTACTTCCATGATTAACGATTTCGTAGTAACCATTGCCAATGTAATTAATATCAAAAAGTTGCGAATTACTTTCCGATTTTTCAGCTTGTACGAGAAGCGCTTTATTAGAAGCGCTTCCGTTTTGCATATCCATATACAAGTTGCTTTCATGGTTCTGAATCCGGTAAGTTCCCGACAGATTAATAATTCCTTCCCGCCGGATAATCAATGAAGTTGTTTTATTTTTAAATAATTCGGCGTCCAAATTCACAGAGGAAGAGGATATCATTTTTGAATTTCCGCTAAAATTGTCTTCATCAAATAATTCGGCGACATAACCGGCTTGCAGTTCAATGGAAGCAAGACTTTTATCAGGGAAGTTCATGGCAGTCAAATCTTCCGACAAATAATCGCCGACTTCCAATCCAATCCCTTTTCCGGTGAAGTCATCTCCTGCATACAATTTAGCAATACCGGTCAGACATGCTTCTTTGTCTGTGGTTCCTCCCACACACTCATGACAGGCGTCGTAATAAGCAGTCCCGTTCGGCACTCCTGCACAATCTTTTCTATTGGTCGTATAGGGTGAAAGCCCCAACAAATCAATCTGAATATGACGTGGACGGTACCAGTATTTATCGGTATATGACTGCTTTTCACAAGCAGAACAGAAGAATAAGCAATAACCGTAATTAGAAGAAAAAGAGATTGAATAATTTCCGTTGGGCAGTTTGGCGTGAAAATTCGGCATGTAAAACCAATAAGCAGAATCCTGTGGAGCTACATAATACTGTTGAGGCGTAGTCCAGGGACCTTGCGGATATTGGGCAAAAGAAAGCACAAGATTAGGCGTCATGGGTTCCATTGATACTTGGGCATAATTCTTCGGACCTAATTTTATTACCCCATCGGCGCTTATTATATTAGCTGAGGTACCGTTACTCATCCTGCTTGCTGCGGTATTTCCCTGAGTTCTACTCGTAGCCCAGCCTGTTCCTGTCCAATATTCCCATGCATCATCCGGATTCGTACTGTTACCGCTCAGATTACCCAAATTAGTCCGCGCCAGATGCGTATAATTTGTTGCAAACCAACCTGTATTTTCAGTTCTGTAGAGATAGATTTTATTGTCTTCATCATCTGTAAAGAAAGTCTCGTAGGTGTTGCCGTCCGGAATTTGTCTCTCCATTCCAAGATACGTCAATGCCGGATAAGAGAAAGAGGCAATATAAGAAACGTCCGTACCGGTAGCGGACCCGTTTAACTCGGTAACTTCAATCAGATATACCTTTACTTTATTATCCTCCAGTATGGCGTCCCCAACCCAGAAAAAGTTTTTTAGATTATGACTTCCATCATATTGCTCCAGCCCGGCTGGAATTCTGAAAAATACGTTTGCCCCATCCTGGTTTGTAACGGGATAGGACGTCAGATTTCCATCCACATCCTGTCTAGCCACTGCATTACGGACAAATGTTCCACCGGGGAACACGTTCGACTGACTGTTTTGCTGTCCGATAAAAGAATCATTAAAGAACCAAATGGTTTGTCCGTTGGGCAGTAACAAAGAAACGTCATTGTCACCGGCAGTCCATGTGCTGTTACCGCTTCGTTTGTATTCCCAGACGTAAGTGTTAATAACATCAATA
>JGI24705J35276_12237871_pt1 | contig 13714 bp, 9 predicted proteins | sample TergutNt197P4_FD_35276 | JGI IMG/M metagenome (IMG submission 35276) | reverse complement strand
GGCTCAAGGCTGGTCGCGGCAGCACCGGCATTTTCATCTATCCGGGTTACGAGTTCAAGATGACGGACAGCCTCATAACCAATTTCCATCTGCCGAAGTCTACCCTGCTCATGCTGGTTTCGGCATTTTACAGCAGGGAAGGCGTACTGGATGCCTACCAGGTTGCGGTAGCGGAAAAGTACAGGTTTTTTTCCTACGGGGACGCGATGCTGATGCTATAGTAGCGGAGAATATAAAAACGAAAGGTGGCAAATTATGAAAATTATCGACATGAGAAGCGACACTGTAACAAAACCGACAGATGCGATGCGCACTGCGATGGCGTCTGCTCAGGTTGGCGACGACGTCTATGGGGACGACTGCGTGACTAACGAGCTTGAGCGCCTTGCTGCTGAAATGGCTGGCAAAGAGGCGGCAATATTTGTGCCGTCAGGGACCTTTGGCAACCAGCTCGCGCTGTTTACCCATTGTAGGCGAGGCGACGAGGTTATAATCTACGGTGACTGCCACATCGCCCACGACGAGGCAGGCGCGCCTGCCATAATAGCAGGGGTGCAGCTGCAGACGCTAGAGGGCCGGGGCAGTTTGCCAAATGCAGTGTCAATCGAATCACGAATCAGGAAGGACCCATCGGACTTCCACTACCCGCCCACGGGGCTCATCTGCATGGAGACGGCTCATTCTGACGGGCGCGTTATTCCGCTGGACAGCATGGCCGCTGTTCACAAGACTGCCAAACGCTATGGGTTGCCGATCCATCTTGACGGTGCCCGGCTGTTCAATGCAGCGGATTATTTGGGAGTGAAAGCAGCAGAGATAACCAAATACGCCGACTCCGTCATGTTTTGCCTCTCCAAGGGCCTCTGCGCCCCGATAGGCTCGATGCTGGCTGGGACGAAGGATTTCGTCGACCTCGCCCGCAGGCGCAGAAAAATCATGGGCGGCGGGATGAGGCAGACTGGGATACTGGCAGCAGCTGGGTTGATTGCCCTGCGCGACATGACAGGCAGGCTAAGGGAGGACAGGGACAACGCAGTGCTGCTGGCGAACAAGCTGAGCAAAATCAGCGGAATCGCCTGCGAGCCAAGCGATGTCCACGCAAATCTTGTTTTCTTTGCCCTTGACGGAAACATTTCGGTTGACGCGCTTATGAACGCATTGAATGAAAACGGCATACTGGCAAATCCACCGGAGGACGGTTTGATGCGCCTAGCCACTCATTACTGGATAAGTGAGGAAGACGTGCAAAAAGTCGCCGATGTTTTTGCCAAGCATGTATAGGCGTCCATTCCAATTTGAATTGCTGAAAACCGACGGGCGGGCCAGGCGCGGGAGATTTTTCACACCGCACGGCGCCATTGAGACGCCTGTGTTCATGCCTGTCGGGACCGCCGCAACGGTAAAGGCCATGAAGCCGGAGGACGTGGCGGGCATTGGGGCTTCGATTATCTTGTCGAACACGTACCACCTCTACCTGCGGCCGGGGCACGGGATAGTCAGCGAAGCAGGCGGGCTGCACAAGTTCATGAACTGGAAGGGCTCAGTTCTGACAGACAGCGGTGGGTTTCAGGTGTTCAGCCTGGCAGACCTGCGGAAGATCAGGGAAGAGGGCGTAGAGTTCCGTTCGCACATTGACGGGTCGCTGCACATGCTGTCGCCGGAAAAGTCCATTGAAATACAAAACGCCCTGGGCGCAGACATCATAATGGCTTTTGACGAATGCGCACCATACCCTGCAGACTGGGAATACGTCAAAAAATCCTCTGAACGGACCACGAGGTGGCTGGCGCGGTGCAAGGAGCGCCACAAAAGCACAGAGCGGCAGTCTCTCTTTGGAATAATGCAGGGCGGCACCTACAAGGACATCAGGTACGAGAGCGCACAGGGCATAACCGAGCTGGATTTGCCGGGCTACGCGATCGGGGGGCTCAGCGTAGGCGAGCCAAAAGAGGTGATGTACGACGTGCTTGACAGCTCTGTTGCGCACTTGCCAGACAACAAGCCACGCTACCTGATGGGCGTGGGCAGCCCCGACTGCCTTTTTGAAGGCGTGGAGCGAGGCGTCGACATGTTCGACTGCGTCCTGCCGACGAGGCTTGCCAGGCACGGCGTGGCTATGACGGCTTTTGGGAACATTTCGATAAAAAACGCCCAGTACGAGAGGGATTTTTCGCCGCTGGACGCAGAATGCGGCTGTTATGCGTGCAGGAACTATTCAAGGGCGTACCTGCGCCACCTTTTCAAATCAAACGAGATGCTTTCCTCAACGCTCCTATCCACCCACAACATCTATTTTTTGCTCAAAACGATGGAGAATATAAGGGAAGCGATCGAAGGCGGCAGGTTTTTGGCGTGCAAGAAGGAGTTTTATGATAAGTTCGAAAGATGAAGGCTCGCGAGCGGGCGTGTGCGCCCACAACGAGGTTTGCGGAGGCTGCGACTACCAAGCCGTGAGCTATGAAGACCAGCTGCGCATAAAAAACGACGAAGTAAAAAGGCTTTTAGAGGAAAAAAGCGTCAAATTTGGCGAATACCTAGGCATAAGCGGCAGCCCGGACATGTACAGGTACAGGAACAAAATGGAATACACTTTCGGCAATATGGCCAAAGGCGGCGAACTGTCGCTGGGGATGCACCAGAAGCAGAAATTCATGTCAATCGCCACCGTAGACGAGTGCCAGCTCGTGGACGTCGACTTCAACGCCGTGCTGGCGGCGACGCTGGAATTTTGCAGGGAAAAAGGGTACTCCTTTTACAACAAAAAATCCCACAAGGGTTTTTTGCGCCACCTTGTGATGCGGCGAGGCGTGAGGACAAGCGAGCTTCTGGTCAATGTAGTCACGTCGTCGCAGGGGCATTTCCTTGCTTCCGAATATATTGGGGTTTTGTTCAATTTAAAACTAAACAATAGCATTGTAGGAATACTTAACACCGTGAACGACGGGCTTTCAGATACCATCAATTGCGACAAATTGAACGTTTTGTGGGGTAGGGACTATTATACCGAGCGCATAATGGACCTAGATTTTAAAGTCGGTGCTTTTTCTTTTTTCCAGACGAACGTGGCAGCTGCTGAGCGCCTTTACGCAGAGGCGGTAGCCATGGCGGGAGACCTAACTGACAGGGTGGTGTTTGACCTTTTCTGCGGGACGGGGACGATTTCGCAGGTCCTGGCAAAAAAAGCAAAAAAAGTGACAGGTATAGAGCTTGCCCATGAGGCGGTCGTTTCAGCGAGGGAAAACGCCGCGATGAATAGCATTGGCAACTGCGAATTTGTAGAGGGGGACGTGTTTGAAGCGATGAACAGGCTTGGCGCACAGCCTGATGTGATCGTGCTCGACCCGCCCCGGGCCGGAGTGCAGCCAAAGGCCCTGGACAAAATCATCCAGTACGGCGCCGGGCAGATCGTTTACATATCTTGCAACCCCAAATCATTTGTGGAAAACCTGTACTACTTGCAGTACTACGGGTATAAACCCGAAATAATAAAAGCCTATGACAATTTCCCATTCACAAAACATTGCGAATGCGTCGCGTCTTTGAGAAATTTATGATTCCCAGTTCAAACTTGTTGAAAAAAAGGTTTGAATGAATTATAATTAGATTGTTGAAATTTTGTGCGCCGTATGGAGGAAACGATGGGCAACAAAAAAAATACTTCGCTGGAGTACCAAATCTATCTATTTCACCAGGGCACAGCACACAAGGCATACGAACTGATGGGTGCGCACCCCGCAGAAAGGGGGGGCGCACACGGTTTTGTATTCCGCACATGGGCACCCAACGCGAAGAGCGTCTGCGTGGCGGGGAACTTCAACGGTTGGTCTTTCAGCAACCCGATGGAGAACATCTCGGAGCAGGGGCTCTGGGAAGCTTTTATTCCAGACATTCATGAATTTGAGCCGTACAAATACCTCATCGAAGACGGCTTGGGGAAAACGATCTACAGGGCCGACCCTTACGGGTACCATAGCGAGCTCAGGCCAGCTACGGCGTCGAAGCTCTTTTTGCTGGACAAGTACAATTGGAAGGATAAAAAATGGCAGAAGGCGCTTGAAAAAAAATCGCCTTATAGCGAGCCTGTGAACATATACGAGGTGCATTTCGGCTCTTGGAGGAAGTACAGCGACGGGAACTATTTTGACTACGGCAAAATGGCGGAAGAGCTGATCCCTTACGTCAAGGACATGGGGTACACCCACATTGAGCTGATGCCCATGTCTGAATACCCTTTTGACGGTTCGTGGGGGTACCAGTGCACGGGCTACTTTGCAGCCACGTCAAGGTACGGGACCCCTGACGGGTTCATGGCGTTTATCGACGAGTGCCATTTGAACGGGATCGGCGTGATACTGGACTGGGTCCCGGGGCATTTCCCGAAGGACGAAGCAGGGCTTCATCGGTTTGACGGCGAGTACTGCTACGAGTACAAGGACAGCCTAAAAAACGAGCACAAGGACTGGGGTACGATGATATTTGACTGGGGGAGGAACGAAGTCAAGAGCTTCCTCATCTCAAATGCCATCTTCTGGTTCGACAAATTCCATATAGACGGCCTGCGCGTGGACGCCGTGGCGTCGATGCTGTACCTCGACTACGGGCGGAATGGCAGGTGGCAGCCCAACATTTACGGCGGGAACGAAAACTTGGAAGCCATATCCTTCGTACGTGACCTCAACAAAGCTATTTTTTCGCATTACCCTCATGCGCTGATGATTGCGGAGGAGTCGACAGCTTGGCCGCTTGTGACAAAGCCATCCGACGTTGGCGGCCTCGGGTTCAATTTCAAATGGAACATGGGCTGGATGAACGATTCCCTTGAATACATAAAATGCGACCCGTATTTCAGGCAAGGGTGCCACAGCAAGCTGACGTTCGTGATGACGTATTTCACTTCAGAAAACTACATCCTGCCCCTGTCGCACGACGAAGTCGTCCATATGAAGGGGTCGCTGATAAACAAGATGCCGGGGGATTACGAAGAGAAGTTTGCCAGCCTGAGGGCATACCTTGCGTACATGATGGCCCACCCGGGCAAAAAGCTGCTCTTCATGGGAGGCGAGTTCGCCCAGTTCTCTGAGTGGGACTACAAAAATGAGTTGGATTGGCACCTCCTTGATTACCCTGCCCACAGGCAGTTTCATAGATTTGTCAGGGAACTGAACAGGTTCTACAAAAAGAAAAGCGAGCTTTGGGAAATCGACGACAGCTGGGACGGTTTTGAATGGCTCAACGCAGACGACAACAGCAACAACGTCTTGTCTTTCAAGAGGAGGGACAAGAGCGGCAGCGAGCTCATCGTCATTTCCAATTTCGCTGCGGTGGCGCACGAAAAATACGTTTTAAAGATTGACAAGTCCGAGAAATTCAAATTGCAGTTTTCCTCAGAGCAAGAAAAATTCGGGGGTAAAGGGCATGCTTACACGACTATCAAAAATTCTGTAGCAAGCGTTCCGGGGCTGAGCACAAGTATTTGGAAAAAAATTCAGGAGGTATAATTTATGCTGGGAATGGTAAAAAAAGAGACCATCGCTATGCTTCTTGCCGGTGGCCAAGGGAGCCGGCTCGGGGTTTTGACGAATTCCGTTGCAAAGCCTGCCGTGCCCTTTGGGGGCAAATACCGGATCATCGATTTTACGTTGTCGAACTGCGTGAATTCTGGCATCGACACCATAGGCGTCCTCACGCAATACCAGCCGCTGGAATTGAACACGTACATAGGGAGCGGGCAGCCTTGGGACCTTGACAGGCTTTTCGGCGGGGTGACCATACTGCCTCCTCACATCAAGGGCTCCCACGGGGAATGGTACAAAGGCACGGCAAACGCAATTTACCAGAACATCCACTACATCGAAACGTATTGCCCCGAATACATAGTTGTGCTTTCCGGCGACCATATCTACAAGATGAACTACAAGTGGATGCTTGATTACCATAAAGAGAAAAACGCAGACTGCACGATCTCTGTGCTCAACGTTCCCTACGAGGAGGCTTCGCGCTTTGGGATCATGGGCACCGACGCTGATTTCCGCATCTGCGAGTTCGAGGAAAAGCCAGAAAACCCGAAGAGTACGCTTGCTTCCATGGGAGTGTACATTTTCACTTGGAAAAAACTGCGGGAGTACCTGTCGAGGGACGAGAACGACGAAGATTCCGACAACGATTTTGGCAAGGACATCATACCGAGCATGCTCGACGGGGGCGAAAGGGTGTACGCTTACGAATTCAAAGGCTACTGGAAGGACGTCGGGACCATAGAGTCCCTTTGGGAGGCGAACATGGACCTGCTCGACCCAAATGTCCCGATCCAGCTCGACGACCCGCTGTGGAAGATGTATTCGAGGAACAACGTCCTGCCGCCCCAATTCATTGGCAGGGACTCGGTAATTGAAAACTCTTACGTGACGGAAGGATGCAAGATCGACGGCAGAATCACGAGAAGCATACTGTTCCCCGGCGTAACGGTGGAAAAAGGCGCTGCCATAAGGCATTCGATCATCATGCCCAATGCGACGGTGCGGGAAGGCGCAGTGGTCGAATACTCCATACTCGCGCCTGACTCCATCATAGGGAAATACGCTAGGGTGGGGGTTTCAGACAATACGGACGACGGGGTGCGCAGGCAGAACATAACGGTGGTCGGGAGAGGCTCGTCAATAGGCGAAAATGTTGAAGTAGGGGTAGGGCTGACGGTTTCCGGCAACATGCCTGCGAAGGAAGAAGGTGAAGCACAATGTTAAATGTTTTGGGGATCAATTTTGCGTACAACGACAGGGAAAACCTGCGCGAGCTTACCCAGCTGCGAACGCTTGCTTCGCTGCCCATCGCCGGGAAATACAGGATCATAGATTTTATATTGTCCGGCTTTGTCAACTCCGGCATCAACGACATATCGATCATAACCAAAAACAACTACCACTCGCTCGTAGACCACGTGGGTGCCGGAAACGACTGGGACCTGAACAGGAAAATCGGCGGGATCCGCATACTTACGCCGCTTTCACAGCCGGGGATGCTGGAAAACGTAGGGCTTTACAAGGGGACTGCGGAGGCTTTGGCCCGGAACCTGCATTCGATAAAGCGGACAGTGGCCGAATACGTCATCATGACCGGATCGAGCGTCGTATGCTGTTCGATCGACTACGAGGAGCTGCTGCACACCCACATCAAGAGCGGCGCGGACATAACGGCAGTTTACGCAAACTCGCTTAACGGCTATAAAAAAGTGCCTCTCGGAATCCCGGTCTTCTTCTTTGACGACAACATGAGGCTTATCGGGCTGCGCGAGAACGAGGACGACATAACAAGGCAGGAAGCCACTTGGAGCGTAGGCATCTTCGTGATCAAAAAATCTTTGCTCGAAGCCTTGGTTTCAGACTGCATAGCACGGGGGGGCTACAGCTTTTACTACGACATACTGGACTACCTGAAAGGCAATTTGATGATAAAAGGCTATCACTACAACAAGCAGTTGTTTGAGATCAGCGACGTGACCGGGTACATGAACGCGAACATGAATTTCCTAAAGAGCGACTTCCGCGACACTGCGTTTGAGAAACCCATATACACCAAAGTGAAAGACAGCGTGCCGACCATTTACTGCGAGGGGTGCAGCGTGAGAAACTCAATCGTGGCGGACGGGTGCAAAATCCAAGGGACCGTGGAGGATGGAATCATCTCCAGGGGAGTGAAAATTGGCAGAGGCGCAGTGGTAAGGAACTGCATAGTGATGCAAAACGCCGAGATCATGAGCGACGTAGAGCTGCAATACGTGATCATAGACAAGGACGTCATCGTGAGGGAGGGCCAAAAACTCATCGGGCACGAAAAATACCCGGTAGTCGTCGAAAAGAGAAGCATAGTTTAAATCTGTGGTCTTATAACGTCAACAAAACAAGAAAGGTACACGGTAATGAACGTATTATTTATTGGAAGCGAAGCAATGCCGTTCGCAAAGAGCGGAGGGCTTGGCGACGTGCTCAATGCACTGCCCAAGGCACTTACAAAAGAGAAGGTCAACACAGCTGTAATGCTGCCGCTTTACAGACCCATAAAAGAACAGTATTTTGGCGTGTTGGAAAAAACAGCAGAATTTGAAACTTCGCTTTCATGGAGGAAGAAATACGCAGGCGTGTACAAGATGAACCATGACGGAGTTGATTTCTACTTCATCGACAACCAGGAATACTTCATGCGGGACGGGTACTACGGCTATTTCGACGACGGCGAGCGGTTTTCGTATTTCTGCAAAGCCGCGCTCGATTCGCTGAGCTTCATCGACTTTACGCCCGACATACTGCACGTGAACGAGTGGCAGACGGCATTGGTGCCCATCTACCTCAAGTCGTACTATGGCGGGTGGCCGGAATACGACCGCCTGCGGACCGTATTCACTATCCACAACATCGAGTACCAAGGCGAGTTCGACCTTCGGATTTTGACGGACTTGTTTGGAATAAACGAGAAATTCACAGGGCTTTTGGAATACAACGGCTGCATCAACCTGATGAAAGCCGCCGTGGTGGCTTGCGACAGGCTGACGACAGTGAGCCCTTCCTACGCAGAGGAGGTGCAGTACGAATTCTACGGCAGGGGGCTTGAAAACATCGTCAAAGAAAATGCGTACAAGTTCACCGGCATCATGAACGGGATTGACGAGAAAATGTACAACCCAAAGAGGGACAAGGACATCTTCGCGAAATACAACCTGACCAACTTCGAAGACAAGAAAAAAAACAAAGCCGGGCTGCAGAACAGCCTAGGCCTTGAAGAGAGGGACGACGTAACGGTAATCGCGATGATAACACGCCTTGCCTATCACAAAGGGATCGACTTGGTCATAAGGTGTTTTGACGAGCTGATGCGGGAAAACGTGCAGTTCGTGATGCTGGGGGAGGGTGAAAAGCAGTACGAGAACTTTTTCGTGGCCAAAGAGAGGCAATACAAGGGGAGGGCAGTCTGCTACAAGGGTTTTTCCGAGAGCGTGTCGAAGAAAATATACGCCGGCGCAGACGTCTTCCTGATGCCTTCCATAAGCGAGCCCTGCGGGCTGGCTCAGATGATCGCCTCGAAGTACGGGACGATAGCCGTAGTCAGGGAAACCGGCGGGCTCAAGGACAGCATCAAAGCGTACAACCCTGAGACTGGCCAAGGCAACGGCGTTACTTTTATGCAGATCAACGCCCATGACATGCTGGGCGCCGTGAAGAGGGCGATTTGGCTCCTCGGGGACGAAAACCACAGGATGAAACTTGTAACGAACGCCTTTAAGAGCGATTTCTCATGGAAAAAGGGCGCCAAGCAGTATGCTAAGTTGTATAAGGAATTGGAGGGTTAGCAAATGAAAAAAAGGTACTCGTCTGACGAACTGAAAGAGTGGCTGGAAAGGATACTTCGGAATTTTGGAAAAGAGCCCAGCAATGCGTCGAAGCACCAGTACTACATAGTGGCGTGCCTCATGGTAAGGGACATCATGTCGAAGATTTGGACCGAAAACCAAGAGTCCAAAAGCCTTCAAAAGCAAAAAAAGGTCTATTACCTGTCGATGGAATTTCTGCCCGGTACTTCTCTGCGCAACAACGTGTTCAATTTGGGGCTCGACGAGCCTTTCAGGGAAGCTGTGCTGGCGCACGGGCAGAAACCCGACGAGCTTTTTGAGATCGACCCGGATTCCGGGCTTGGCAACGGGGGCCTCGGGCGCCTCGCTTCATGCTACCTTGACGCCATCGCCAGCCAGAACATGATCGGCAACGGATCGTCAATATGTTACGAGTACGGGATATTCAAGCAGAAGATAGAAAACTGCATGCAGGTTGAAGAACCTGACGACTGGATGAAGAATGGGCTGTACTGGCTGATCAAAAAAGAAGACGAGACCGAGGAGGTCCGCTTCGGCGGGAAGCTGGAGGAGGAATGGGACGCAAACGGCAACATGAAGATCATCCACAAAGACTTCACGACAGTGCTCGCGGTCCCGTCCGACATGCTGGTGTCTGGCTATGACAGCGACGTGATAAACTCTTTGCGGCTTTGGCAGTCCCAGTCCCCGATAAGCATAAACATGAAGCTGTTCGCGGAGGGGCAGTACTTGAAGTCGATGGAGGAGAAGCACAGGGCAGAGGTGATTTCAAAGATACTGTACCCAGAAGACGCGCACAGGGAAGGGAAGCAGCTGCGGCTCATGCAGCAGTACTTCTTCATTTCTGCATCGCTGCAGGGATTGACCCGGGAGCATTTTAACATGTACGGAAACTTGGACAACCTGCACGATAAAATCGCGATACACATCAACGACACGCACCCTACCATGGCTATTCCGGAGCTGATGAGGATACTGATGGACACCTACAACTACCCGTGGGAGGAAGCTTGGGACATTGTGTGCCAGACGGTGTCTTACACCAACCACACTGTCATGCCCGAAGCGCTGGAGCAGTGGCCTGAGAACCTCTTTGCAGAGCTCCTTCCGAGGATACACTCCATAATAGCGGAAATCAACAGGCGGTTCAACGAGGAACTTTCGCACAAGATTGCAGACCAAGAGTTTTTGAGGAAGGAGATGTCGGTCATCCTCGACAGCAAAATAAGGATGGCAAACCTCTGCGTCCTTGCTTCACACAAGGTGAACGGAGTGTCGTCCCTGCACAGCGAGATCATTAAGGACAAGCTGTTCAGTGGCTTCAATACCATCACCCCAGAAAAATTTACCAACGTCACAAACGGAATCGCTTACAGGAGGTGGCTGTGCCAGGCAAACCCGAAACTGTCCGCGTTGATCGAGACGCTGTGCGGAAACGGGTTCAAAAAGGACGCGAGGGAGCTTGAAGTCTTCATGAAGTACGCTGACAACGACGAGATATTGCGGCGGGTCGCAGAAATCAAGAAGCACAACAAGGAAAGGTTGGCAAAATACATAAAAGAACATAATAATATTATTGTCAATCCAGACTCTATATTCGACGTCCAAGTGAAGAGGCTGCACGAATACAAGCGGCAGACGCTAAACCTGCTCCACATAATCGACCTGTTCAACACGATCAGGGAGAACCGCAACGCTGACATCGAGCCTCGGACGTTCATATTTGGCGCAAAGGCGGCTGCGGGCTACAGCATGGCAAAGCGCATAATAAGCCTCGCCTGCAACCTCTCTGAAGAAATAGAAAAGTACCCGACCGTGAGGGACGTGATAAAGGTGGTGTTCCTTGAGAACTACTCGGTCAGCCTTTCGGAGCTGATCATGCCTGCGGCCGAGGTTTCGGAGCAGATTTCGCTGGCCGGCAAGGAGGCGTCGGGGACCGGCAACATGAAGCTGATGATAAACGGTGCCGTGACAGTAGGCACTGAGGACGGGGCGAACGTTGAAATACATGAAGTTGTAGGCGACGACAACATATTCATATTTGGGCTGGACGTTTCCGCAGTCGAGGCTTTGAGGCAGTCGGGCACTTACAACCCGTGGTCGCTTTGCCACAACAACCCTTCGCTTGAAAGGATTTTCAACAGGCTCACTTCTGGAATCAACGGTGTTTCGTTTGGCGATATCGCAAATTCGCTGACCACAGGCTACAACGGCATGGCAGACCCGTATTTCGTGCTTGCAGACTTTGAAGATTACAAGCGGGCGCAGAAAGACATCCAAGAGGCGTACAGGGACAAGAAGCGCTGGAACCGGATGTCGATCGTCAATACCGCAAAAGCAGGGCTTTTTTCCGCAGACAGGGCAGTGCTGGAGTATGCAGACAATATTTGGGGGATCAAACCGTTAAATGATTTACTATAATTCAAGGGACATCAGCAACAAAACGCCCTACGGCGCCGTGGAGGCAGGGGCTCCGGTGTCTTTCTGCGTAAGCGTACAGGAAGACGGCTGCCTGGAGGTTAACCTTGTCATGGCGAAGGAGGGCTGCGATCCGGAAACGGTAATCGGCGCCAGGGACGGCAGCAAATTCACGTTTGAATGGCGCAGCAAGTTCGCAGGCCTGTATTTCTATTATTTTCAGGCACGGTACGAATGGAACCGGGACGAGAGGACGGACAGCTGCCAGCTGACCGTGTTTGAACGTGAAGATGATGGCCCTGCCTGGCTGTCTTCGGGCGTGATGTACCAGATATTTCCCGACCGCTTTGCAAAAAGCGACAAGTACCAAGCCCCCTTCCAGATCAAAAATCACAAGGTTCATGACAGGTGGGGGGAGCTTCCGGTTCATGCTCCTGACGAAAACGGGGTCACGCTGAACAACGATTTTTTCGGTGGCAACCTTGCGGGCATCCTCGATAGGCTCGACTACCTTGAAGATATGGGCGTCACCGTCATATACCTCAACCCGGTGTTCGAAGCTTTTTCGAACCACAGGTACGACACCGGGGACTACCACAAGATCGACCCGATGCTGGGCACTGAGAAGGATTTTTCCGAACTCTGCTGCGAAGCCTCAAAACGCGGGATCAGGGTGGTTATTGACGGCGTTTACAACCACACCGGCGCCGACAGCCTGTACTTCAACAAATATGCCAACTACAAGAGCGTGGGGGCCTGCCAAGGCGAGGACTCGCCCTATTTCAACTGGTACAGCTTCATCTTTTTCCCTGATGTCTATGAGAGCTGGTGGGGCATAGACACGCTGCCCGCAGTCAACGAAAAGGCCGACTCTTACCTTGATTTCATCATACGGGGCGAGGATTCGGTCATACGGCACTGGCTCCGCGCAGGCGCCAGCGGCGTGAGGCTCGACGTGGTGGACGAGCTTCCTGACGTATTTCTTGACGAGCTTCGGGTTGCCGTGAAGGAAGAGAAGAAGGACGCGATGATAATAGGCGAAGTGTGGGAAGACGCTTCCAACAAAGAAGCCTACGGGGAAAGGCGCAGGTATTTTCAGGGGAAGCAGCTGGACAGCGTGATGAACTACCCGCTGAAGGACGCCATAATCAGGTACCTTGGGTACGACCACAACGCAAAATGGTTTTCGGACACGATTGAGGGGCTGCGCGAGAACTACCCCGCGCACACGTTCAATTCGCTGATGAACATACTCGGCACCCACGACACCAAAAGGATTTTGACGGTGTTCATGGAGTCGAGCTGGACCTACGACGAGGCAAGGCAGAAGCTGTACTCGGCACTTTTGATTTGGGCGCTGATGCCCGGCATCCCTTGCATTTACTACGGCGACGAAATAGGTATGCAGGGGGACAAGGACCCGATGAACAGGCAGTGCTTCTGCCCGGACAGGAAAAACGGCGAGATTTCGGCATATTTCAGGAGGCTGCTGAACTTCAGGAAGAGCATCAAAGACATCGACAAAATGGAGTACGTTCCGGGGGAGCCGGACGGCGGGCACTTTTCATTTAAACGGGAAGGGAATGTGTGCTGCCTGCACGTTTCGATCAACGACCAGGGCGAAAACAGGAGGATATCTTTCCCCGGTGCCGACATACTGGACTTCGTGATAAGCGGGAGGGTCGACTACGTCGGCGACAAAACTTTTGAAATGTACGGTAAATCGGGCATTGCCGTATTGACAAGCAGATAGAATTGCTCTACAATAAGTGATGGAAGATTTGGGCGATTGGCGCAGCTGGGAGCGCGCCGCGTTCGCAATGCGGAGGTCAGGGGTTCGATCCCCCTATCGTCCACCAAAAACACAAACCCCCGCAATGATGCAAATGATAGGGGTTTGTGTTTTTTTTGATGAAATAGCAAGAGGGGGAGCGAACC
>JGI24705J35276_12237873_pt1 | contig 13717 bp, 9 predicted proteins | sample TergutNt197P4_FD_35276 | JGI IMG/M metagenome (IMG submission 35276) | reverse complement strand
CTGGCAAGCCGCTCGCGAAGCGCGCTTCCAAACAGCGCTGTAGCGAGCGAGCGGCTTGCTACCGGCCGGCCGGCCCGTTACCCCATCTATGCACAGGCCGTTACCTGGTATCGCAAGGCCGCCGAGCAAGGCGTGCCCCAGGCTAGGTTTAATCTCCTCATGATGTACATAGGCGGCGTAGGCGTTGCTCCTGACGATCCCGAGGCTGTGGCTTGGATCCGCAAGGCTGCTGAGGTTGGCTTGAACTTGGCCCAGCTTAGTCTCGGCAGGAAGTACGAGGATGGCCGAGGCGTTGCCCGGGACGATGCACAGGCCATCGCCTGGTTTCGCAAAGCCGCCGAGCAGGGCGAAGCTGACGCCCAAGCCAATCTCGCCGAGATGCAGCGCCAGGGACGAGGGGGGTGAACCTGAAGACCTGAAGCGCTCGGGCGTAATACGCAATGCGCCGCACCGAGATGCGTCAGACCCTCCACGCAGGGCTTGATTGCTCGCGGAGTATTTGCGCCGCATTCGCCGCTCCCAAGCACGCTTGCGTGGGCTTGCCCACGCTTCGCCTGCTCAGGGTTCTGTTTTGTCGCAGGACTTTTTCGTAAAACCGTGGGACACTTTGCGGCTAGCGCGACCATTCGCGTCCGAAACCTGCTTACCAATGTCCTATGACCATTCGCCTCGAAACCCAGTCCGACCTCGACGAGGCCATCCATACGCTGGTTGAGCGCGACCCTCGCCTGAAACCGGTGCTGGAAATCGCGGGCATGCCCTCCCTGCGGCGGCGCGAGCCGGGCTTTGCGGGATTGGCGCATATCGTCTGTGGGCAGCAGCTCTCGACAGCAAGCGCCGCGGCGATCTGGGGGCGCCTGAGCGCTGCCTTCGATCCGTTCGAGCATGACGCGCTACGCCGCGCCCGTGCCGATCGGCTGGGCCGGCTTGGGCTGTCTGCGGCAAAGATCAAGACGTTGAAGAATCTCGCACGCGAGCTTGCGGCGGAGCGTTTGAACCTTGAGGTGCTTGCCGATGAAGATGCCGATGCCGCGCATCACACATTGGTCGCGCTGCCAGGCATCGGACCCTGGACCGCCGATATTTATCTGTTGTTCTGCCTCGGCCATGGCGACGCCTGGCCAGCAGGCGATCTCGCCGTGCAGGAAAGCATGCGCGTCGGACTCGGACTGAAGACCCGACCAACCCAAAAGCAGATGGCACCGCTTGCCGAGCCGTGGCGCCCCCTGCGCGGCGCGGCGGCGCATCTGTGGTGGAGTTACTATCACGCGATCAAGAAACGCGAAGGCGTGCTCGTCGGTGCTGACCAGGCGAACATCGCTTTGCGCAAGGCCGCGGCCGGTGGCGGCAAAAATGCCGCTGACGGGAAAAAAGCAGGAATCGGGCCTGCACCAACGCGACCAAAACGACCTTCTGCTTGAGACCGTGGTGGGTCACAGCAGCGGCCTCCTGCGGCTCGGTCCTGTCCAGTGTCCGTCCTCAAAACATGATCAATTGTTTGAGATCATTGGCGGCGTGGCGGCCGAATCACGTACGATTTTCATATTGCCCCGAAATAACGGCTATTTTTCGAACATTTCTCCGGAAAACTACTGGTAGTGCATGGCTGGCAATATGTCGCTCTGCACTCTTCACAATCCCGTCACGCTGCATGTAGTATGGCAGTGCATGCTGCCTCGCAGCTTAACAGGAGGCCCAGGAGCGTTACTTGAACGCACATGTCTCTCAGGGCAGTTGGCCGGTGTTGGTGCTGAACGCGGACTTCCGGCCGCTGAGTTACTATCCGTTGTCCCTTTGGTCGTGGCAGGACGCGATCAAGGCGGTGTTTCTTGACCGCGTCAATATCGTTGCGCATTACGATCAGGCGGTTCGAAGTCCCACGCTGGAAATGCAACTGCCAAGCGTGGTTTCGCTCAAATCGTTCGTCAAACCCTCTACCCATCCCGCCTTTACCCGCTTCAACGTTTTCCTCCGCGACCGCTTCAACTGCCAATATTGCAGCTCGTCCGAGGACTTGACCTTCGATCACATCATCCCGCGCAGCAAAGGCGGTCAGACCACGTGGGAGAACGTGGTGGCAGCATGCTCGCCCTGCAACTTGCGCAAAGGCAATCTGACGCCACAGCAGGCGAAGATGTTTCCGAAGCAGGCGCCGTTCGCTCCCACCGTGCACCAGCTGCACCGCAACGGAAGGCTGTTTCCGCCAAACTATCTGCACGATAGCTGGCTCGATTATTTGTATTGGGACACGGAGCTGGATCCCTGATCGGTCCCTAAGAGCCACGCCAGAACATTATGTGCCGAAATGGGAATCGGTTCGGCGTAACAAGATGCGACAAGCGGGAAGAATCAATCCCAGCACATTAGATGGGGGTATCGAATCTCGTTCGGCCTCGTGCATCATCGTTGAAGAATATCAGGACGCTCTCATCGCCTTCTATGACCGTGAGCCGCCCGTCCCTTCCCTCATAGACCTCACCCGCTAACAGATGAATGCCCGCTCCAGCGACCTGGAGACGAATCTCTAAAATACGGCCTGCATCATCGACGCTGAGATCGACCCTTTCGATCCTCTTGCGCTGAAACTCAGCCAGCCTGCGATATCGATAGATCGATACCTCTCCTTCAGAGCCAGACCATTCCAAGGTCTCTCCCGGATGTGCCAAAAGTCTGCACTCCGTATCTTCGTCCATCCAGGTCACCACGTGGACCCGTCCGGCCCTGGAGAGGACTAATTCGAGGACCATCGCTTGAACAAATGGCAGATCGGGATGCTCGAACCTGGGCATGGTCTCTTCGCCGCAAAAGGCCATCTCGATGCAGCACGCTCCTCTGACGTACTGGCCCGCGAAGGACGCAAATAGCCCGCGGACGTCCTCGCAGAACTTCTCTTTCCGATCCACGTACATAGCCTGCATTATCGTCGCGCTTCTCATCGTGACAAACTTTGCCTTCCGCCGTGACCTACCAATAAAATCTTAGGATTTTCCAGTCAGCAATATCAACGACTTAGCCATTGCACAGGCAACAAAGCTATCGCTTTTGCCTGTAAGAGCGTCAAGAAGAACATAGAGCCGCGCAGATGATGGAAGCGCCGCCTTCCCGCTCTGTTACCCTCCTTTAATTTCAAGCTGGCAAAATCAACCCTGATTGGCCGTCCCTTGGCCCGAGGTTGTCAGCCCATGTTCGCCGAAACGCTGGAACAGATTCAGTCCTTGCCGTCGAAGCGGGCGATGTATGTGCGCGGCATTCTTGTGGCGTTGGCGGTGTTCGCTGTTTTCAATGCAGTCGGGTATTTCCTGTTCGGTCCCTGGAGGGGTGATTTCGACGTCTTTCATATCGTCGCACAGCGGGTCTGGCTCGGCGACGTTGATCAGACCTATAGTTTTGAGGCGTTCACGAAGATACAGGCGGAGGCAGCCGGCCGCGCAGTCAACGGCCTGTCCTGGACATACCCGCCCCAGTTCGACCTGCTGTTCGCTCCTTTCGGATTGTTGCCAGCCTGGGCGGCCTATCTTCTGTTCATGGGCGCAACGCTCGCCTTCTACTTGATGACGCTGCGTGCGATCGCAGGCGAGAGCTTCGGCCAGATCCTGGTCATCCTGTTCCCCGCCTTGGCGCTCAATATATCCATCGGGCAGAACGGATTGCTTACTGGCGCGCTGATTGGACTCGTCTGCATCAACGTGCAGAAGCGCCAATTGTTGTCTGGTCAATTGCTTTCCGGACTCGCGCTCGGGGCGATGGTCATCAAGCCGCATCTCGCCATTTCGGTGGGCGTCTATCTGCTGGCGACGCGCCGCTGGGTGGCGATCACCACCGCCGCCATGGTAGTGCTCGTGAGCTCCCTTCTCTGCACACTTGTCTTCGACGTGCATATCTGGACCGCCTGGCTGGGCGCGATCAGGGAGGCGGCGGGCTTTCTTGAGCGGGGCATGTATCCGCTGCATCGGATGATCTCGGGTTACGCAGCGCTGCGCAAGACCGGCGTCTCATCCGCTGGAGCGTTTTGGGGGCAGATCGTTGTCGCATGCCTGGCGCTCCTCGCCGTTGTGCTTGCTGTCGCCCGCCGCGTATCTCCTCCCTTCGCGCTTGGTGTCAGCGCGATGGTTTCCGTGATGATCAGCCCCTATGCCTATGACTACGATCTGCCGATCGTTGGCATTGGCTTGGCGTTGCTTCTTCCCGATCTTGCCCGAATGGCAAGTGCTCGCGAACGAAGCGTCATCTACGGGCTTGTCATGCTGGCAGGCGCTCACGGACTGCTGCAAGTGACAGGCTTGGCACAATCTGCACAGAACATGGCCCTCGCCGCTCTCGCCACGATGGCGCTGCTCGTTCTGCTCTTAAGCATTCTCTTGCGCAAGACGCAGCCGGCTCTGGTCTCAAGCCCCGAGCCCGAACAAATCCTTCCTCACCCCGCGCGCGTTCTGGAGTGACACGCCCCGACGAACTCACGAAGTCCAAGCCCCTTTTTCTTCGTTACCGTCCCTTAACGAGGCACTATCCCAATGCTCGCCGAAACTCTGGAACGGGTTCAGTTCTCGCCGTCGAAACGGACGATGTATGTACGCGTCATTCTGACGGCATTAGCGGCGATCATTGTCTTCAAGACCTTCAGGTTCTTCTGGTGGGGCCTTTGGCAGGGCCACTCGGTTGCTGATTTTGCCTCCTTTCATATCGTCGCGCGGCACGCCTGGCTCGGCGATATCGACCTGGCCTACAAGTTCCAGGCGTTCATGAAAATGCAGGCCGAGGCAGCCAGTGGCGCGACCGACTTCATGCCCTGGACCTACCCGCCTCAATTCAACCTGCTGCTCGCCCCTCTTGCATTCTTGCCGGTCTGGGCAGCCTATTTTCTGTTCGCGGCAGCGACACTCGCCTTCTATCTGATGACGTTGCGCTCCATCGCGGGAAACAACTTCCTGCAGGTCCTCGTCATCCTGTTCCCCGCCGTCGCGCTCAATATTGCCACCGGACAGAACGGCTTGCTCACAGGCGCACTGATCGGACTTGTCTGCACCAACGTACAGAAGCGCCAAGTATCTGGCCAATTGTTGTCTGGCCAATTGTTGTCTGGCCAATTGTTGTCTGGCCAAGTGCTCGCCGGTCTCGCACTTGGGGCGATGGTCATTAAACCGCATCTCGCCATCGCAGTGAGTGTCTATCTGCTGGCGACGCGCCGCTGGGCGGCGATCGCCACCGCGGCGACTGTGGTGCTTGTAAGCTCGCTTCTCTGCACCCTTGTTTTCGGCTTGCAGATCTGGGCCGCCTGGCTGGGCGCTATCAGGGAATCGACGAGCTTTCTGGAGCAGGGCTCGTATAAGCTGTTTCGGATGATCTCAGGCTACGCCGCGCTGTACAGCGCCGGCGCCCCCGCCATGGGAGCCTTCTGGGGACAGACCGTCATGGCAGGCCTTGCGCTCCTCGGCGTCGTGCTTGGTATCGTCCGTCGCGTCTCGCCTTCCTTCGCGCTTGGTGTCAGCGCGATGGTTTCGGTGATGATCAGCCCCTATGCCTATGACTATGACCTGCCGATAGCGGGGATTGGCTTGGCATTGCTCCTTCCCGATCTTGTCCGACTGGCGACTGCTCGCGAACGAAACATCATCTATGGGCTTGTCCTGCTGGCGGGCGCTTACGGACTGATACAATCGACCCGACTGACCGCGCTATCCCGGCAGGATTTGGACCAACATTTCACGCCCGCCGTCGCCGGTCTCGCCATGATGGTGCTGCTCGCTCTGCTCCTGCGCATTCTCTTGCGCAAGACGCAACCGGCTCTTGCCTCAAGCCCCGAGCCCGTACAAGTCCCTCCTCACCCCGCGCGCGTTCTGGAGTGACACGCCGACGAGCTCATGATCTCCAAATCCCCTTCCTTTCGTTACCGTCCCTTAAAGGCTCAGGCGGCAATCTCGGCTCACCGGCACTCGCAAACTGATTTCAGCGCGCCAGCTGCCCTGCTTGCTATTTGGTTAAAGGCCGCCCCAAACGTTCGCTGAAACAATGGAACAGATTCTGTCCTTGCCATCCAAACGGACATTATATGTGCGCGTCATTCTGACGACACTGACGACACTAACTGTCTTCAAGGCCAATGGCTTCCCCTTGGCAGGTGATTTCGGCGCCTTTTACGTCGTGGCAAAGCGAGTCTGGCTAGGCGACCTCGACTTGGCCTATCAGATCGAGGCGTTCGTGAAACTGCAGGTTGAGGTACTCGGCGCGAGGCACTCAGCGTCCTGGACCTACCCGCCCCAGTTCGACATGCTGCTTGCGCCGTTGGCATTGATGCCCGGCTGGGCGGCAAATCTTCTGTTCACAGCCGGAACGCTCGCCTTCTATCTGATGACGTTGCGCGCAATCGCGGGGAACAATTTCGCGCCGGTTCTTGTCATCCTGTTTCCCGCCATCGCGCTCAATATACTTACCGGGCAGAACGGCCTGCTCACCGGCGCGCTGATCGGACTTGTCTGCATCAACGCGAAGAAGCGCCAGTTGTCTGGTCAAATGCTCGCCGGCCTTGCGCTGGGGGCGATGATCATCAAGCCGCATCTCGCCATCGCAGCAGGCGTCTATCTGCTCGCGACACGCCGCTGGGCGGCGATCGCCACCGCAGCGATAGTGGTGCTCGCGAGTTCGCTTGTCTGCACCCTTGTCTTCGGGCCGCAGATCTGGATCACATGGCTGGGCGCGATCAGGGAGGCGGCGAGCTTCCTTGAGCGGGGCATGTATCCGCTGTATCGAATGATCTCGGGCTACGCAGCGCTGTACACGGCCGGCGCCTCAGCTACCGGAGCGTTCTGGGGGCAGACCATTATGGCTGGCCTTGCGCTCCTGGCCGTCGTGCTTGCTGTCGTCCGTCGCGCATCTCCTTCCTTTGCACTCGGCATCAGCGCGATGGTTTCCGTGATGATCAGCCCCTATGCCTATGACTACGATCTGCCGATCGTTGGCATCGGCCTGGCGTTGCTTCTTCCCGATCTTACCAGACTGGCGAGTGCCGGAGAACGCAGCATAATATATGGGCTTGTCATGCTGACCGGTACTTACGGACTGCTGTCGACATTCCTGGCACCACTGCAGATCGGAGCGCGCGGCGGTCTCGCCATGATAGCGCTGCTCGTTCTGCTTCTGCGCATTCTCTTGCGCAAGCAGCCGACTCTTGCCTCAAGCTCCGAGCCTGCAGAAATTCTTCCTCACCCCGCGCGCGTTCTGGAATAATGTGCGCAATTGCGCCTTTGAAACACCGCTTCGGCTTCACCCCGCGAAGGAACTGTCCTTCCAGATAATTGTGGTCAAGCCTTCCAAGACAGCCAATCGAGGCATAAACTGCGGACGGTCGGCCTGACCCGGCAACACTGGGAAGGAGCTACGCCGTAAAGCACGATCCGATTAAATCGAATCACACTCTTATCACTTTGTTGGAGTGTGATCTCTGCACAAACGCTCTTCTGCATTTGTCGTATCGCAAAACCGGTCCCCACTTTTGCGGATCACGCTCTAAGAGAAGGAGTACTTTATGCCGGCTCTGACAGAATGGAGAGTGCCCCCGGCGCATCAGCCGCGTCCTGGCGATTACGGCTTCGATCTCGATCACGTGCTCTCCTCCGTCATCGGCCTGCATTCCATCATCCCACCGGACGCCCTCAGCGCCGAGACGCTGGGCACCGAGCGTGCCGGCAATGGCGTCGTGATCAATGATGGGCTGGTGCTCACGATCGGCTATCTCATCACCGAGGCCGAAGCCGTATGGTTGCACTGCGCTGACGGACGGGTGGTGGAAGGCCATGTCCTCGGCTTCGATTCCGTGACCGGCTTCGGTTTGGTGCAGGCGCTGGACGAGCTCGGCCTCGATCCAATTCCGCTCGGCTCCTCCGCTGCAACACGGGTCGGCGATCGCGTCGTCGTGGGCGGGGTCGGCGGACATGCACGATCGGTCGCGAGCCATATCGTGGCGAAGCAGGAATTCGCGGGCTACTGGGAATATCTCCTGGACGAAGCGATATTCACCGGTCCCGCCCATCCGAATTGGGGTGGCACCGGACTGATCAACACCCGCGGTGAATTGATCGGGATAGGTTCACTACAGCTCGAACGCGAGCGCGACGGCAAAACCGAGTATGTCAACATGATGGTGCCGATCGACCTGCTCAATCCCATCCTTGAAGACTTGCGCAAATTCGGTCGTGTCAACAAACCGGCCCGTCCCTGGCTGGGGCTCTATTCGACCGAAATCGACCGCCGTGTGGTTGTGATCGGCGTCTCCTCCCATGGACCTGCGGCGCTCGCCGAAATCAGGGCGGGTGACGTCATTCTCGCGATTGACGGCCAGAAGGTCACGAGTCAGACGAGCTTCTATCGAAAGATGTGGGCGCTGGGCTCCGCTGGCGTCGACGTGCCGCTCACCGTGCATCATGAAGGCGTCACCTTTGAGGTGACGGTGGCGTCGACGGATCGTGCGAGGCTGTTAAAGGCGCCAAGGCTTCACTGACAAGACTCCACTGACAAGGCCTCACTGACAAGACTCATTGAGACGAATTTCGCGTGATGTTGCCACTGCAGTTGCATCCAGATAAGATCCGTTGATAGAGGCCTAGTCTCGGCATACTTCGACTCATCAGGAAAAACCGCCGGGGCACTTTCCTCTATTTCTCTCCTCACTGGCGCCCTCCGCGGCGCCAGTGTCTTGAGGGCAGCGATGAACAATCTGACGCCTACCATCCCGGCGTGGTTACGGACCGTCGCGCTGGACCGGCTTGGTCTTATCGCGGGGCCTGCGGGCCCGGCGACGCCGGCCGTCGCCACCGCGTTGCTGGCTGAACTTGCACACGCTGGCGTTCGCGTCGCCAACCCTGGCGAGGTGACCGATGCGCTAGCCACGCGGGTACCCGCCATCGTGCGACACATCCGTGAGCGCCGCGGGCAGAGCGATACCTTTTCCCCGCTGTTCCAGGGCTTCCCGGACAAGCTCCCGTCCTTCGATTCCATCTGGCTGCGATCTCTCCTTGCCAGCGCGCGCCTGGCTGGCCGCAACGACGTTCTCGGCGAGAACGGAGAATTGACCGCTGATGCGTTGCGCGAGGCACTCGACTTCTCTGATCTTGGCTGGTGGCCAGCCTCCTCAGTACCGCAGGACATTGAGCGGGCTTGGCTCGGCCGCACCCTGGAAGCAGTCAAACCCGCCGATACCCGCACAGAATGGGTCACCTTGCGTGTCATCACCGATAACGCGCTCGATGCCACGCTGAAGACCTTCATGGTCGATGGTTTCACGTCCGCAGCGTCGCTGCGCGAGGATGTCAAGGCCGATCTCGAACGGCTCGCGCGGCATTACGGCGTGGCCCATATCGACGCCACCCAGGTACGATTCCGCGAAACGCGCACGCTGCTGTTTCGGCTCGCCTGGGAGGCCGACCCCAAGCTGATTCAGCCGATGCAACCCACCCCCGACGACCTGTTGCGGCTGTTCTCGGCCCTCACCGGCAGCGATGTCAGCCTGAGCGAGAGGGTGCGCTTCCCGCGCCTGAGCCGGGCGCAGCGGCGCGCCGTTGTGAATGCGCTCGAACACAGCGATAGGCTCGGCGATATCTTCCGCCGCCGTGGCCTGTGGCTCGCGCTCGACCGGGGCCTGCACCTGGGCGAATTGACTGCGCCGAAGGCCCAGGAAGCGTTCGATCGACTTCGTGACAGCCGCCACGACTCCACTTCGTTCGCGGCACGCTTTGAGGCACGCCTGATCTCGGCGTATCCGAACGCGATCGAGATGGCCGCCCGCGAGGCGCCCGGCGTGCTCGGCCGCAGCCTCCGGCGTCTGGCGCACTTGGCTGGTGCCGACCCCACGAGACAGACTGGATTGCTGTGCGCGCTCAAGGATGCCGCTGGCCGGATTCCGCTGCGTGTCCTGCTCGCGGCCCGCGCGCAGATCGCCGACAACGGCGCCACCTACCCACGCGTCGTGTTCGCCAAGACCGGCGCGGTCCTGCCAATCGACAATCAGCCCGGTCATCTGAGAGTTGAGGATGCGTTCCAGCAAGCCCTTCTCGCGGCGCTCGACGAGGGCATCCGGGCGCAGGTCGCGGCAAAGGGCCCTTGGAACGGGCAGAGAGTCTTCATCGACCCGAAGCTCGAGCGGGTGCTGTTGCCCGACCAACTGCGCTCCACCGCGCAGGGGTTGGTCCAGGCCGAACGCGGCACCCGTCTTCCGCTTGGGGAGGCGAAGGTAGTGCGGCTGTTTGTGCACTGGCGGCAGCGGCCCGACCAGCACCACAGCGATCTTGACCTATCCTGCCTGGCGTTGAACGCCAATTTTGTGCCGGTCGATTGGGTGTCGTGGACCCGCCTGGGCAACGGGATCATGACACACTCTGGCGATCTCACGTCTGCCCCGAACGAAACGGGCGCACAGGAATTCCTTGACATCGACTGGACGAAAGCCCGCAAGCAGGCAGAAGAGCGAGGTTGGCGCTACTTGGTGCCAGCCGTTCTGCGTTATGCCGGCCCGGCCTTCGCCTCACTCGCCGAGGCCCATGCCGGCTGGATGCTGCGCGATGCTTGCTCCTCGGACCGCAGCACCTTCGACCCAGCCACCGTCGTCAACGCCTTCGCGTTGACTGGCGCACAAGGGATGGCGGTGCCGATGCTCGTCGATCTGGAGAGCCGCGAGGTCCTCTATGTCGATGCCTACCTGAACGCGAACCTGGGGGCGATGCTTGAGCGTGACGCTGGCAGGATCACTGCCGTCGTGAGCGCCGTCGCCGCGCGCTCGTGTACCAAAGTATCGATTGCAGACCTGGCGCACATCCACCTGATGGCCCGCGGCGGCACCCGCGTCGATACTCTGCAAGATGCGACGCTGAGCTTCGGTCTTGATGACGACAGCACGTACAACGCGCTACGTCCAGAGAAACTGCTGGCCGACTTGCTCTGACTGCACCATGTCGCAGTCTGGCGGCAGTTGTTCAAATGCTACCTAAACAGTCGTCGAGCCGAACCCGCGCGCACCTTGCGGATCGCCACCACGTTGAAACTGACTGGATGCAGCGTGGCCGAGACAACATTTGCCTTCAACCATCCGAGAAACCGAAGGGCGCGCTGAGCCGCCGGTAATCGTCGGGCAGCAGTTCGCGGCCGATCGGAAGCGCCGATCGCGCGGCGCATTGCGGACGGTGGCAGACGCGGCAGGTCACGCCGATCGGCGTGGGAGCTTTGGTGTCGGGACCGGATTGGTCGCGGGTATAGATCAGGCGGCTTGCGCGTTCGGCGGCGCAGCCAATCGCGATGGCGCGCTCCACGCGCAGGGCGCCGAATGCTCCGCCACCTGCGGTCACGGTGCGGGCGATTGAGAAAAATCGCTGACCGTCGGGCAATTCAAGCCATTGGGTGACGATCTGCCGTGGTGTTGAGAACACGCGGTGCACCGACCAGAGCGGGCACGCGCCGCCGTGCCGGGCAAACGGAAAGCCGGCGCCATCCAGCAGCTTCGACACATTGCCGGCCGGATCGACACGGATCAAGAAGAACGGCACCTTCTCCTGTCCAGGTCTTTGCAGCGTGGTCATGCGATGCGCCGTCTGCTCGAAGCTCGTGCCGAACTGACGTGCAAGCGCTTCAAGATCATAGTGCCGCGCCTCGACTGCTTTCGCGAAGGCAAAGTAGGGCATGATGAGAGCCGCCGCCGCGTAGCCGCCAAGGGCCCGGCGCGCAAGCAGCTCACCGCTCTTGGTGGCGAAGTGCCCCTCCTGAAGAGCGGCGTCGACCTCGTCTCCCATCTCGAGATATGCGAGCTGCTGGGCAAGCTGAAAATTCAGGCTGGCGGTATCCAGGGAGTCATCGAGCAGAAGTTGCTGGCGGTGACGATCGAGCCGTCGGGTTGAGCCGAGCATCACCTCCGGTGGCAGATAGCGCACAGTAAGGTTGTGACGGATCTTCAGACGCTGGATGAAACCGGTCTGGCCGCTTGCGACCTGAACCAGCCGCTCGGCGGCATCGTCCAGGGCAGGAAAGTTGTTGCGACGCGCGGCGAGGAAGCGCCGGACCTCCGAGACCGGATCATCCGGAACGGCTTCGCCTCGGTTGCCCCCAAGAAAGTAGCCGTCCTGTTCGCGTGCACCACGGTCCGCAAGCGCCAGTTGCTCTTCGCGATAGGCGGTGTACAGGCGCAGAAACGCTTCGGTGATGCCTGGATAGCTTGTTGCCACATCGCTCACCTCCAACGCGGGCATGTCGATATCGGCGAACATCGGGTCCTTCAGGACCCCCTGCATCCGTGCAGCGTGATCGGCACCGCCATCATCGGCAAGGTCGGTGATATCGATCTTGTAGGTCCGGGCAAGGCGCAGCAGCATGTCCGCGGTCACCGGCCGCTGGTTCCGCTCGAGCAGGGCGACATAGGAGGCGGAAATATCCAGATCGGCGGCCATATCGGCCTGGGTCAGGCCCAGGTCGCGCCGGATGCGCCGCAGGCGCGGCCCCATGAAGACCGATCGGGTATTTGACGTCGCCATGGAACGATGTCTCCGGGATGTAAGGTATTTACAGCATTACACGGAACATTTGTAAAGTATGACAAACTGTCTCCGAACCTTCTCCCCACTGCCGGGTCCCGTGATATTGAAGCCACGGAAACTTTTTCCAGCGGCGAAGGAACCAGCGACATGATCTATCAAGGCCCGGCTCCCTATAAGAGCCAGATCGACAATGCGGACAAGCTCATCACGAGCAAGGGCGACAGCTGGAGCGGCATCAGCGCCGAGGCCGTTGCGCGCATGCGCCTGCAGAACCGTTTCAAGACCGGCCTGGATATCGCGCGCTATACTGCTGCCTTGATGCGCAAGGACATGGCGGCCTATGACGCCGATCCTTCCAAGTACACCCAGTCGCTTGGCTGCTGGCACGGCTTCGTCGCCCAGCAGAAGATGATCTCGATCAAGAAGCACTTTGGCGGCAGCACCGATCGCCGCTATTTGTATCTGTCGGGCTGGATGGTCGCGGCCCTCCGCTCGCAATTCGGCCCGCTGCCGGATCAGTCGATGCATGAGAAGACCTCGGTCCCGGCTCTGATCGAAGAACTTTACACCTTCCTGCGTCAGGCCGACGCCCGTGAACTCGGCAACCTGTTCCGCGAGATCGACGCTGCGCGCAAGGCCGGCGATGCGTCCAAGGAAAAGGCGCTGCTCGAGAAGGTCGACAACTTCCAGACCCACGTCGTGCCTGTCATCGCCGACATCGACGCCGGTTTCGGCAATGCCGAGGCGACCTACCTGCTGGCGAAGAAGATGATCGAGGCGGGTGCCTGCGCGTTGCAGATCGAAAACCAGGTCTCTGACGAGAAGCAGTGCGGCCACCAGGACGGCAAGGTCACCGTGCCGCATGACGTGTTCCTCGCGAAGGTGCGCGCCCTCCGTTACGCCTTCCTTGAACTGGGCGTTGAAGACGGCATCATCGTCACCCGCACCGACTCGCTCGGCGCGGGCCTGACCCAGCAGATTGCTGTCAGCAACAAGCCGGGCGACATCGGCGATCAGTACAACAGGTTCCTCGATTGCGAAGAGATCACCGCTGCCAACGGCGCGAACGGTGACGTTGTCATCAATCGCAATGGCAAGCTGATGCGTCCGAAGCGGCTGCCGAGCAACCTGTATCAGTTCCGCCCCGGCACGGGCGAGGACCGCTGCGTGCTGGACTGCATCACCTCGCTGCAGAACGGCGCCGACCTGCT
>JGI24705J35276_12237874_pt1 | contig 13748 bp, 14 predicted proteins | sample TergutNt197P4_FD_35276 | JGI IMG/M metagenome (IMG submission 35276) | reverse complement strand
CATTTCTCTACCGCCTCGCAGGTTCCGGAGACCGTGCAAAAGCATTTCTTCGGGCAGCGCGCGCTGTTCCTGGTTGAGGTCGACGGCGACGCGCTGGGCGCCGCGCTGCGCTGGGAGCGGTCGCGCAACAATGAACTGTTTCCGCATCTCTATGGTGAACTGGATCTCGGTGCCGTCATCTCGGTCACGAATCTCGACATGGGCTCCGACGGCTATCACGACATTCCGGAGCTTGAGCCTTGATCCAAGCCTTTGACGCCCTCTCGCTCCCGGTCCTGCGCTGGTTGGATCCGGAGGTCGCCCATCGCCTGGCAATTCGGGGCCTGCGTTTGCTGCCGCCAGTCAAGGCGCAGCCCGATGATCCGAAGCTCACGGTGCGGGCGTTCGGGCTGAATTTCCCCAATCCGGTCGGCATGGCCGCGGGTTTCGACAAGAACGGGGAGGCGTCCGACGGGTTGTTGCGGCTCGGCTTCGGGTTCGTCGAGGTCGGCACGGTTACGCCGAAGCCGCAAGGAGGCAATCCACGTCCGCGGCTGTTTCGTCTTGAGAGCGATGAAGCGATCATCAACCGGATGGGCTTCAACAATGACGGCGCGGAAATTGTGCTGCAGCGGCTGGCTGCGCGGGCGAGGAGCGGCGGCATTGTCGGTGTCAATGTCGGAGCCAACAAGGATTCGCCCGACCGCGTCGCGGATTACGTCAAGCTGATTGAGACCTTTGCGCCGGTTGCGAGCTATTTTACCGTCAACATCTCCTCGCCGAACACGCCTGGCCTGCGCAATCTGCAGGAGGGGGCGCTGCTTGACGACCTCCTGGCGAAAGTGATCGACGCGCGCGAGCGCGTCCGGGAGCAGGCGGGCGATACGCCGGTTTTGCTCAAGATCGCACCGGACCTGAGTCTCGCGCAGCTCGATGAGGTCGTGCAGGTTGCCCGCGCGCGGCGGGTCGACGGCATGGTTGTCACCAACACCACGATCACGCGTCCCAGCTCGCTGCGCGAACATACGCGGGCGAAAGAGCAGGGCGGCTTGTCGGGTCGGCCGCTGTTTCGGCTCTCGACGCGCATGCTCGCGGAGACCTACGTCCGGGCCGAAGGCGCGTTTCCGCTGATCGGTGTCGGAGGCATCGACTCTGGCGGCGCGGCGCTGACAAAGATCCGTGCGGGGGCCAGCCTGGTCCAGGTCTATTCGTCGCTGGTCTACAAGGGCCTTGGTCTTGTCGAAAACATCAAGCGCGACCTCGCTTCCGCACTGTTGCGCACCGGCCGTGACTCCCTGTCCGAAATCATCGGCGCGGATGTCGCGATGATCACCAGCGAAGACTGGCCGGCAATGTAGACACTCGCCATTGCCGGGCAGGGTCTCTGCTCGGGTACGAATTAGATTATCAGCAGAATGCTCCACGGCCCAAACGCGCCGTACTCAGCGCGCAGGATTGCGCGAGCGTAGGATGCCGGGAGGCGCTCTGCGACGCCGGATGTTTTCAACTGCGCCTCAAAACCGACCCCATCGCAGCGCGGATGTCGGCGCTTTGATGGCCGCTACCGGCCGCGCGGCGCGTTGAAGATGCGCGAAAGCAACCAGACCGGGATCACGATGACCGCGCCCAACAGGAAGTAGCGCCACAGCCAGCTGATGGAATCGAAGCCGAGATTCCATAGCCACCGGAACATCTGGCGGACGCTTTGGACGATATTCCAGGGATCGAAGCCGATGGCGGCAAGCACAATGCCGACCAGGATCGAAAGCAGGATCAGCCGAAAGGCGACTGCCAGCGGCGTGCCGCCGAGAAAGCGATGAAGGCCGTCGCGGCTTGCCGGCAAGTTTCTGGTGTCGTTGGCCATCGCTTCGCTCTCATCTCGCTGTTTGAGCCCGATCTTCCCGCGCAAATGCCTCGCGTTTGTCGAGACACAAAATCGGATATCCATTTTTGCGCGCGATTCAACCGCATTATAGGTCATGGCAAGGCAGATGGGGAACCCGCCTCACGCCGTCAATGGCCAATGGTGCGAGCCGCAATCTTATTTGTTGGAGGAGGCCGATGGGCTTGCCGGTGAGCCTCCAGATCGTGGGAAGTCGCCTGCCCAATCAGGTGACAGATAGGCAAAATTGCTGCAGGAGAAGGCGCTCCCGCGCATACGGGCAATCTTTATGGAGTGGAGACGCATGGAAGACTCTGACGCGCCGACGCATTACTCAATCGCTTTGCGCCTCCAACGCGTAACGACGGAGTTTTCTTTCATCAAGGTGCCCGTGACGAGCGATATCTTGGACCGGCAAGCTGACGGAACGGGCCGGATCAACTGGGAACGAATGGTAGTGCGGGCCAAGGTTTTGGGAGCGCAGCCAGACGTCGTTTGACAAATTGAACAACAATGCGTTCAACCTCACCCGATCCAAACTCCTCCGCCAGACGCGATGGAAGTCAAAGGAACGAAAGTGCCCGATTAGGCTCGGGTCGTGGGAAGGCGTCATCCATCGGGTGGCAGATGATGCAGGAAAGATTGGAAGTGACGATGTTCAAACCAAATGTGTTGGTCCGTGAATTTTATACGCTGGTACGGGTGGTGCGATGAGCGCAAACGCTACTCGCGACGGTTCGCCGAGACAGCATTCGTGGCTATTGCTCCAACACATCGACTTGGGATGGCCGAAAAACTGCGGGGGTAGCGATCACGCCTCGCAGCGGCGCCATCGGCCGCGCGCCCTTCCCCTTCCTGCTGGCTTCTTTGACTACCCAGCGTTCTCGAATCCCGAAGAAGCCTTCCCGTTCCACGAGTACACGCGTTGGCCAACGCCGCAGGGCTTCCGCGAGCAATCCGAGCGAATAATCGGCCCAACTCAGAAAGAAGTGGGGGCCGTCGCCATCCACTTCGACGGCGAGCAATTCACGCTCGAGTATGACGACGGTCTCAAAGGCGGCCCGCCGCACAGAAGGGTATGGGATCCACAGCTTCAGTCTTACCTGGCGCCGCTGCGTCACTCCATGGCATTGAAAACCGGTGAGTACACGCGCATTGCCTACAACAGCCTGAGGTATCACGGCCGTCGGCACGAACTGCACATCGTCAACGCCCTCGTGATGACCGAGCGTGCCGCTCCCCTTGACGTTTTCTGCTCACGCGAACCGGACAAGAATTACGAACAAATAAGCATGTTGTTATAGAGCGTCATCCAGCGACCTCGCCACGTAAGTTTACACTATCTCTCCGGCAGCCCGCTATGTTCAGCAATTCGCGCGCGATCTGCAGCACAGCGGTGACATGGCTGTCGCTGATCTGTGGCGCCCGATGACGCCGTGGCTATGCCGCTCGCATCGTCAGTCTTCTCAGTGGCGAGCAAAATCAAAATGCTTCTATCTCGCAATTGAGGTCGGCGATCGCGGGACACCAGGCAACCGGTTTGCGCCGACCAGGATTTGCCCAATAAATGCCCAATAAATCAAGACAAGTGGTCGCGCGCAAGAAGCTAACTCATCGGCCGAAATTTTCTGTCAGAGCAAATCGGGCGGGGCGCCATTCAAAACAACAATACGAAGCGGCCAGGAAATCTTGAATGGTCGCTTTTGCCAAAGCTGGGGGCGACATTGACCGACATAACAGCGGCTGCTGAGAGCGGCGCGGAATTCCGAATTGGCCTTGTATTCAGACAGACATTTGGCGCGCTGAAGAACAAGTTTGGGACTTGCTTTCTGCTAGCCAGCATATCCGTCCTGCCGATGGCGGCCTATTTGCCGACACGCAGCACTCAGGACATAGGTGTCCTGTTCAATCCCTATTATTTGACGGCCGTCGTGCTGCAGATGGTGCTTTCCCGCGTGGCCTATGCGATGATTGCGTATGGGGTCTTTCAAGATCTGTCGAAGCGTGAATTCAGCATTGGCGAGAGCGTCAATCAGGGCCTCCGGCGATTTTTTCCCGTGGTCGGTACCGCGATTCTGATGGTTCTCGCCATCTATGCCGGCCTCGTTCTCGTGGTGATCCCAGGACTTATGTTGGTGGCAATGCTCAGCGTCGGCATCCCTGCCTGTATGGTCGAGCGGCTGGGGCCGATCGAGAGCCTGACGCGCAGCTCCGCTCTGACCAAGGGATATCGCTGGAAAGTATTTGGCATTCTCATGATCCTCGGCATCGCGACCATCGTCGGTTCGGCGGCCTTAGGATTCATGCTGCGTTTGCTGGCCGGGCCAACAATCATTCCCTGGGTTCCCTGGGTCAGCTTGCTGGTCCAGGTGATAATGGTTGCGATCAACGGCGTTGCCGTGGCGGCGATGTATTCGGCCCTGCGGAGCGCCAAGGAAGGCATCGACATCCAGAGTATCGCCAGCGTGTTCGAATAGACGCCTGTCGACAAGCGATCCGAAGGCGGGCGTCGTGTGAGCTTGCCCATGCATCGCCTGCCTGGGTTTTGTACTTGTCGCAAATTTTTCGGAAAACCGTGGACGCTTTGTGCCCACGCGGCCCTTTGAGTGCCGAGCCGGAGGCAATGTTGACAGACATCGCAGTGACCGCCAGGAGCGAGTTTCGAGTTGGCCTCGTCTTCAGTCAGACATTTGACGTGCTGAAGAGCAGGTTCGGAACCTACTTTCTGTTGGCGAGCATATCCGCCCTGCGGAGGGCGAAGGACGGCATTGATATTCAGAGCGTCGCCGGCGTTTTCGAATAGCGCCACCTCATGTCGCGTTCTTGTCGGCACGATAGTGGCCGAACAATTGGCCGCGTTCGAGTTCGGCGCGCTCGGCGGTGTAAAAGGCTTCCAGAAAGTCACGAGTTTCGGAAGGTTTCAGTTCGTCCGTCCAGCCAATCTTCTGGCAGATCTTGGCGGTGACGTCGACCAGAGCCCGATCGGAATCGGCCGAACGGGGCTTTCGCAGCAATTCCTCAAGGACCTGAAGCTCGAAAGCTCCATAGATCTGAAGCTGACGTGGCGTGAACTGGTAGACCTGCTTGTTGTCCGCGAGTTCGCTGGAGAGTTGCTGGCGAGGAAGCGCGATCACCATCGTCCCGGCAATCAAATCTCCGGCTCGCAGCCGGTCGCGGTTGAAAACCGGCAGCATTGCGATTACCAATGTCCAGGTGAGAAAACTCAGCTTTTCCCAGGAAGGTCCGCCACTGAGCGACGCGAAAAGAAAAATCGGAAGAAACACCTCGACCTCACGAGTCAAATTGCGGGCAACAACGGCGCCCGGCAACAATGGCCCGCCCTTGCGATCAATCACCTTGAGGCCGCATATACGCTTACCGGGGGTGCACCCCTGCCAGGCAAGCTCGAAATGCGTGAAATAGAAATTGCGCACCAGGAATCCCAGGAACAGGTAGACCGTCATCGCGACTTCGCCAACGGAGCCGCCGCCAAAGATAGCGGCAACAATGACCAGAACAATGATCAAGTAAAACACGAACGTCGCCAGCAGCCAGAAAAACATATCGAGGACAAAGGCGACCAGCCTCTCCCCGCGATCGGCGATCTCGACCTCCAGCGTCACGCCTTCCGGGCTGACGATTTCGCGCCGCGCGCGCCGGGTGCCGCCGAACAGGAGAGCGACGCGATCGATACTAGGCATCAACGGTTCTCCCGCGTCCGGACAAGAAGTAGCCGAGCCAGAACAGCGCGGTGACTGATGCGAAGGCAAAGCGGCCCATGGTCGTGTCGATGAGTTGCCGAAAGCCTCCCTCGATCAATCCGGCAACAAAAAACAAGAGCACTGCGCCCCCGGCAATCCCCGCGGCCGCGCGGCCATACCTGGCGAGGTTCTGGGCCCGTGAGAAACGACCCGGAAACAAAACCTTCTGGGCGATGACCAAGCCGCCCGCACCGCACAGAATGATCGCAAGAAACTCCGTGACGCCGTGGATCGACACCCACCCCATGAAATCCAACAGCAACCCCTTGTGCGCATACAGGGCCATGAAGGCACCGAAGATCAAACCTTGATAGGCCAGCAAAAGCAGCGTCGGCACACCCAAGGCGAGCCCAAGCCCGAAAGTCAGGATGCCGACCCCGGTATTATGGGTAAACAGAGCATTAGCGAACACAACGAACGAATGGACAAACCCTGGCCAGGGGTCGAAGAGCACGGCGCGCAGTTCGGCAGCCGTGCTGGAGACACCGCGTCCGTTGGCGAGTCCAGCCGGCACCAGCGTCGAAAACCAGTCCTCATTGCTGTCGACCAGTATATATCCCGCCACGACACCGACGACGATCGCCAAAGTCGCAAGCAGAATGTGCCAGCGCGCAGCCCGCACAGCGCTTGGGAAGCCTCGCTTCAGAAAGTTGCCGAGGCTCTCCAGAACTCCAACACGCGGTCCGTAGACCGCAAGATAGCCGCGCAGGGCCAGGTTTTCGAGATAGCGCAGCAGGTTGCGATCAAGCGCGATGGTCCGCGCCACCGACAGCGATGACAAGGCGCCACGGTAGAGCAAGGGGAGGCGCTGCGCCTCAGACGTGGAGAGTTGGGCGATGCCGCGCTTTTCAACCCTGGTCACCATGTCATCGAGTTCGCGCCATCCCGCTTCCCGCTGTCGGCGAAATTCAGCGCTGCGTAGCACCAGCGCCCGGTGACCGCCGGTCTTTCCGAGCAATGGCGAATCGCCCGCCTCGTTCGCGGGCGACACGCTGGGCCAGGGCGCAAGCGTCATCAGATCAGGCCTTTCTGTTTGATGTCGAAATAACGATTTATAAGCGACATTGATAGTCCGCGAACCGGAACATCGAGACAATAGATGCCGAGCCGGGCGATGCGTTCAAGCACAATGGCTCGCTCACGTTGAAAATCATGCGCCACCACCGCTTGGGCCGCTCCATCAAAGTCGGATGGCGCAGCGGTTGTCAGCCGCTTGAGCATCGGATTCTGCAAGGTAACGAAAATCACCACGTGATGATTGGCTATCCTCTGCAGGCTTTCGATCAGAAGTTCCGCAGAAATAGTGTCAACAAATTCCGTGAACAGGATCACCAGCGCGCGCCGCTTTAGGCGGGTGTTCAGTTCAGCCAGTCCCAGTGTGAAGTTTGTCTCCTCACTGCGATACTCGAGTCGCGCTGCGGCCCGTTGAATGCGGGGGAGATAACCAATGCCCCGGCCGGGTTCCTGGTAGTTGCGAACAAAGGCATCGAAGCCATAGCAGCCGACGAGATCACCGCTGCGCAACGATACCCAACCAAGCAGAAGACCTGCCTCGATGGCATGATCGAGGCGAGCCATTCCCTCGATCGGCTCCACCATCAGATGGCCGGTATCAAATGCAAGCACGACCTGGTGGTTGCGCTCGGTGCGAAATTCCTTCGAGAGCAACTTGCGATGGCGCGCAGAATGTTTCCAATCGATGAAGCGGTTGTCGAGACCGGGCGCGTGTTCCCGCAGCCGCTCGAATTCCGATCCCTCGCCTCTTTGGCGTTGCACCTTGCTGCCGAACATCGCCTGCCGGTTGGCCAATTCGAGGGCTGCGCTGCGTACACCTCGAACGGTGGGAACAACGTCGACTTTAAGCTCCAAGACCTGGCGCTTCCGACGCTCGACCAAACCCAACGGTCCGCGCCAGCGCAGCCAGATCGCTTCAATCGTCACAACGCCGCGGCGGCTGGAGGACAGCGGCAAGGCCGACTGCCACTGCCCTTTCTCAGTTGTCAGTGTGGTCAGTGGAGGCGCGCGGACCTCTCCCGTGACTTCCAGCAGAATATCAAACCGGACTTCTCGCTTGGCCTGCAGTGCCGAGAGCTTAACTGTCACTTCGCCGGCTTCTGCAATCGGAAGTCGCGACGGCGCCGCAACCTCGACGGACAGACGGTGAACCGGCAACGTCAGCAGAGCATCGGCGCCGAGAGCGGCGAGAGCGAGCGCGCCACAATCAAGCGTCAGCCCCCACAATGAGGGATCCCAGGCCAGTACCAGCAAGGTAAAGGGGATGACCGCCGAGAAGACCACCACCCCGCGAAGGGTCGGGCGGATCATCGTGGAGCTGCTGTCTGATCGAGGATTTCGCGCATGATGCTGTCGCTGGCTATTCCATCGATCTCGGCATTGGGGGAAAGAACGATGCGGTGTCGGATCACTGGCAATGCCAGCTCTTTGACGTCATCCGGCAGCGCGAAATCGCGGCCGTTTAGGACTGCATGAGCCCTGACCGCGGCCGCAAGCATGTTGGCCGCGCGCGTCGACGCGCCCGACTCGATCGCAGGATGCTTACGTGTGGCACGCACGACTTCAACGATATAATCAATAACGGCGTCGTTCAGCCGGATGCTGGAGGTGAGCTGACGCAGTTCGGCAAGCGTTTGCTTGTCGACAACGGGCATGAGGCCGTAATCTTCAATGCGCGGCATGGTCGGGCGCTGGCCGTGGCGGGCTACGATCTCACGCTCTTCTTCGCGCTCCGGATAGCCAATTGCGATCTTGAACAGAAAGCGATCAAGCTGAGCTTCGGGTAGCGGATAGGTGCCTTGCTGTTCGATCGGATTCTGCGTGGCAACCACCATGAAATCCGGGCCGAGATCGTAAGTCTTCGTGTCGATGGTTACGGAGCGCTCGTTCATCGCTTGCAGCAATGCAGCCTGAGTCTTGGGCGGCGTGCGATTGATCTCATCCGCCAACAAGACCTGGGTGAAGATCGGCCCAGGCGTCAGCGTAAAGGTGTTGGTTTCAAAGTTGAACAGATTGGTTCCAAGCACGTCACCCGGCATCATGTCAGGAGTGAATTGAATGCGACCGAATTCCAGCGACAGCGTAGCCGCAAACGCCTGAGCGATCAGCGTCTTGCCCGATCCCGGCACGCCCTCGAGCAGGACATGTCCGCCGCAGAACAGGCTTGCGAGCATCAGCTTGATTGCGTCAGCCTGGCCGACAACGGCCTTGGCGACTTCGGCACCAACGCTGTCAGCCACGCGTTTTGCGTCTTGCAGGTCCATTCAATATCTCCCCACTCCAACTGTGAATTTCCTGCGCGGCCGCGAACAGCGACGTGACGGCTCTTGTCCGCCCTGTGTCGTTGTCGGCGTGCCGCATGATATCGGCCACCTTGCGGGTCATGCCGCGCGACTGACCGATATGGTCAAGCCATTGCGACAGTGCGGCATCATCCAGCCCCGCCGGCGCATGCAGGGCCTGTGCGGTGTCACGCTGAACGATCTGAAGATAGCGTCTCAAGGTTGCGGCCTGATGCCCGGCCTGTCCAAGCAGCGCGGCGCTGTTTTCAATCAGCCTTGTCTTTCCGAAGCCGATTGCCTCCTCCGTCTTTTCCTGAGGTCCGAACCGCGCCATCGTTGCCAGCAGCAGCAAGATGACCGCAATCAACAGCTCGATTGCGAGCAGCGTGAACGGAAAGCGGAAAAGAAGCGCCAGTGGGTTTGTGGCTGCGCCTTTGAAACCATGGATGGTTTCATCGAATGTCAGCCGTCCATTGTTCTTCCGCGCCGAATCAAGCAGTGCGAGCGCGAACGCCGCATTGCCCGGCTTGGTGATGCCATGGTTTTCCAACGGATCAGGATCGCTCAACACCAGAATCCGACCGCGGGGGTTGCGAATTTCGCCAACAAGGATTCCGTCATCATCGGCAATAATGGGGGTGATCTTCGGCGCGTCCTTGGCGTCCTTGGCGTTCTTGGCTCCCTTCGCGGGCCAGCGGATAAGTTGCACGGTCTTGCCGAGCGCGGGTTCGGCTTTGAGATTGGAGGAGGTCCACTTCGCAGGCGTCGGGACGCGAATGATCTCGGCCCCTGACGTGAAGCGATTGAGCAGCGTTTTGACCTGCGAATCGGGAAGCTGCCACACACGTCCAACCCAACTCGCGTTCTTCATGTCGACGGACCCTCGTCGCTTCGGCAGGATCAGAAGGGTCGTCTGAGCCGAACGAGCCGTATAGCCATCACTGAAGAACACATCGAGATCGGGCTCGGCCAATATCAGTACGCCGTCTGCGCCCAGTCCCTGGGCGGCGTCGAGCTGACTGCGCGCCACTGGCAGATCGAGCCGATGCAGCATTTCATATAGCGCCGCATGACCGATCGCCGAGCGCGAGTATGTGCTGGGCTGGATGATGGTCTTCTCGCCAACTCCGTGGAGTTGGAGCCAGAACGACAAGGCAAGCGCAATCGTGATGCACGCTCCGAGCGCGATCACGACCGGCCGCGAGAACAACGTGTCGTCAGCCATGTGCCTGTCCCCGCGCTGTCGCCGTCAACACGTCGAAACTCTCGCGGCAGGCTTGATAGTCGCCGGCGACTACGGCACGCTCACCAAAATAAGCCAGTTCCACCCGCTCCACGATGTCGGTCAGGGCCTCCAGCGTGGTCGCCGGAAGAGGCAACAGGCCCAACAGTTCCCGACTTGTCAGCGAGTCGGCAAAGCGGAGCTGGAAAGACCTGCGAAGTTCGGCAAGTCCGCGCAGCAGCAACACATGCATCGCTTCAACAAAACGGCCTTGGCTCGCAAGCTCGTCAGCTTCCAGTTGTGCGCCTTCGAGTCTCTCAACGGAGATTGGCGGCAGGCTGACCTGCGGTTGTGACTCCGCTTCAAGGGCGACAGGTCGCCGAAAAAGCTGCAGAATGTTGTCCCGCATCGTCCAGAGGATCACCAGAACAGCCGCGATGGCCGCTCCCCACAGGATGAATGACGCCAGGCCGTCAGGAATCCTAAGTCGAAAATCACTGCTTGGGGGATCAATGGGCTTCGAGACAGGGTCGGCCTCGGGCAATTCAATCTGCGCGCCAAGGCTTTTCGCTGCGTCCCGCGCGACTGTTTCCGGATTGGCTGCCGCCCAGCCATTGCAGGCGAAAACACTGAGCAGAATAGCCGATACAAGCCACGCCAGTATCCTGGTGCGTGGCTTGGACATGCAGGTTCTGTTGGCGGTTGAAGTTGGCACGATGGGAGACGAGATCACGGCGGCGGGGCAAAGGACGGCAGGCGTATCAGAAAGTCAAAAAGCGGTCCACAACTTAAGGCTCCGTCCGGCGCTGCGCTGCAGCCAGCGCGCCTGTGCCGCGCATGCCGACGTGATCAAGATCGAGGACGGCAAAGCCTGCTGATGCCGAGAGGATCATTGTCGGCGATTTGCGCATGACCGCAACGAAGTGTGACGCCACGTAATTTCGTGAGGGGCGTGATGACGCTTGGCAGCTACATCATATGTTCGACGACGACCCATTTTTCCGGGGGCAATCGTGATTCGCGAGAGAGCTGCGATGGCTTCAGTTTCAGCCGCTTGCCGTCCCAATCGCGGATAACAAGCTCTTCGTGCGGCACTAACGTCTCAAAGGTAATTGTTCTCCAAGTATTACCGGACAACCGAATGTCGATCTCCCAGCCGGCAACGATGGGATCGGGCAGCGCTCCGGCGGTTGTCGGTTCAAGAAAATGCAAGATGACATCTTTGTGGAGATTATCCGAGTTCGCGACGGCTGTGTAATGCATGGAAATGTCCAATCAAAAAGCGGAAACAATCACAGGTCGATTATTAAAATGACTTAACAAATTAGGCCGAAAGATGACGCAAGCCGTCCGATTCGCGCATGCGGATCACGGCAGCCACGCTGCATGACCAGATCGCGGCCGAGTTGTCCAAGCGACTGACAGGCGGTAGCCGGTTCTGCCCGGTGAAGATATCTCTGGCGAAATCCGGGCTCCCTTGAAGAATGGATCGCCAGGGTCCTGTCCTCCAGCGGCATTTTAGTAACGATTTCTGTCCCCATGTCCCATCGTCTGTTCCTGTCCTCCGGCGATCTGACGGCCGACCGCCGCTTTGAATTCGCGCGCGATTTGCAACTCAGGGGGACCTGACCACCGCCGCTGGTCTCCTGGAGCAGGTGATCGAGCTTGCGCCGAATTTTACTTCCGCCTGGATTGCCCTCGGTGAGGTTCGCGAGCAGCTTGGCGAATGTGACGGGGCGATTGCGGCCTTTTGTAGAGCACGGGAGTGCGATCGCAGTGATCAGCAGCCTGCGTCTGATGCGGCTTGGTGCCGAACAGCTTTCCAGTATGCCCAAGGCCTATGTGCAGTCCCTGTTCGATCAATATGCACCACGCTTCGAACAAGCTTTGGTCAACCATCTCGCCGATCTTGCGCCGGCGCTGGTTGAGTCAAAACGCGTACTCACTGACGACGGCGTGCTCACGTTCTCGCTTGAGACCCATGACGGCCGAGGCGTGATTTTAGGTCCAAAATTGCGCTACGCCCACGCCGCCGAATATGTGCGGGAGGCGACCAGCAAGGCTGGATTCAAATTGCTGACTTTGGAGCCGGCTTCTCCGCGCACCGAGAACAACGAGCCAGTGCCCGGTTTCCACGTCGTTGCCGAGAGGCTTGAGTGACGCGGACATTTTCGCCACGCAGTGCCCTCGACGAACCGAGCGGGGTGGCGTACCTGTCATGGTGTGCCGCCCCGGACCCTCAAAGCATCGGCCGGACAAACCTTGGCCGAGCCTGCTGCGCTGTTGCCCGACCGCTTCCTGCAGTGGTTCGCGGCTCGCGGCTGGTCGCCGCGTGCGCATCAATTGGAGCTGCTCAGGAAGGCACGCGAGGCGCGTTCGGCACTCTTGATCGCACCGACGGGCGCCGGCAAGACCCTCGCGGGATTTCTGCCGACATTGGTGGAGTTGAGCGTTGGAACGCGTAGCGCGAAGCCGCGGCGGGACGAAGCAGGGGATGCAGATCGTCCAAATCTCATCTCCACCGGCCGCGCCGTCCGGCGTGTCGGCGGCCTGCACACGCTCTATATCTCGCCGCTGAAAGCACTCGCCGTCGACATCGCGCGCAACCTGGAGCGGCCGATCGCCGAAATGGCGTTGCCGGTCAAGGTCGAAACCCGCACCGGTGACACGCCGGTGTCGCGGCGGCAACGGCAGCGGCGCTATCCGCCCGACATCCTGCTGACAACGCCCGAGCAACTGGCGCTGCTGCTCTCCTCCGACGACGCTCCGTTCCTGTTTTCGTCGCTCAAATGCGTTGTGCTCGACGAATTGCATGCGCTGGTCACATCCAAGCGCGGCGATCTGTTGTCGCTGGGGCTGGCGCGGCTGTGGCGATTGGCGCCCGATATGCGTGCGATCGGATTGTCAGCGACGGTTGCCGAGCCGGAGCAACTGGCGCGTTTCCTGATGCCGCAACAGAGCAGCATCGCACAAGCGGCCGACATCGTCATCGCTGGCGGCGCAGCGCCACCGGTTGTTGAAATGCTGGATACGCGCGAGCGGCTGCCGTGGGCGGGACACAGCGCACGCCATGCGCTGGGTGAAATCTATGAGCTGATCAAACAGAACAAGACCGCGCTTGTCTTCGTCAACACGCGCAGCCAGGCCGAGATGCTGTTCCAGGACCTCTGGCGCATGAACGACGACGGCCTTGCAATAGCGCTGCATCACGGCTCGCTCGATGTCGCACAGCGCCGCAAGGTCGAGGATGCCATGGCGGCGGGAAGACTGCGCGGCGTGGTCTGCACCTCGTCGCTGGATCTCGGCGTCGATTGGGGCGACGTCGATCTCGTGATCAATATCGGTGCGCCCAAGGGGGCTTCGCGGCTGATGCAGCGTATCGGGCGGGCGAACCACCGCTTCGACGAAGCCTCGCGTGCGGTACTGGTGCCGGCGAACCGTTTCGAGGTGCTGGAGTGCCGCGTCGCGATCGATGCGGTTGCGGAAAACGCACAGGATACGCCGCCGCTTCGCACCGGTGCGCTCGACGTGCTGGCGCAGCACGTACTCGGCTGCGCCTGCGGCGAGCCATTTCTTTCAGATGAGCTTTATGAGGAGGTACGCACTGC
>JGI24705J35276_12237875_pt1 | contig 13758 bp, 5 predicted proteins | sample TergutNt197P4_FD_35276 | JGI IMG/M metagenome (IMG submission 35276) | reverse complement strand
GCACTCACCATTGATAGCGCAGGCCGGCGGTGCCTTTGACGCCGTCGCGCTTGCCGCCGCCGTCGTTGCTGACCGCAAACTGATAGCCCACCTCGACATAGGCAGAGAAATGGGCGTCGATCTTCGTGGTGAAGCCGGCATCGACGTCCATATACTGGGCATGCGAGATCAGCGGCACACTGTCCGGCCCAAACAGCGTCGTTGATGTGGGCCCAAAGTCGCTCCAAACATTGGCGCGCACATAGGGCTGCCACACCTGCCCGCTGTCCGTGGTGATGGTCCACTTGCCTTTTAAGCCGAGCCGGGCGGTCGTTTCGGAACTCGTGCCGAGCGCCACCGGACCGAGCCCGTCATTGCCCGCGCCAAAGCTCACCCACTGCCACAGCACTTGCGCCTGCGGCTCCAGCACGAAGCCGGCACCAAACAGCGGCAACGCGATCGGATAGCCGCCCTCAAGCGACGAGATGAAGCCCGTGCCTGTGGTGTTGAGGTGCGCAAACTCCGTGCTCGCGCCCCCGCTATAGCTTGTGCCCTGCAGCGTCAGATCAAGGTACCAGCCGGGCACGCCATAGTGCGTCCAATACGCCCCGCCCGAATAGGCGTTGAGGTTGAGGCTACCTGTGTGCTGCAGCCCAAACGCCGTGGCAGCGGCGTTGGTGACGAGGCCACTGACGTCGACATTGGCGTTGCCATAGGCCGCATAGAAGCCGGCATAATCCGTGTGACCAGGAATCAAGCTGTCGCTGCGCAGGAGGTCAACACCGGCCTGCAAGCCGGCGATCTGGCCACTGGCCCTTGGATCGGCGAAGGCCTGATAGTGGTTGTCGATCTGCTGGCCGAACAGCCGGCCCCATACCGCGGGGCGCCAACCATCCGTGCCGCAGTTGGTAGGCGCCTTCGTGTAGACGGGAGCTTTGGTGTAGCTCGGGGCGATCGGCTCACATGGCAGCTGATAGAGATCGCCCAAGCGTTCGTCATGGGTGCCTAGCATGGCGCGCCCCAATTGCTGCGCCATCGGCTGCACCACGCCATAAGTGGCAAGCTCCGGCCCGATGATCGGGAAAGTGCCGGGACCAGGCGTCGGTGGCGGTGTCGGCCCTTCCATGAAGGTCGAGCGCAGGTACCAGTTGTTGGGATCACTGCCATCAAGCCCGCCCTGAAATAGACGGTAGTCGAAGGCACCCGCGCGCAGCTCCGGATTGGCCAGGGTAAAAGCACCAGCCGCGGTCGTACCACCATTGATGGTGTCGACCACCAGGATGCCGTTTGCCATGGTCAGAGCACCGGCGCCGCCGACATTATTGACGGAAATCCCTGTGCTGCCGGACGCATTGCCGGAATCGATCACGAGCCTGTCCGAAGGCGCGCCGTCGCCAGCGAGCACGGTATCGATCTTCAACAGGGCATTGCCAGACCCGACATAGTTGCCGGTAATGGTGAAGGCCTGTCCAACCGTCTTATCTGTGCCGCTCAGGTCAATGATGCCGTCGGCGCTAGTGACATTGCTGTTCATGGTGAAATTGGCCGTGCTGGCATCGAGCGTTGCTCCAGACGACATATTGAGTGCAGTCAGAGTCGAGGTGAAAGTCGTTCCGTTCGGAACGAGGTGCCACACTGCATTCTCTGACAGGTTCATCACGAAACTGCCTGCCGAAACTCCAGAGCCGCCGGTGGTCGCAAGACCATACATCGTGGCCTGCTGGATATTGGCGGTAAAGGACGAATAGTTCTGCACTTCGAATAGCCAACCATTGCTGGCCGCCGCCAAAAGGCTCTGGGTGCCGCGCAGGTTGAAAACCGCATTCTGCTGTGAGTCCGTGGCGCTGCCTTCGACCAGAATAAGCGACGCCGTCGGAGACGTCGTCGACATCTGGGCATTGTTGAACGATGCCGTTGCATTGATCGCGGAGCCCAACGTTGTCTTGTCGAGGATGGTATAGTCTACGGCCTGCAGCCCCGACTTGATGACTGTCGAACTGGTATCAAAATTCGCATTCAGCGTTGAAGGCGGAAGCCCCGAGGCGGGATCGACATCGCCGAGTATCAGGATCGAGGCTATCCCGGTTGCCGCGGTCGTATCGATATCCATATGACCTCGGGATATCAATGTGCCACCGCCGTTGCCGTTGACGCGCAATTTGCCGAGCTTGATCGCCGAAGATGTAGTGCCTGATGTCGTGATGCTGCTGTTGTTGAGATCAACCAGACTGTTGTGTCCGGAAATATAGATGCCGACGCTGTACGGTCCCGCGGTATTGATCGTCGTCATCCCGGACACGAAAACCTGCCCGGAGCCATTACCGGTCTGCGCGATCGCGCGAATGCCAGCCATGGCGTTGTTGGCATCGAATGCCGAATTCGACATGGACGAGTCGACATTGATTGTCAGATTATTGAAAGTTGCCTTTGCCTGGCTTGAGGGAGAGCTTCCGTCCCCGGGGGAAGAACCGACCAAGACAGCGTAACTGTTGAGAGCACCGGTACTGGTTTGGATATTCTGCTTGACGTTTACGGTAACGTCGCCCGTGCTGACGAACTGGCCGTTAAAATTGACGTTAAGCGCAACGGGTGCGACATTTGTCGCCGGGCTGCCGCCGGCATTCGCATCGATGACGAGATTGCCGCTCGACGTCATCGCAGTGGTCGAACCGTCACCGGGCGTTCCGCCAGGAGAACCATTACTCGGGCTGGTAACAAGAACGGCGCCGTACTTTGCTCCGATGCCGATTCCCGCAACCGGATCGATGTTCATCGTCACGTCACCGCTCACGTTGAGCGTGTCAAAGCCCGCCCCTGCGGCGGATTGGCCGACCTGAAGATAATTAGCGCCGTTCGCGATTGTCCTGTTGATGACTGCAGGATGTGAACCAGGCGTGTCGCCCGTCGGGGTCCAATCGCAAGTAACGCCCCCGCTGATAACAATTCCGCTGGCCGTATCTATATTTGGCGGACAGGCCGCCTGCGCGGCTTGGGGAATCGCTATCGCTCCCATCGCAACGGCAAACGTTATCGAACCGCCGGAGGCAACAAAGCTTTTCTTGACATATCGGGGCAAAATCATGGACCTTCCCACCTCCACGTCACAGTTGGCTGCCGCTTCGCCGTGCTCACCATTGATAGCGCAGGCCCGCGGTGCCTTTGACGCCGTTGCGCTTGCCGCCGCCGTCGTTCGAGATCGCGAACTGATAGCCCGCTTCGGCAAAGGCGGAGAAATGGGTGTCGATCTTGGTGGTGAAGCCGGCGTCGACGTCCATGTACTGCCCGCGCGAGATCAGCGGCACGCTGTCCGGCCCAAACAGCGTCACTGAGGGGGGCCCAAAGTCACTCCAGACATTGGTGCGCACATAAGGCTGCCACACCTGCCCGCCGTCGCTGACGATGGTCCACTTACCTTTCAGCCCGAGGCGAGCGGTCGTTTCTGAACTGGTGCCGAGCGACACTGGACCGAGCCCGTCATTACCGGAATCAAAGCTAACCCACTGCCACAGCACTTGCGCCTGCGGCTCCAGTACGAAGCCGGGACCCAACAGCGGCAATGCGATCGGATAGCCGCCCTCGAGCGAGGAGATGAAGCCGGAGCCCGTGGTGTTAAGCGCTGCAAACTCCGTGCTGGCGCCCCCACTATAGCTTGTGCCCTGCAGCGTCAGGTCGAGGTACCAGCCGGGCACACCGTAGTGAGTCCAATAGGCTCCGCCCGAATAGGCGTTGAGGTTGAGGCTACCTGTGTGTTGCAGCACATAAGCGGTCGCGGCGGGATTGGTGACGAGGCCACTGATATCAACATTGGCGTTGCCATACGCAAAGTAGAAGCCGCCGTAATCCTTGTGCCCGGGTATCAGGCTGTCGCTGCGCAACACATCGAAGCCGACCTGCAAGCCCGCGATCTGACCGTCGGTGCGCGGGTCGGCGAACGCCCGATAGTGGTTATCGATCTGCTGGCCGAACACCCGCCCCCAGACCGCCTGGCGCCAACCGTCGGTGCAGTCGGTCGGGGCCTTGGTATAGAGAGGCGGCGCCTTGGTGTACATCGGTGCGGTCGGCTCACATGGCACCGGATAGAGATCGCCCAAGCGATCGTCATGGGTACCGAGCAAGATGCGTCCGAGCTGCTGCGCCATCGGCTGCACCACACCGTAGGTGGCGATCTCCGGCCCGATGATCGGAAACAGGCCCGGCCCCGGTGTTGGCGGCGTCGGGGGCAGCTCGTCCGGTGGTGTCACCGGCGGCGGGGGCGTCGGCGTTGGCTCCTCGATGAAGGTCGAACGCAGGTACCATTTTTGGCACTCATCCGAGCCTTCAATCCTAGGCCTAGCAGCCGAGGAGAACGGCAACGGGGGCAACGGCTGCGGGGGCGGCGGGCAGACAAGCGGGCCATGAAACAGCATGTAGTCGTAGGCGCCAGCGCGCAGCTCTGGATTGGCGAGCGTGAAGGTCGGGCCGGCCTCGAAGACCGTGACGACGAGAATGCCGTCTCCCGTGGTCTGAGCCCCCAGGCCGCCTGCATTGGTAAATTGCAGGAACGTATTGCCGCTCGCTCTACCGCCTAAGATGACGAGTTGGTCCGAGGCAGAGGTGTCCGCGCCTAAGACCGTGTTCATGTGAATCGTGCCGCCTTGACCGGTGTAGTCGATTGTCGTCAGCGTCGTGCCTGGCGGCGTGCCGGTGCCCATGTTGATCATGCCAGCAACGGTCAAATTGCCAATCTGCTGACTGAACCCGTGGAGGTCAAGCGTGCCCTTGGCTTCCACGTTCATATCCGAGAACACGCTGAGCGTGTTCGCAGCGCCTGCCTGCAGCGTGCCACCCGTCACGGTCGTTGTCCCGCCATAGGTGTTTGCACCGGTCAAGATCGTCGTGCCACTGATTTGGTTCACCGCGCCGGCAGTGCCGGTTAAGATGTTGCCGGTTATGGGGACGTCGAAGGTCAAAGTGCCCGTGTGATTGAAGACGATATCGCCGATGCCATGACCAAACGCTACCGAAGGGGTGTTGAGAGTGCCCGGCGCAGCTGGGGCAAACCCCGCCGCCGCGCCGAAGATCAATGTGCCCGTGGAGCCCCCTACATTCGCGATGATCGTGCTAGTAGTGGCGTTAACGACGCCACCGTTGGCGATGGTCAGAGTTCCCGTACCCGTATTGCCGACGACCAAGTTGTCGACGGTCCATGTCGGCTCCGTTGGAGACGTCGACGGAAGGACGTCGCCACTGGCGGTTATTTGTTGCGCCCGAACGATATTCGCGCTCAGCACCAGGGCCAGAGCAGTGGTTGTGGTGAGCAAGAGCTTGTTCATGAAGGCTCCGGGCATGCTTGAGTCCTTTCCCCTTCGCACCGCGTGAACTGCGTTTCGCATCGCGCTCGACCGCATCACGGCCTATTCGGCTGCCTCGCGCACTGCTGCACGTCCGCAACGCCGAGAAACAAATCGCTGCCGGCCCCGTACGGTACACGCGCACGAAGCCACCCGCGCCTGCCCTCAGGCCTGCCTCCGTCGTTTCAGTCGATAGCTTTACGATCAGTCGTCTTGCAGTCGGTTGTTTTACGCATCTGCTCCGCGGCGTTGCCTTCGCCACAGCATTTCCGGCCCGGTGATCATATGCACCTTGAGACGGCGACTTCGGCTGCAATTTTGCAGTCCGATCATCCGAGCATTACAGCCTCAATTGCTTCCGCAAGTTTGCGGCGCGCCTATGGCACAAACGCTACGCCGATTGATTTCCTACCGACGTGACATTTGCATCACACTAATGGAACCCGCGCACTTTGCTCAGGACCACATGTCTTGCCAATTCAGGCCGTTACCTGTTCATCGATCCGCGCCGTGCCCTATTCGTCATCCAAATAATGATGCGTAAGCCGCTTAAACTTTAGCCGCACTTTGCGCGCGCGGAAAATATCGCCGCTCCCACCACGGTAGCGCTCTATCTGGGCCACACGTCCGCCCGAAATATTCCCGACAGATGGAACGCCGACTCGGCGTTATCGAGCATTCGCCAAACCGGAACGGCAACTCGACGGCAGGCCATCAATGCTTATAGCAACCCGCACGGAGGAAAAATGGCGGCCTCCCAATGGGAGCACGATTTCTGATTATGATAGGCCTTGCGAGAAGCCCTTAGGACTTGGGAAGCTCGATGCCATTACCTTTATCAACAGGCTGACCACATGTTCAAAGCATTATCGCAATGGTTGGAACGGCGCCGAGCAAGGGCGGCGGAATTGCAGGCGGCGGAACGAGCAGAGGCGGAGGCGAAACTCGTATGGCAAAAAGCCCAGCGCCTGGGAAGGTGGCGTGTTCTTTCTCTTGAATATACAGGTGGTAACAGGCCCACTGCCTACTTCTATTTCAACCCACCAGAGGACATCGATATCTTTACAGCCTACCGCGACCACGCCTCGCGAATCTGGGATAAATTCCATGAAAAGGAAGCCGGCAATGGGCTGGCGGACCTGGCTCTGTTGCGAGTGCTTAGCGGAGAACTCGACTTCGCTGATCTGATTGTCGACAATCTCCCGGCTAAGCCGACAAGATTCGAAAATGCACGCGGTGTCATGTTTGCATTGCCACAGTATGCCATGGCTAACATCCTGCCGCTGCCCGAAACGCTGAAAGAACGTCCCCACAAGACGTGGCTCGCCGGTTCACAAGTCCAAGCCGACGTTCGCGCATGGCTCAAGGAGCATCACGACAAGCTCAAATGGCATGAGAAGGAAGGCGTCTATCGCGAGGCCGAGTAATCAGCCCGCAAGCTTGGTTGAGCCCTACCGTAGGAAGATTGCGGCCGATGGCGCAGTTCGACATTCGCTCACTGTTCGGGGTTTGCCTCACCCAATCTGAGACGTGGCGATACCGCCTGACGTGCTCCTCCTCATCGGCCTTCAAGAGCCGACTGATTCTGAAATCCGACAAGCCCAGGCGATGGGTGCGATGTGGCGCCGACGCCGCGCGCGATGGCTCAGGCGAACAGCCATCAGAATGCGGGCGGGCAGCTCGCGCCGGGCCAACACGCGGTTCGTCCTCACCATTGATAGCGCAGGCCAGCCGTACCTTTAACGCCGTTGCGCTTTCCGCCGCCGTCGTTCGAGATCGCGAACTGATAGCCTGCCTCGGCAAAGGCGGAGAAATGATTGTCGATCTTGGTGGTGAAGCCGGCGTCGACGTCCATGTATTGCCCGCGCGAGATCAGCGGCACTATGTCCGTGCCAAACAGCGTCGTTGAGGTAGGCCCAAAGTCGCTCCAGACATTGGTGCGCACATAAGGCTGCCACACCTGCCCGCCATCGGTGATGATGGTCCACCTGCCCTTCAGCCCAAGCCGAGCCGTCGTTTCTGAGCTCGTGCCGAACGCTACAGGGCCGAGCCCGTCATTGCCGGAATCGAAGCTCACGTACTGCCACAGCACTTGCGCCTGCGGCTCCAGCACAAAGCTTGGCCCCAACAGCGGCAGCGCGATGGGGTAACCACCCTCGAGCGAAGATATGAAGCCGGAGCCCGTGGTCTTGAGCGCTGCAAACTCGGTGCTAGCGCCGCCGTTATAGCTTGTACCCTGCAGCGTCAGATCGAGATACCAGCCGGGTACGCCGTAGTGGGTCCAGTACGCGCCCCCCGAATAGGCATTGAGATTGAGGGCACCAGTATGCTGCAGCACATATCCCGTAGCCGCGGCGTTAGTGACGAGGCCACTGACATCCGCATTGGCGTTGCCATAGGCGAAATAGAAGCCGGCATAATCCTTGTGTCCGGGGATCAGGCTGTCGCTACGCAACACATCGAAGCCGACCTGCAAGCCCGCGATCTGACCATCGGAGCGCGGATCGGCGAACGCCCGATAGTGGTTATCGATCTGCTGGCCGAACAGCCGACCCCACACCGCAGGGCGCCAACCGTCAGTGCCGCAATCGGTGGCAGGAGCTTTGGTATAGACAGGAGCCTTGGTGTACACCGGGGCGGCCGGCTCACATGGCGCCTGATAGAGATCGCCCAAGCGACCGTCATGGGTGCCAAGCATGGCGCGTCCCAATTGCTGCGCCATCGGCTGCACCACGCCATAAGTCGCAATCTCCGGCCCGATGATCGGGAAAGTGCCCGGCCCCGGCGTTGGCGGCGTCGGCGGCAATACATCGGGCGGGACCACCGGTGGCCCGCCGCCGCCCTCCTCGATAAACGTCGAGCGCAGGTACCAGTTGTTGGGATCGCCGCCGTTCAGTCCGCCCTGAAACAGGCGATAGTCGAAGGCTCCGGCGCGCAGCTCCGGATTGGCCAGCGTGAAGGCGCCCTGCTCGGTCGTACCGTTATTGATGGCTTCAACCACCAGGATGCCGTTGGCCGTGGTCAGGGCACCGGTGCCCCCAAGATTGGTGACCAGGATCGTGGAATCGCCGCTCGCTGTCCCACCATTGATCACCAGCCTGTCCGCTGGCGAGGTATCATCGCCGAGCACGCTCCTGATGGCCAGCGTACCACCCTGGCCGATGTAGTCGCCGGTGATAGTGAGAGTACCGATTGCGCTGCTGCCCGGCGCCACGGTGCCGAGATTGGTTACGTTGCCAACGATCGTACCTGTGCCAGCAAGCGTGCCTGCAGCCTCGACCGTCACGATGGGACTCGTCAGTGTCCCTGGGATGTGCAGGATGCCGGTCGCTATATCGGCGCTGGTTGAGAAGGTGCTGTCGCCTGACAGCGTCCAATCAGTTCCCCGCATCGACAAAGTTTCAAAATTCAGGAATTTGTCACCGACCTCACTACCTGTACCCTGCAGGATCAAAGCGTCGCTACCGGGGCCACCCAGTACGTTGCCATTAAGGACCGAGCCGGTATCAAGCGTGAGAGTATTGCTGACGGCGCCGGTCTGCGTGAACTGGATCGCAGTGCCGCCCGTGCCGGTGATGGTGCCGGCGTTAGTGATCGTGCTCCCGGCGCCAGCACTGGAGATGCCAATGACGCCGCTGATGACCCCGTCTGCCTGGTTGGTAACCGTGCCTCCATTCGCCAGAAAAATGCCGTTGCCTGTGCTACCCGTTATAGAACCGGCGTTCGTCACAGTGACGACTGGCGCCGACAGGGATACAACCGACGATATGCCATTTGTGCCGCTGATCGTGGCGCCAGCCTGGTTGATGATGTTTGCAGTGGATCCCCCGGCAACGAATACGCCAGCGTAGAATTGATTGCCACCGGAGGCATTGGTCACGCCGGTAATCTGGCCGCCGAGCTGATTCGTAATATTAGCTTCTCTTGATCCGACACTGATCCCGACCACGCCGCCACTGATGATGCCAGTATTCGTCAAGTTTGATGTCGGGCTAGCTGATCCAAAGAGAGAGATACCGTTGCCGCCACTACCACCTTGGATGGCCCCGGCATTGTCCATGATCAACCCAGCGGCGCTCACACCGCTGCCCCCGCTGACGTTTGTGGAGATCAATCCGCCGGCGAGATTGTGGAGCGTCAGTGTAAAGCCCGTATTGTTGGACTCGATTCCGCTTGGGCTTCCGCCGCTGGTCGGTCGACCACTTCCGGAGGCAGTGATCGTGCCCGCATTGGTCACAGTGCCAGAACCACCCGTGCCGAGGAAAAAAAACGCAGGGCTGCCATCTGCGGTGAGAACCGTGCCATTGTTGGTAATGTTCCAGACATCGCCCGCATTGCTGATGATCCCATACTTGGCAACGCCGGCTTGCGCTGTCGGAGCAACGGAAACACCGGCTTCCACAAGCGCAGTCCCTCCTCCTGCGGGCAGGGTCACAGTGTCTGTCTGATCGGTGCTGATCGTAACCGTCTGAGCCCTGGCAGCATCGCTGGTTTCGAGCCATATTCCACCCGACGTAAGGCATCCCAGCACCAGGGTTGAAACGCAAGATGGCAACGCCGAACGGATGCGCGAGTTCTTTGCGTCACCTGACATAGCCTGTGACAAGATGCACACACGCATCGTCCTACCCCTCTGACATTGACTTTGCCGTCGTGGGGCAAAGCGCTGTCGTCGAATCACTATTCGACGTTCGCTATCGAACAATATTAGGAACAGTTAACCTTCACAAATCTCCACCATGTGTCGACGAAGCACGGCAACGCCATTCATCCCACGCTGTTCACCCTCACCATTGATAGCGAAGTCCGGCGGTGCCTTTGACGCCGTCGCGTTTGCCGCCGCCGTCGTTGCTGATGGCGAACTGATAGCCCGCTTCGGCAAAGCCGGAGAAATGGGTGTCGATCTTGGTGGTGAAGCCGGCGTCGACATCCATGTACTGCCCGCGCGAGATCAGCAGCGTGCTGTCCGACCCAAAGAACGTCGTCGAGACGGGCCCAAAGTCGCTCCAGACATTGGTGCGCACATAGGGCTGCCACACCTGCCCGCTGTCGCTGACGATAGTCCACTTGCCCTTCAGCCCAAGGCGAACGGTCGTTTCTGAACTTGTGCCGAGCGCCACCGGGCCGAGCCCGTCATTGCCGGAGTCGAAGCTCACATACTGCCACAAGACTTGCGCCTGCGGCTCCAGCACGAAGCCAAAACCCAACTGTGGCAGTGCGATCGGGTAGCCCCCTTCGAGTGAGGAGATGAAGCCGGAGCCCGTGGTCTTGAGCGATGCGAACTCAGTGCTCGCACCCCCGTTAAAGCTCGTGCCCTGCAGTGTCAGATCGACGTACCAGCCGGGCACGCCGTAGTGGGTCCAATACGCGCCGCCCGAATAGGCGTTGAGGTTGAGGGCGCCGGTGTGCTGTAGCACGTAAGCGGTGGCGGCGGCGTTGGTGACGAGGCCCGTGACATCGGCATTGGCGTTGCCATAGGCAAAGTAGAAGCCGCCATAATCCTTGTGTCCGGGTATCAGGCTGTCGCTGCGCACCACATCAAGGCCGACCTGCAAGCCAGCGATCTGACCATCGGTCCGCGGGTCAGCGTAGGCCTGATAGTGGTTGTCGATCTGCTGGCCGAACACTCGGCCCCAGACCGCCGGGCGCCAACCATCCACACAATCGGTTGTCCGAGCTTTGGTGTAGAGGGGTGGCGCCTTGGTGTAGACCGGGGCAACCGGCTCACATGGCACCGGATAGAGATCGCCCAAGCGATCGTCATGGGTGCCGAGCATGGTGCGCCCAAGCTGCTGCGCCATCGGCTGCACCACGCCGTAAGTTGCGATCTCCGGCCCGATGATCGGAAATTCGCCGGGACCTGATGCCGGCGGCTCCGGTGGCAAAACATTCGGCGGTGTCACCGGCGGCTGCGGTGGCGGCTCTTCAACGAAGGTCGAGCGCAGATACCAGCTTTCGCAAACGGTGGTTTCATTATTGGGTTGGCAGAGCTGGTCCCCACCGCGGAACAGGCGGTAGTCGTAGGCGCCGGCGCGCAGCTCCGGATTGGCAAGCGTAAACGCGTCCGGTGCGGCGCCGCTGTTGACCTGCACAAGCTGGATGCCGTTGCCGGTCTCCGTCAGTCCGCCAGGACCGCCAACATTGGTCACAAAGATGCTGGCCGTCCCGCTGGTCGTGCTGCCGTTCAGGTTCAGCACCAACAGGTCGGTCCGTTGCACGCTTGCATCATTCAAATAGGTATTGAACAGCACCTGGCTGCCTGCGCCAAAGCTCACATTGTTGCTGGTGACAGTGAAGGTACTGAAGCCGCCACTCGCGTTTCCTGGAGGAGCTGCGCCCGCGACATTGAGGGTGCCGTTCAGCGCAAAGTTGTTCGCGCGCACCTCGTCCGCAATGCCGCCAGCCAGCGTTGCGACGCTGTCAACCGTGAAGCTTGAGGGCGTCGTCTGACTGACATCAGCCGCCAGTGAGCCATAGACCGCATTGTTGTCGACGACGAAGCTGCCTTGCTGCACCGTCGTATTTGCATAGACCTGTGACAACCGGTCGGTGGGGTTGGCGTAAAGCGAGCCATCGAATGCAACCGTGCCTGCGCCGGTCTTGATCACAGTGACGAGACCGATGAACGCGTTGCTCTGGATCGGATCGAAGAACGTGATGCTGCGGCCCGCTGCAGCATTAAATGTCGCCGTCGCCGGGCTTATGGTATTGCCCAGATAGATCGCGTTTGCCCGCGGTGTCCCGGTCAAGTTCTCGGTGTTACCGCTGAAAATGACGTCCCCACCAAGGGCATTCAGCGTGACATTCCCGCGGACCCAGATTGCCCCACCGAAACCCGCGATACCGCCAGAGGTGTTCGCGGCGTTGCCGGAGAACTGAGCAGGGCCGGTGGCGTTCAGCGTAAAATTGCTGGCAAAAATCGCTCCGCCGTTTGTCTGCGTGGTGCTGTTACCGGTCACCGTAATTGCACTGCCGTTGAGCGTGACCGCACTATTGCTGTCGATTGCACCGCCGCCGAATGTGGCGGTGTTGCCGACCAGCATGATCGTACTATTGGAGTTGCCGATCGAGACGTCTCCGCCCGCAAAGATCGCGCCACCGCCGGCGTTGACCGTGGTGCTGCCGGCCCTGTTATCGCTCAACGTGATCGCACTGCCGTCGAGCGTAACGGCGCCATGGCCAAAGATCGCACCGCCTGTACCCACAGAGGTGTTGCTGGTCAGCGCGACAGTGCTGCTTGCGTCGCCGATCGAGACGGCCCCGATTGCATCGATCGCGCCGCCTCCTCCGCTCCCGCTGCTGTTGCTGGTCATCGCGATCGTGCTGCCGTTGAGCGTAACGTTAGCGTTGCCGTTGATCGCGCCGCCACCGCCGATGCTGCTGGCAGTGTTGCCGGTAAACGTGACCGTGCTGCCGGCGTTGCCGATCGAGACGCCTCCGAATGCATCGATGGCACCGCCGGACCCAAAGCCAGTGGCGCTGTTATTGGTGAATGCCACAGCCCCGGTCGTGTTCAGAGTAAGAGCGCCGCCCGCAGAAATGGCTCCGCCATCTCCAGCGATTGAACCACCCGAGATAGTGAGATTGGACAGGGCTGCTGTTGCTGCGGCACTGGAAAGGAAGGACCCGAAGGGGGCCGCACCATTATTGAGCGTCAGCGTGTTGCCATTGCCGTTGATCGTCAGCCCCGGCGTACCGGCAGGCAAAGTCACCCCAGTATTGAGAAAAATCCCGGCGCTGTTGAGGTTCCAGACAGCACCATTGGCAGGCGCCGTTGTCCCGGTCGCAGCAGTGAGACTTCCCGGCGCATTCACATTGACAGTCTGCGCGGCAACAGGCTGCACCGCCGCCAGGCAAAGAGCGACCGCCGAGGATGTTGCCAAAGGCGACAAGCCACGGCCATGACTGCCGCGCGCAGATAGTCCACGACGGAATTCGGGATGGCAGGACATGCTGGTATCCTTCCCATTTTCTACTGCGTGAACCGCGCTTCGCATCACGGTCTCTTTTGATGTCGACTACATCGCGGCTTCGTTCTGCGGCCCCTGCGCGCTGCGGAAGTGACTTGATAGCAGGTGTTTGCGGAGCTTTACGCTCACCATTGATAGCGCAGGCCGGCGGTGCCTTTGACGCCGTCACGCTTGCCACCGCCGTCATTCGAGATCGCGAACTGATAGCCCGCCTCGGCAAAGGCGGAGAAATGGGTGTCGATCCTGGTGGTGAAGCCGGCGTCGACGTCCATGTATTGCCCGCGCGAGATCAGCAGCGCGCTGTCGGACCCAAAGAACGTCGTTGAGGCAGGTCCAAAGTCGCTCCAGACATTGGCGCGCACATAAGGCTGCCACACCTGCCCACCATCACTGACGATGGTCCACTTGCCCTTCAGCCCAAGCCGCGCAGTTGCTTCTGAACTCGTGCCGAGCGCCACCGGGCCGAGCCCGTCATTGCC
>JGI24705J35276_12237876_pt1 | contig 13760 bp, 8 predicted proteins | sample TergutNt197P4_FD_35276 | JGI IMG/M metagenome (IMG submission 35276) | reverse complement strand
ACGGAATAGGTAGTTGGGAAATCGGCGGTATAGAACTCGAAACTCGCTTCGCCATCATCTGAAATAACCACATCCGGCTTCCAGAAGATGGTAGTTCGGTAGTCGGAAAGCGGAGATTGCCTGGCCTCCTGTGTTTCATATTTTGGCGAATAGAATTCTACCGGTTTTTGATAACCGAAGGGAGTGAATACTGTGTAGTTGAGATCATTTCTTTCATCGACATGATTTACTCTTGCTCTCCGGGTAGTAATACTGATCACTCCACCGCCACCACGTGCACCGAATATAGCAGCGCTGGCGCCTTTGAAAACATCAATACTTTCAATATCATTAACCGACACATCGCCTAAAGTATCAAAACCTACTTCATCATATAATGTTATTCCATCAACTACTATCAATGGACGTGTAGCACTTACTCCTCTGATACTGATGTTGTAGGGTCTACCTATTATACCTCCATGAACCTGTACGCCCGGAATTAATCGAAGATATTCGGCAACATGAGTGAAAGAATGTTTTTCAATTTCTTCCCTGCGTATTGTTGCATCCGATTTCGCATTGGCCCAAAATTGAAGGCGGGCTTTATCTTCCTGCCTTTCAATTCTTGGCGCCGTTACTTCTACTTCACCCAAATCATACTCCCGCATATTTTCATCATTCATTGAGCGCTGCTCTGCTTTTGTTATCAAAGCCTTTGACACAAATTCGCTTTTCATTTCCCCATCTGTTGCCGATTTATCAGTATCCAAACTTTGAGGAGCGTGAACAGGCGCAGGAAATGATTCCGGGTCTAAAACAATTTCAACACTGCTACTTCCTTTTTTGCCAAGCGCCTGTATATAGAAAGAGGTACTGTCAGGATACTCAAGATCATCAAACAGGAATGTGCCATCTTTGTCTGTCGCCGTTAATCCAAAATCCCCGTCTGCTGTCAGTACTGCAATCTCACTGTCGGCTATCGGTTTGGATAGTAACCTGCCGGAGAGGTATTGGCTTGTTTGAAACGGAATCTGCGGATATTCCGGATTTCCTTTGGCAACTTCAGGGATATTATACCGTCTCCATCCATGCGTCATCATCAGATAGTCTAAGGCTGTTGACGACAGACTGTTATCCTGTAAATACCACGCCGGATTTTCAATATGTCCTTTCAATTCTGACGTAAACAGAAGGGTTGAGAGAATGGTAGTTGAGGAATCCACCGGTATGTCCCTGTCGTCTGTAACAGCTATCGACAAATGACCATCGAACCTATTTCCTTCATTATCGGCAATAGTCAGGTTGAAAATCACTTTCTCCCGTTTGGCATAAACGCCTTTATCAGTATGAAACGCCACTTTGGCTGCGTTGTCATTTTTGTTGAACACCAACCGTTCGCTCAACGGATTCATCTGTTCGTCGAACAGGAGAAACTGTATAATTCCCGAAGGCAAGGCGTCGGCGGTAAAGGCGGCCGTTGCCGATGTATAATTCCAGGCGGCAAAGTGCAAAAGTTCCGCCCTGCTTTGGACAAGCAGGTAACAAGGGCTATCGGGACTTTGAGCGGATTTTAGCAAACCTACCGTTATCGTTTTGTTTCGCTGCGTTGCAGTCAATGCCCGTGCACGCGGGTCAGGCCGGGGAAGTTCGAAAGTTTTAACAATGCCGGTTTCATTCCGGCATTGCAAAAAGTATCTTTTACCTGGCTCAGGGATAAAACCGAAAACGCCCATGCCTGCATGTAAGGTTCGTACTATTGTTATTTCCGTTCCATTTTCATTCACAATTTCCCCGGATATGGTTTCGGAACGACCATTCCTGTTCAGCGCCTTAAATGCAACTCTGCATAAGGCGCCTTCAATCAGATTTCCGCCTTCCGGGAAAAAGGAAACATCATACTCATGACTAGGATTTTCCCAGCTTCCACTGTTTCCTCTATTTACCCCGTTTATACTACCAATCCGGATATTTTTCTTAAAGAAATAATCATCTCCACGATTCTCCATATATCGGGTATAGGCACGGAGCGTATAATTGCCTTCAGGCATGTTAGCGGGAAGCAGTAGACATCCATAGAACATATTGTTTTCGCGCCGAATCATCACACGACTGACAAGCGTGTCGCGTGTATCTATCAGTTCAGCATACACATATCTGCTATTAGTAGGATATTGATGGGTAACAGCATCTATCACATAAGCCTTGAACAGGATTTTTTCGCCTGGAAGAAATAAATCGCGATCGGTATGCACGTGTATCTTTTCCTGCGGATATGCTTCCAACTGTGTCAATAAATTTTCTTCTACCTCAAGATAACGGTTTTCATCATCCGTTTGCCCGAACAACAGCATTGTTTGAAGTAAATAAAGGTACATTGACAGAATAACGATTTTTGACATGTGTTGTCTTTAGTATTAATGATGTGAAATAAAAAGTTTGTAAAAATAGTGATAAATTTGATTTATAAATAAAAATCCTGCAAAACTTCACCTCTGGTCACTCCTGTTCCCAACAGCAAGAACAGGGATTATTTAATATCGACATTAAATTCTGTAAAATAACGCATGTCCTCGATTTTGTAGTTGTCCGGCAATTTATAACCGTTGATCAAAATCGTAGGTGTTGCCCGTAATTGCGTTTTCGCTTTCCATGATTCGTGTTTTTGAAATTCGACTTCAATGGCAGGATTGTTCATATTCTTTGGTTTCTTTAAGCAATTTATACATTCTTTCGTGCATTTAGGCACAGGGATTGCAGAAGGGATTGGTAAGGATAGTTATTCGCAAGTGCGCAATAGGATTTCCAAAAAGAATCTGTGAATCAGCCTCGCTCACTTCATAAAAAGGCTGTTGCATTAACAACGTTTTGAAAACATCGTCGTTGGCTTTGATGCTGTTGATTTCCTGTCGGAGTTGCTCAACATGATCAGGCAACAAAACAGGGATATTCCGGTGATTCTTACAACAGGTAATATTAATCCAAAAGATGTGGTCGTCGGCCTTGAAACGGGCGCCAATCTTTACATTAAAAAATCATACACTCCTGAAGAACTCAATGCTCACATCATAGCATTGTTTAATACAATAAATAACAGTATGTTACAAATGAAGAGCAACATCCTCAGCATAGGAAAATATACGTTCGAACCCAAAAAACGTTTGCTGATTTATAATGATTCGGATAAAAAAGTATTGACGGCAAGAGAATCCCAAATCCTCGAATTGCTATTGAAAAATAAAGGCGAAATTGTAAAAAGAGCAGATATTCTTGACAAATTTTGGGAAAATTGGAATACAGAATACGCTTCATCAAGTCTAGATGTATTTATCACTAAACTAAGGAATTATTTGGCGAAAGATGCGTCAATCACCATTACAAATATCAAGGCGACAGGCCTTATGTTGGATTTTGACTAATTTTTTTCATAACTTTGCGCCTTATTACAAATACATCTTAAACAAAAACATTTTAAAAACCGATTATAATGATGAAAAAAACGATTTTACTTACAATGATTTTGGCTTTTGCCATTAAGGGTTCGGCACAGATAAGCACTCCTAAACAGTGGGTTATCATGCCTGAAAAGACGTATGACTATATTGTCGGAGAAGCTTCCGGCGAGCGGGCTTTACGTTCGATTATGGATATGGCTTCCTACGAAAGAAACCGTTCCGCAGCCGAATACAACGGTACCTTGCATGAAATAAGTTATATCATGAAGATGATCAATGAATATGCTTTGGATGATATCCGACTTGAAAATGTAGCAAAGGCCGATACCTGGAACGGCTTGATTGGGACGCTTTGGGAGGTCTCGCCAATGATTCAAAAAATTGCCGACTATGATGAAATAGTCCCCATGCTTGCTTCGGGAAGCGAAAATACCGATGTGGAGGCAGAATTGATATGGGTTGCCATGGAGACGATAAGAATGTCGCAGCCGAATGTTGACGTGAAGGGCAAGATTGTCCTGACTGATGCCCCAGTCAACATGGGGCATACTTATGCTCAAGCAAATGAAGGACTTGGTGTCATATCATTTTATTCGGCCCGCCCGTTGTTCGACCCACTTCAGATACCCAACTCAGGGATCGGTTCGCGTCGGGGTGCACAGAGTAACGAGGCGGCAAAAACCTTGTTCGGATTTAATATTACACCGCGTCAGGGTTATACTCTAAAATCGCGTCTGATCAATGGCGACAAGATTCAAGTCCATGCAAAAGTAAAGTCCAACCGTGAACAGTTCGATATTCAGGCACCTTACTGCGCCATTAAAGGAAGCGATCCGAATGCGGGGTCCATTGTTTTTTCAGCACATCTTTTTGAGGGTTATAACAAGTTGGGTGCTAACGACGACGCTTCCGGTTGCGCTGTCATCCTCGAAGTAGCACGTACGCTTAAAACGCTTATTGACAATGGATTGATTGAGCGTCCGAAACGTACTATGCACTTTGTATGGGGGGATGAATTTTCGGCAACAGGCCCATGGGCTTCGAAAAATAAAGATTTGATGGAAACCACTTTATGCAATATAAACTTAGACATGGTAGGTATCAACCTGAAACACAATAATTCATATTTTTGCCTTCATCGCACGAGTTATGGGAATCCCCATTATGTAAATGATGTAATGGAAAACTTCTTTATCTACATGGGTGAAACCAACCGTAGCAACTTAGTCTTTCCCGCCAGGGGCGCCGAGTATTCAAAACCGGTTGTGGCACCCAGTGGATCGGACGATAACTTTGTTTATTCAATCAGTGAGCATTACGGGGCATCCGATCACGAAGTATTTAACGACTGGGGAATTCAGGTTCCGGGCGTTATGATGATTACCTGGCCCGATCAGTATTATCACACCTCCGAAGACCGCGTCAATAAGTTAGATGCCACACAACTTAAGCGTGCAACCGTTCTTGCGGCTGCATCAGCTTATTTCATTGCAACTGCAGGAGAGGAAGGCGCACTTCGTATCGGGGCGGAGGTTTTGGCCAATTCAAACAAACGGCTTGGTTTCTATCAAGTAAAATATGTGGATATGATTGCCGGTGCCGATGATATTGAATCGGCCTGGCGCAATGCCGTTTTTGCTATTGAAGGACATGTGAAGAATGAAAAGAATACCTTGGCAACCATACAGGAACTTGTACCCGTCGGTAACAGGAAAGTAAGCGATTTTATAGCCAAAGGAAATGTTTCGATAGACAAAACCGCTTCCGGTATCATAGAAGCACTGAGGCTTTTTGCCGAGGGACTTGTCGGCAAAACATTGAAGATCAATTTGTCGTCGGCCGAGCTTGCTGCTTCGAAAGTTTATCCGGTTCAAACCTCCAAACCAAAAGAAATGCGTTATGGCGCATTAAACAAGGCTTTGGAGTCTTTGACAACTGAGCAGAGAAACGAACTTCGGTCATTGAGCAATACGGCAGATATTGCACGAATGACCAATGCTGGCAATAATTCAGTATTAGACATACAGAAAATGATGATTGCGCAATATGACCAAGTCCCAACAATAGAAGATATCAACAAATTTCTCTCTGTGCTGGAAAAGGAAGGTTACATCAGGATAATAAAAAAATAGCGTCTTAAAAAGCACACAAATGACGCAGATTCTTCAGATGAACGCAGATAAATGAAAAAAATCTGCGAAAATCCATCAAATCTGCGTCATCTGTGTGCTAAAAAAACCTAATACCGATAATGCTCAGGCTTATAAGGGCCTCCTACCGGAACCCCGATATAATCGGCTTGTGTTTGTGTTAATTTCGTCAGTTTGACGCCGATGCGTTCAAGATGCAGACGGGCTACTTCTTCGTCTAAATATTTTGGCAAACGATAAACGCCTGTTTGATAGTTGTTTTGCCAGAGGTTTATTTGCGCCAGCGTCTGATTTGTAAACGAATTGCTCATTACAAACGACGAATGTCCCGTTGCACAACCCAAATTGACCAAACGGCCTTCAGCTAAAAGGAAAATTGAATGACCGTCGGGGAAAGTGTATTTATCAACCTGTGGCTTAATATTGATATGTTTGATACCTGCGAAATTTACTAACTTGTCAACCTGTATTTCATTATCGAAATGACCGATATTGCAGATAATCGCCTGATCGCGCATGGCCTGTATATGTTCGAGGGTGATGATATCGCGGTTTCCGGTAGTAGTCACAAAGATATTTCCTTCTTTTACAGCCTCTTCCATTGTGGTCACTTCAAATCCCTCCATTGCAGCCTGTAAGGCACAAATCGGGTCAATCTCCGTGACAAGCACACGTGCGCCATACGTTCGCATAGAATGGGCGCACCCTTTTCCTACATCGCCATAGCCTGCCACTACCACCACTTTGCCTGCAATCATCACATCTGTAGCCCGTTTGATGCCATCGGCCAACGATTCGCGACACCCATAGAGATTGTCGAACTTTGACTTCGTCACAGAATCATTTACATTAATGGCCGGAACAAGCAACTCGCCACGCTCCATCATCTGATATAAACGATGTACGCCTGTGGTTGTTTCTTCTGAAATCCCTTTCATCTCCGCTACCATCCGATGCCAGCGTTGCGGGTCTTCATGCAATACATCCTTCAACAGATTCAATATAACCTGTTCTTCGTGATTGTCACTCAGCCGTTCAATAGTAGCAGGATCGTTTTCAGCCTTGTAGCCCCAATGAAACAACAATGAAGCATCGCCTCCGTCATCAACGATCAAGTGAGGCCCTTTCGCTTCCGGAAAACGCAGTGCCTGGTCTGTACACCACCAGTATTCCTCAAGCGTTTCGCCTTTCCATGCAAAGACAGGGGTACCAGTGACAGCTATTGCAGCCGCTGCATGATCCTGTGTTGAAAAGATATTACAACTTGCCCAACGCACATCGGCACCAAGGCATGTTAATGTTTCGATTAATACTGCTGTCTGAATGGTCATGTGCAGAGAACCTGTGATACGCGCCCCTTTTAGTGGTTGCAGGTCGGCATATTTTTCACGTAACGCCATCAGACCCGGCATTTCGTGTTCGGCAATTTCGATTTCCTTGCGGCCGAAATCAGCCAATCTAATGTCTGCCACTTTGTAAGGCAGATTGTTTGGAAATAACTGTGACATATAAATTATGAATGTTTTAGGAGCACAAAGATACGTAAAGTCAATCATATTTTTTATCTTTGTCCGAAAATCAGTATATATAGACATCAACAATGAAAAAATCACACCTACTACTATTAGTAATTCCTGCAATACTTTTATTTATCCGGTGCAGTACAGGTTCAACAGATGCCGGACAGAATATGGCTATTGTGGCTACTGCTACCATCTCTCAGGCAGATTGGTCGGGCAATACCATCTCTACCCTCAACGATGGCATCACTGACACCGATACAGGTCCTTTGAGATTGAGAGCCGGACAACCACCGACGCCTCTGCAAAATATATGGGTACAGTATGAGTGGTCGCATCCTGTTAAAACCGGCGAAATTGAAGTGTTCTGGTGGGACTGGGAAGGGACAATGAAACTTCCGCAAGCCTACCGTGTATCTTACTGGAACGGAACGGATTTCGTCCAGGTCAATAATCCGCAAGGGTTAGGTTTCACCGTTGCTGCATACAATAAAACGACTTTTGACGAGGTCGAAACCACCCTGATAAGACTTGAAATTGATTCGGCTCAGCAACTTCGCTCTACGTTGTTGGAATGGAAAGTAATCCAATCCCCAAACGCAAAAGATCTCCCGCCAATAGTTTCAACCAATGGTGATCGAAGCGTGATGTTAGGTGCTCAAACTTATTTATCGGCATCTATCAAGACTGTTTCGCCTGTGCAAAAAGTTTCCTGGACAAAAGTGTCGGGGCCGGGAATCGTTGCATTTGATAATAAGGATCAATTAAATGCTACGGCCTCTTTCTCTGTTTTAGGTGAGTATGTGCTTGCCTGTGAAGTAACGAAAGGCAATTATACAGTGTCGTCCAAGCTTTTAGTCAAAGCGGTTGAGCCTCCTCAGAAAGATCGTCTGGAAGTTGTTTATACAAAGAAGTATTCTATTGACAGTCCTGTATGGAGCGACAGGGCGAAGGTAATGATCGTAAATTGGATACCATGGTGTATATCCCAATGTGAAAATCCGAATCTAACATTAGGCCCAGGTGGTCTTGATAACTTTATTGAAGCGGCCAAAGCGTTGAAGGGTTTACCTCACAGCACGCATAAAGGCTATGTTTTTTCAAACGCATGGGTGCATCAGACTGTCGAATCAATGTGTATTGCCTTGATGGTTGATCCGAAAGGAGATCAGGAAATTATTGACGCACAGGAAAAAATGAAGAAGACATTAGAAAAATGGATTCCGATTATTCTTTCTGCGCAGGAACCAGACGGTTATCTGCAAACAGCCTACACGCTTCGTGACACGAGCCGTTGGACAAACCGTTGGGAAGAACGTAACCGGACAGCGCACGAAGGATATGTTTCCGGCTATTTTATTGAATCAGCTATCAATCACTATACCCTGACCAATGGCACGGATTTGCGACTTTATAATGCAGCCAAGAAATTAGCCGACTGTTGGGCGGATCATATCGGCCCGAATCCGGGACAAATCGAATGGTGGGATGAACATGAGCAAATGGAACAAGGCTTGATTCGTTTCGGTCGTTTTGTCAATGATATGGAAGGCGAAGGAAAGGGAGACCGTTATATCGCATTGGCTAAATTTTTGATGGATAGTCGTCACGGAGGCAATGAATACAGCCAGTCGCATGTACATGTCCAACAGCAGTATGAAGCAGTAGGACATGCAGTCAGGGCGGTTTATCTCTATTCGGCCATGTCGGATATGGCTGCTGAGACGGGCGACCCCGACTATCAGAGTGCAGTTATGTCGCTATGGGATAATATGGTAAATAAAAAATACTATGTGACCGGAGGCGTGGGCAGTGGAGAGACGTCAGAAGGCTTTGGCCCTAACTTCTCCTTGAGGAATAATGCGTATTGCGAATCGTGTTCGTCGTGCGGATTGATATTCTTCCAATATAAGTTGAACTTAGCCTATCACGACGCAAAATATGCCGACCTATACGAAGAAACTATGTATAACGCCCTGTTAGGGTCTTTGGACATGACAGGTAAAACATTCTATTATCCTAATCCTTTGTCCACTGTGACGGAACGAACAGCTTGGCATACATGTCCTTGCTGCGTAGGTAATATTCCGCGAACGCTACTGATGATTCCCACATGGACGTATGTAACTTCGGATAAAGGGGTGTATGTAAACATGTTTATTGGAAGCACCATTAACGTTGAAAGAGTATGTGGAACGGATATTGTAATGGTGCAAAAGACAGACTATCCTTGGGATGGAAATGTAACCATTACCGTCAATCCAAAAGACGAAAAAGAATTTACGCTCTTCGTCCGAGTGCCGGATCGCAAGACCAGTGAACTGTACGAGGCGATACCGGAAGTAAAAGGCTTGTTGTCCTTATCTGTCAATGGCGAAGCAATGACACCTGTCATCAACAAAGGATACGCCGAAATAAAACGGACATGGAAGACAGGCGATATCGTTGAATTTGAGTTACCGATGACCATTCAAAGAATCACAGCCGACCCGCGTATTGAGGCCGATAGAGGGAAGGTAGCCTTACGCTACGGTACATTACTATATAACTTCGAAGAGGTGGACAATGGTGATGAAATCAATAAAGGCCGTCTTGGTACAAACCCATTGACAGCTGAATGGACACCTGATTTCTTCAATGGAATGATGTTGATTAAAGGTACCTGGGCTGACGGCAAACCAATGCTGGCTATTCCCAATTTTGCCCGCATGAACCGCAACGAACCCAGAGATCCCAAAATCAACACATCCAGATCAAACGTTTGGGTAAATCAATAAACACATATAATAAACACCTCTCATTCAAACAAAAACGGCTTCATATCCCGCAGATTGCTTCGTTTGTCTTCGAAGAAAAATTTTTCATCTCCAAAGGCTGGTTTGAGTTGATCAAACCAGGTGGCTTTCGGGTCGTATTTGGCAAAAAACGGTTTATGCACCCATGAAGGATTTCGTCCCTGAATAAAACGCAAGACAAAAACCTTTTCGCCTTTGATTTCCGAGACGCCTAAAACCTGAATTTTACCTGCATGATCGCTCATACTCGGCCCTCTTACCGTGCGGCATAATCCGCTGACCTGCCTATAGGCACGGCGAAAAATCTGCCAGCATTTTTCTAACGGAAGTTCAAAATATTCTTTTGCTCCCGTATCACGTGTAATAAACATATAGTAAGGTATCAACGCAAGGTCAACTTGTTTTCTCCACATCTCCGACCATATTTCCGGTTTATCGTTGATGTTTCGTAATACAGGTGATTGAGTTCTTATCTGAGCACCTGTAGAACGTATTCTTTTGATAGCCAGCTTTACAGGTTCAGTGGAAAGCTCACGTGGATGGTTAAAATGCGCTTGAAAAGAAAGATTTTTCCCTGCCTCCACAATTTTTTGAAAAAGTGCTATAATACGGTCACTGTCATCGTCGGTCAGAAAACGGTATGGCCAGTATGTGAGTGCCTTGCTTCCGATGCGTATTGTATGAATATGCTCAAAATCGGGAGAGAGAAGAGGGATTATATAACTTTCTAAAATGGCAGCGCTCATAATCATCGGATCGCCGCCTGTAAATAAGACATCTGTTACATTTTTTTTCAGTCGAAGGTAGTTGAACAGCAATTCGCCTTCTTTCATGGCAAATTTCAACTCGTTCATGCCTGAAAACTGAGGCCAGCGAAAACAAAATGTACAGTAGGCATGACACGATTGCCCCTGACTTGGGAAGAAAAGTACGGTTTCAGGGTATTTATGTTGCACCCCTTTAAGTTTTACCTCGCCCAAGCATGGTATATTGCTTTCCTGTCCGGCAGGATTCGGATTCAACGACAGGCGGATTTTTTCAATCTCCCTGTCAAATGTCAGACGGTCTGATTGTGAGCCTATAAGTCTTTCAACAGTCTCGTAATGATTTTTCGAAAGCATATCATGCTGTGGGAAATTGAGAATAAATATTGGGTCGGTTTCCACATTGTCCCAGTTAATCAGTTCATTAACCACATAATTATTTGTCTTAAACGGCAAGACGCGGCCTACAATTTCAATATCCCGTTTGATAGATTCGTTTACCGTACGCATTTGCGATATTGAACGAAAATTCTGTAAAGTGTAAAAGTTAATCGTATTCATGGACTTTTTTATTTATCTTTACAAAGATAAAGCATTATGTAGGCAAAAGCAAGTGAAAACAGTAAATTATTTTTAATAAAACCGTCGGTTTTGCATTTTTTAACATTTGATAGATTTTTTCACGTCGTTGAATAAGTCTATCTTTGCACGCATATTGTGACAAAATTGAAAAATATATTATTCATTTATAAAGACAGAGAGAATGAGAAACTTTACATGCGTACAGGATATAGGTGATGTGAATCAGGCAGTTAATGATGCAATGAAAATCAAGAAAGACCGTTTTCAGTATGCGGAAATCGGGAAAAATAAAACCCTGATGATGATTTTCTTTAATTCAAGTTTACGCACACGCCTCAGCACACAAAAGGCGGCAATGAATATCGGGATGAATACAATCGTTCTTGATATAAATCAGGGAGCATGGAAGTTGGAAACCGAGCGGGGCGTCATTATGGATGGCGACAAACCCGAACATCTGCTCGAAGCGATTCCGGTGATGGGTTGCTATTGTGATGTGATCGGATTACGTTCGTTTGCCCGATTCGAAAGTAAGGAAGATGATTATAACGAAAAGATTTTGAATCAGTTTATACAGTATTCAGGATGTCCCGTCTTTAGCATGGAGGCTGCTATCCGCCACCCGCTGCAAAGCTATGCCGACCTGATTACCATCGAAGAATTTAAGAAAAAAGAACGTCCGAAAATAGTAATGACCTGGGCGCCCCACCCGAATGCACTTCCACAGGCAGTGCCCAACAGTTTCGCTGAATGGATCAATGCGGCCGGATATGAGTTGGTCATTACACATCCCGAAGGCTATGAACTTGATCCGATGTTTGTGGGCAATGCGCATGTAGAATACGACCAGTGCAAGGCATTTGAAGGGGCTGACTTTATTTATGCAAAAAATTGGGCGGCTTATATGGATCCGCACTATGGAAAGATATTAAGCAGAGACCGTGCATGGACGGTTGATTCCGAAAAAATGGTATTGACCGATAATGCCTTTTTTATGCACTGTCTGCCGGTACGCAGAAATATGATTGTAACAGACGATGTGATAGAAAGCCCTCAAAGCATTGTCATTCAGGAAGCTGCAAATCGGGAGATATCGGCTCAGGCTGTGCTTATTAAAATCCTGCAAGGGCTTTAAAATCAATTACGAATTAGGAATTAGGATATTGTCAAATATGCCTTTTTAGCGTACTTTAGTGGGATTTTTAGCTATAAAATCTTTCCATCCGGTATATGTCTTTTTAACGGTTGGACGACTTGTTTGCAGATAATGGCAATAAGCTACTGCCAGTCCGTCTGTTGCATCCAATTGCGGGAGCATATTATCGTCCGGGATATGCAAAATATGTTGTAACATACCTGCTACCTGCTCTTTGGCAGCGCGTCCTTTACCCGTAATGGCCATTTTAACTTTCAACGGTGCATATTCGAAGATTGGAATATCGCGACTTAGTGCTGCGGCAATAGCGGCACCTTGCGCTCTGCCCAATTTGAGCATGCTTTGCACATTTTTTCCATAAAAAGGCGCTTCAATTGCCAATTCATCTGGAAGATACTCGTCAATCAAAGATAACACACGTTCATGGATGCGTCGGATACGCAGATAATGGTCATCAAATTTGTTGAGTTGTAATACCCCCATTGTCTCAAGATGAGGTTTGCGATCTTCTATCACTAATACCCCATAACCCATTATGATAGTTCCGGGGTCTATACCCAAAATAATACGGTTGGCAGTCATTTTATAAATATGAATAAGGAATTACGAAATATTCAAAAAAATCCGAACAAAGATAACTGAAATTTAAGAAAAAACGATTATATTTGTCCCCGAAATTTTTTAATAAAAGGGGTATTAGCTCATCTGGCTAGAGTGCGACACTGGCAGTGTCGAGGTGACCGGTTCGAGTCCGGTATACTCCACAAAAACAGAAGAGACGGATATATTTAATATCCGCCTCTTCTGTTTTTTATTCCTCTGAGAGAATTACATCAGTTTCAGCCATTGTCTCTTATTCAGTTATAACCTCTTCACGTTCGGCTATTTTGGAAATTTCAGCCGCTTCAGCCGCTTCGGCTGCAGCTACTTCAGCTGCCTCTGCTGCAGCTTTTTGGGCAACCGAAGCTGCTAATTCTGCTCTCTTCTTCGATAACGCCGTTGCTTTCGTTTTATTCACCTCTTTTTCAGCTTCTAAAAGTGTTTTCGCAGTTACTTTTGCAGCTTCTCTTTCTTTGTTTTTCACATCTTGTAAAGAAAGTTTCTTCTTTGCGAGCCATTGTTCGAATTTAACTTCGGCTGCTGCTTCGTCAAAAGCGCCTTTCTTAACGCCTTCCAATAAATGTTTCTTTAAACACACCCCTTCTCGGGATAGAATCATCCGAGCAGTGTCTGAAGGCTGAGCGCCTACTTGTAACCAATGCAAAGCTCTTTCAAAATTCAAATCTATTGTAGCAGGATTGGTATTCGGATTAAATGAACCTATCCTTTCAATAAATTTTCCATCTCGTGGAGCCCTGC
>JGI24705J35276_12237877_pt1 | contig 13767 bp, 12 predicted proteins | sample TergutNt197P4_FD_35276 | JGI IMG/M metagenome (IMG submission 35276) | reverse complement strand
TTTAAAGCAATCACCAAAGCCATAGACAACGGCTTAATCAAATCCTGCCATGATCTTTCAGAGGGCGGGTTAGCAGTTGCAGCCGCAGAGATGGCCTTTGCCAGCGGGTTGGGTCTAACCCTTGAGTTACAAAAAGTGCCCACTCAAGATATTGAGCGGAATGATTTTGTACTCTTCTCAGAGTCTAACAGCCGTTTTCTTATCGAAGTCGCAGAAGCAGACACAACAGAATTTGAAAAGCTGATGCAGAACAAAGGCTGTGTGAGAATCGGAAAAGTCACAAAAGAACCCAAACTCCACATCAAAGGCCTAAACGGCCAAACTGTGATTGATGCCCCGCTGGATTTGTTGCGGCAGAATTGGAAGAAAACGCTCAACCCCAAGGAGACAGAACAATGAAACCCCACGACATCAAAGTTTGTATATTGCGCGCCGGCGGAACCAACTGTGATGCCGAAACACAACGGGCCTTTGAAGAACTCGGCACACAACCACACACTCTTCAAGTCAGCGAGCTCATCAAACAACGCAACCTCCTAGACTATGATGTATTAGTTTTTCCAGGAGGCTTCTCATATGGAGATTATGTACGCAGCGGCGTCATCTTTGCGCGCCACCTCTCTGCGCATCTGGGCAAAGAAATGCAGAGCTTTATTGATGAGGGTCGCCCGATTCTGGGCATATGTAACGGCTTTCAGATTCTTGTGGAATATGGGTTATTGCCAGGATTTGAAGGGATAAGTCCAGTTCCCGAAGCCACTCTAACCACCAATGAACCTGCGGGTTTTAAATGTAAATGGGTTTATCTAAAGCAGGAAAACCAAGGTAAATGCCTCTTCACATCCACCCTGCCCCAAGGCAAAATTATCCGCTTACCCATCGCACATGGCGAGGGGCGTCTACTGTTTCCTAAAGAAAAAGAAGAAGCACTACTAAAGCGGCTTGTTGATGAAGATATGTTGGTATTTCGCTACTGCACCAAAGACGGCCAACCCGCAAACGGCCAATACCCCACAAGCCCAAATGGCAGCTTTTATGACATCGCAGGCATCTGTAACCCCGAGGGGAACATTTTTGGTTTGATGCCCCATCCCGAGCGCGCACTATATTGGTGGCAACAACCCAATTGGACACAACAAAACCAGATACTACAATACGGAGACGGAAAACACATCTTCCAAAGCATCATAGATAAACTAACAAAGACGTAAACCGTATCTCCATTGCTATGTGAAATACGGCAGAGACTGACTTATCAACACACCAGTTCAGATATAACAGTTGTCAGAACGTATGTAGTTCGCTAAAATTTGGGTATAGCATCTAATTCGGGTTGTTGATTTTAACTGATACTTCGCGTTATGGGCAGATTGATCTTTTAACAGCGGCGCATACGGTTGAATGATTGCGGAAACAAGCTGAGGAATATTTGCTCACATGATTAGAGCTAAAAAAGACTGCAAGTTGTCTACTAAGAGAATTCAGGAAATAACGTAAAAACGCAAATTATCAGTTAGTTTTTTAATATTGGTCTTTGACGGATCTGATTTGATGGCTTCTCGGTTCGATTGAGCCTAAAAACGGTAGTGGGTTTAATTTTTGTTGTCGGGTTTGAATTTAGATGAGAATATGAATAGTGAGCTTTGACAGGGTTTAGCTGTCATTGCGTCACATCAGTTCACAGTCAGTCATCATCTCTATGATTCAGGTTATGTCAGGGTTTACAGTTACTACAAGGGTTGTAGCCGGCGTCTATTGCTTCTTGGCGTGTGTTAAAGATTACTCTGTTTTGTTCAGCGGGCAGTGAACCGCAAGTGGATTTATGAAATGTCTTGGTATTTTTATTACCGATGTAAACTATATCGGGTTGTGGTGATGATGAGGGATCGGTTGGTGGAATGTCACGTGATACAGATACGGTTATGTCTTTTCCGTCAGTGGTGAAAATTATGGTACCTTGTTGGTCGGTTCTATAGATTGTGGCACCTGTTCCAGTTAGGCGGGCCATTGCTTCAGTATGTGGATGCCCATAGTCATTGACTGCGCCGCAACATAGCACTGCATAACTTGGAGCAACAGCAGTCAGATATTTTTGTGTGCTACTTGTCCGGGAGCCATGATGTCCGACTTTGAGTACATCAGATTTTAGCGAAAACCCAGCAGCCAGTTGCTCATTCTCCGAGATTGTGCCGGCATCGCCTGTAAACAGAAAAGACGTATCGCCAAACTCTATGCGCAAAACAATAGAGTAGTCATTAAGATCTTTATATGTTGGGCTGTTTGGGGCCAAAACCTCTATGCTTGCCTCACCCCATTGGTAAACATCTCCTGGAGTAGGTATAGTCAGGGGTATGTCTTTTTTTTCGATTGCCGCTATTAGGTTTTCATAGGTTTTTGTTGTGTGGGGTTTGTTGGGCATAATAACTGTGCCTATGGTGTCCATTGCATTGACAACAGAGGTCATGGATCCTATGTGGTCAGCGTGGGGATGGGTGGCCACAAGATAATCAAGAGTAGTTATACCATATTCAGATAGATAGTTAAGGATAAGTTTATCTTGCCCAGTATTGCCAGCGTCAATCAACATTGCATGATCATTAGTTTTTATAAGAGTACAATCTGCTTGACCCACATCAAACACGATAACTTGTAACACATCAACGCTATCAAGCGGTGGTGGAGATATATCGGGTGCGGGTGGAAGTATAGTGGACTCTGTTGGGGGTGTATCATCAATTGATCCACCACCAGAAGGGAAGATATTATCAGATTGAGTATATACTACAGTTGCGCTAAGGGATACCGCAACAATTAAAACTAAAGCAACCGATATTGTTGTTTTTTTCAATTACTAATACCTCAAGCACTTAAGCACAATGCACAATTATATTAGTTTCCGCACTAACCAAAGATATTAGTCAATAAATAATACACCAAACAGCTGACATTAACAGCGTGATAGAATCAAAATACAAAAATTACCAAACGATCCAAAATAAACGAAAGTTGTGTGTAGCGAGGTGGATAAGTGAGAGGTCTACAATAAATTTAGGATGTTGTTAAACGCCTCGAGGTTATTGTCTGGAAAACAAAACGGTTATCACTTTCAGAGATTGAAAAAAACTAATAGAGAAGAAGGGGAGTTTAGGCGATTTTTATGAATGCATCTTTGGGTTTTGTGCAGACGGGGCAGTTGTCTGGTACTTGTCCATCGAAAGTGTTGCCACACTCGGGGCATACATAGATATCAGCCTTTGGAAGGTCGCTTTGAGTTTTTATGGCTTCGAGCGCTTTTTTGTAGAGCCCTGCGTGAACCTGCTCAACGCTGTTGGCTAGATCAAAGCTGTGTAGGGCTTTTTTGTTGCCCTCAGTTTTTGCTTCTTCTATGAATTGAGGATACATACTTTCAAATTCGTAGGTTTCGCCTGAGATAGCAACACCAAGGTTGTCAGGGGTGGATTTAACTTGGCCCATGACCCGGAGGTGGTTTAGAGCGTGAATAGTTTCTGCTTCTGCAGCCGCCCTGAAGAGTTTGGCTATTTGGGGGAAACCTTCAGCGTCTGCGGCTTTAGCAAACGCGAGATACTTGCGGTTAGCTTGAGATTCGCCTGCAAATGCAGCTTTTAGATTTTCATCGGTTTTAGTCAATTTAGAATCACCAGAGACACTAAACATAAACAAAGTTATAAGCACGTACCTCCCATAGAGACAACCAAGAAAGCTGACTCCAAAAGACACACATCTACTCAGAGAGCATTTGGAAAAAACTTCTTATGTCCAGACACTATATTTGTGGTAGAGAAATGATGGTTAGCTTGCCGTTTGATCGACAGGACCTCAAAGCTTTAGCTGTGCTTCTTGGTGCGGCTTTGGCAGTGCGGCTCTTATTGTTTTCTTTGGATGGTTATGTTAATGATCTGGCAACCTATCAGTACTGGTTTAACACCGCAGCAACACAGGGTGTTCATTCCTTCTATCCTTATGTGCTACAAAATGCAGGTTGGATTGACTATCCACCGTTTAATGTCTACATCTTTTGGATATTTGGCTCCCTATCCCAAACGTTTGCTTCGGTTGACCCGGTGTTCTTTGTCAAGTTAGCACCAACTATCTTTGATTTAGCCACTTGCGGGCTTATCTATTTGTTTTTGCGTAAACAACTAAGCTATAGAGGAACTATTCTAGCCACAGCATTTTATGCGTTTAATCCAGCGGTGATTTTTAATGTGGCTATCTGGGGACAGTTTGATGCGATATACACGTTTTTCCTTGTGTTAGCTTTGATTTTAGCGCTTAAGAAAAAACCCGAGTTCTCCGCAGGGGTTTTTGCAGTGGCTTTGTTAACTAAGCCACAAGCCATTGCATTGTTGCCCTTGGTTGTGCTTTTGATTTTTAAGAAAAACGGAATAAAACGTTTACTTACATCAGCTGGAGCGTTTGTGGCTACGATTTTTGGGGTGATTTTGCCCTTTAATTGGAGCGGCAACCCGATAGATTTTTTGAGCGGGATTTATTTTGGGGCCTATGATGGTTATCAGTACACATCGATTAATGCGTTTAACTTGTGGGGTCTGTTTGGGCTTTGGGTTCCCGATGGGAGTTTCTATATTGTGGGATGGGTATTGTTTGGGGGCTTCTCAGTGATTACGCTCTATATTCTCCATAAGCGTCTAGAGGCCTCAGGAGAGCTTTTGGCAGTGTTTGGAGCGTTTTTGCTCTTGTTTGCCTTCTTTATGTTGCCCACAAGAATTCATGAACGCTACCTTTTTCCCGCTCTGAGTATGTTGGTGTTGCTGTTACCGTTTGGCAAAAAAATCCGACTGCTCTATGCGGGGTTAACGGCTACTTTGTTTATCAATCAAGCCTATGTGCTCTATTTTCTAAATGCCGGAAGATTTATCGAGCATAATTTGATGGCTACGGTGCCACAGTTTGATGGGATGGTTTTGTTGGTGGGTATTGCTAATTTAGGATTGTTGTTGTATGCTTCGTTGCTTCTTTGGAAAGAGTTTGAGAGCCGAAGGTTTAAAACCGTTGAACCAGTAAATCAGACGGCGAAGGGGAATGCACATTGATCTTTGAGTTAAAGCTAACAAAAAAAGACGTTTTAACCATCGTTTTGCTATCCGTTCTTTTCTTTAGCATGGCCGCTTGGAATTTAGGTCAAACTCAGGCGCCGCTAACAAATTGGGAAAGCACCACACAGGCAAGTTTCTATGTTGATGTGGGTTCGGTGCAGACTATTCAAACGGTTTATTTCTGGGTTAAGAGCGGTAATGCTTCAGTTACCATTTACTCTGGGGCGCCAGATAATTGGAACGAGTTGGGTAAGGTGGCGCTTGCACCCCGAGGCACTGATTATTCGATTCAAACCGGTTTTGATGCAAATGCTCAAACCCAGTTTCTACGCTTTGATGTTGAGGCAGTTGAATACGATTCGCGGCCTAATTTTTCTAATTGGGGTATAACAAATCCCAGTGATAAAGAGCCCTCACCCTACATTGAGATAGGTGAAATTGGACTCACAGATCTTGACAACAACCAGATTACCATAACATCCATCAGGGGATTGAACAATACCTATGCCTCATTAGCGGCGCTGGTTGATGAGCAGGGGGTACTTGAGCTTCCTCCGACGTATATGTCCAAGATGTATTTTGATGAAGTCTATTTTGCGCGCTCCGCAGAAGAGTTGGCCAATCATCAAATCCCTCTTGAGCGAACCCACCCGCCATTGGGGAAGCTTATTCAAACGGTGGGGGTTTTGGCGTTTGGAGCCACACCGTTTGGCTGGCGTATCATTGGGGTAATCTTTGGAACACTTATGGTTCCGTTAATGTTTCTTTTGGGTAAAAAACTGTTTGGAACCTGGATTGGGGGGTTCTCGGCGGCGTTTCTGTTTAGTTTTGATTTTATGCATTTTACCATGGCACGCATTGGTACAGTGGATACCTATGTGGTGTTCTTTTCTTTGCTTACCCAGCTGTTCTTTTTGGTATACTTTGCAAAAGTGCTAAAAGAGGGCTGGAAGACCTCAGTTGTGCCGCTGGCTTTAGCAGCGGTTTGTGCGGCTTTGGCCTTTTCAACGAAGTGGTTTTCGCTCTTTGGAGTTTTGGGCATGATATCCATGCTTTTAATGCTCAGATTAAGAGAAGTTAAAAATCTAAAAGATACTCTTAGCAACAAGTATGTATCATTTTTTAACCATCCCTTTTTGTTAATGATAGGGTTGACAGGAGTGTTTGTAGCGATCTATTTTGCAACCTATATTCCTGAGATGTTGCTGGGCAGTTCTCCAAATACTATCTTGGCGCTACAAAATGCCATGTTTAGCTTCCACGGAGGCAGTGTAACAGACTCCTCATCAGCACCATGGTGGACCTGGCCCTTTATGTTTAGACTAGACGGCCTAACAGTTCCAAAATGGTTTGACATAACCTATCTGCCAAACAACATGTACTCTACCATCACCGCGTTTGGCAATCCAGCAGTTTGGTGGGTAGGATTTGGTGCCATGATTGCACTATTAGTTGAGGCCACCCACTTAGAGGGCATACTATCAAATCTAAAAAGCCGCCTCTCAAAAGCAGCCTCGCCCTCCGCGGCTAGTATCCGAGGCAAGGGATGGGATGTCGCCGCGATTTTTATCGGGGTGGTGTTTTTGTTCTCTTGGTTGCCCTATGTGTTTATTGGACGAGCAACCTACATCTATCACTTCTATCTAAGCGTACCACTGCTGTGCTTAGCTATAACATACTTTATCAATCGCTATTGGCACAAACCCATAGGAAAAATAGCAGCCATAACTATATTTGCAACAACCGTAGCATTGTTTATTATGTTTTATCCAGTGATTTCAGGGGCACCTGCCACAGGTGACTATATTCATCAGCTAAAATGGTTCACGAGTTGGTACTTTGCACCATGCTGACAACCCCCCACCACAATACAAAGGCCACTCTGCAGGTTTCAGTGGTCCTACCCGCCTACAATGAAGCAACCTACCTGCCCACAGCAGTAGAGAAAACCACAGAAACCCTAAACAGCTTTACCAGCGCCTATGAAATAATCATCGCTGAAGACGGAAGCACCGATGGCACCGCAGAATGCGCACAAGAACTAACCCAAAGATATCCCTGTGTACGCCACATCCACCGCGCCCAACGACTCGGACGAGGAATGGCACTAAACAACGCCTTTACACAGAGCCGCGGCGAAGTCTTGGCATATATGGATCTAGATCTAGCTACCAATCTCAAATATCTCAAACCTCTAATTGAGGCCATATCCGTAGAAGGCTATGATTTTGCAACCGGATCAAGAATGATGCCGCAGAGCAAAGCAAACCGTACCCTTAGCCGAGATCTTAGCAGTCAAAGCTACAATTTTCTGGTTCGCCACATGCTAGGCTCAAAACTCAAAGATCACCAATGCGGCTTTAAAGCCTTCAAACGAGAACCCCTGCTAAATCTCATAGGCAAAGTGGAAGCTAAACATTGGTTTTGGGATACCGAAGTTATGGTCAGAGGCTCGCGACAAGGTTTGAGAATCAAAGAGTTTGCAGTGGAGTGGCATAGCGGAAAAGACACCAAAGTAAATCTGGCAAAAGATTCTTGGAACATGTTTTGGCAGATTATGGAACTTTGGTGGAAGCTTAGGATCAAAAAAAGGGATTAGCGCCTGCTTGCTAGGAGTATAAAGGCACGGGCAACCAAAGCCAAGCCAAAAACTAGCAGTAATCCAGCCCAAAACACAAACCATTCAGCCACTATAGTTATGTTCACCAGATAAGCCGTTATCAAATAAGCTGTTCCTAACCAAAACACGATATTTTCTATGGTTTCAGCTTTGCGTGCTATGGAGGAGTGAAAGGCTATGCGTAGAAACAAAACAATAATCTCAATGATGCCCACAGCTAGTGCAAACTGAAAACCTGCGAGGAAGAGATTTGTGTGGACCGCAGGATTGGAAGGAGCAGGCAGAGCAATACCTATGCTGGGAACAGGGGAAAGGGTTAGGGTCATAAAGAAATTAACTAGACTGTTCCAGAGGCTGTGAGGCAGATGGCTGATATAGATTACAGCTAAACTGATAAGAACAGCACCTATGTAGATTGCAGTAAAGAGGGGTTCTTGTCTACTAGAGGTTAACTCGGGTTTTTTGCCGATAATAAACACGCACGTTTCTCCATTAAAAATTGGTAGAAACCCAAGATATATGTTTCCCCAAACAATTTGGAACAAACCAGACATAAAAAGAGAGCCAAACAACCAACATACAGGGGATTAGCTATGGTTGGGTTGTTGGTTGGGTTCAGTCGCCACGTTTGTCAGGGGGGTTCCTTGGATATGGTGGCTAAGGGTGATGTTGTTTTGGTTTAGTTTTTGGATTGTTTGGTAGGCAACATTTATGGTTGCTCGCTCATGAGCGCACATGAACGCTGAAACGTGGTCATAGCGTCCGGTGGCGTGGTAGTTTGTGCAGCCGCACCAGTTCATACAGTATTCGCTCAAGCCGCATTGGGTGCATTCGGTGTTTGTGGCGGTGCTGGGCAGGGTTTTACAGGCGGTGGGTTTGAGGTTGCCATCTAATATGTTGCCAAGACAGTGGGTTTTTCCATTGTCTGAGCCTATGAGGCGCTCACATGGATAGAGGTTGCCGGTTGTGCCAAAAGCTAATTCGCTTGAACCCATCTGGCATCGCTCAAGGGGTTTGTAGCCGCCGCGCAGGATTACGCTTATTTTGTTATCTATGAGGTTGATGAATTTGGGTTTGCCTTGCAAGTAGAACTGGATATATTTTTCAGCTAAAGCGCCATAGATGGGATCAAGTTGTTGGGCATGGGTTTGGGTCCAGTTAGCAGATATATTGGGGTTTAGGTAGATGTTTTTTACGCCTAGATCAATTAGGTAGTCTACGGTTTGAGGTAAATATTGTAGGGTTTGCTCGGAGTAGACCGCATTAACCGGCATCAAAGGAAAATAGGGCAGGGCCTCTTTGAGGGTTTGCTCGACTCTTGCAGCTGAGCTTTGTCCATTTTTGTATTTACGGCCAATGTCGTGTATTTGGGGTGGTCCATCACAGCTTAGGCAGAAATTTATGCTGTTTGAGAGTAGAAATTCGGCTATTTTTTGGTTAAATATGGTTCCGTTGCTGGTTAGGTGCAGGGTGACTTTGGAGCGGCTGTATTGGGGATGGCTTTTGATTAAGTCTACGATTTGCTCTATGCGTTCTAATTCGAGCAGGGGTTCGCCGCCAAAAAAGCCTATGTCTAGTCGTTGGTCTTTAGAGTTTTTTTGAAACACAAACTCTATGATTTTTTGAGCGACCTCAGGGGACATGACAGTGTTTTTCTTTTCTATGTAGCAGTATTGACAGTGCAGGTTGCAGTTTTGGGTAACAAGTAGAGTGCACTTTGTAACTGCTTTGGGATAAAAAGAAAAAGAAGAAGAGGAAGGGGAAGTAGTTTGGGGGGTTATCAAGTTAGTTCTTCAGCTATTGTAGAGACGGCCATGAAGCTGTCAAAGGATATGCTCTGGGCTTTGGCGAGTTTGGCGTTGAATTTTTCTAGGGTGGCTTTTGTGAATTGGCGCCATTGGTCGGTGTTGAGTTCATAGATGTTGCCTTCGTAGTGGAAGTGGGGGTTTTTCATGCCGCCATTTATCCAAATTTGGGGGCCAACGGCTGTTTTGATAGGTTCAGGGAGTTTTGTAACAGTTTGGGCTTTAGCAAGGGTGACTGTGCTTGCAGCAGGGGTTGCTGTTGCTGCAACGCCAATAGGAATGGTTTTGATGAATTCTTGCGCTCGTATAGCGGTTATGGGTTTAAGTTTCTCGGCAGCTATGAAGGCGCCAATTTCTCTCTGATTTGAGGCCCAGAAGCCGAAATTGCCGCCAGATGTCAAAACAAGTTCGCCTGTTTCAAGGTCAAGCAACAGATTGCCGCCGACTTTTATGAGGTTTCTTTTTGCTACTAGACTTTGCATTTTAGTTTGTATATTTTTAATCTCCAAGTCTGACAAACTATCCACCAATCGAGTTATGCTTAAGTCTATACAGTTATATCTTAATTAGCGTTTTGGCCGTAACCACTTTTAGAAAAAACTACATACACATTAATTTGAACACCACAAGTGTAATGCACCAAATATTTATCTATATATAATTTTTCTGTTAAATATAGTTGATATACATCAGTTTTGTTTCAGACAAGTGTGAGCAGCCACTAACAATATATAATAAAAACAAATAAAGAACCCAACACCCCCAAACAACCAAACACAAACCATCAGACGCCGGTTTTAAATACCGGCCCTATAAGAAGTACTTAGGAAGAAAACATGACGTTTTGCCCCAGATGCAACACCCCAACCAAAGACACAATGAAATTTTGCACCAAATGCGGAAATCCCCTAAAACAAACAACAGACCCCACCCAAACACAAACACCACCATCAACCCAAGAACCAAACCAACAAACAAAAGAAAAAACAGAAGAAACAAAAACCCAACACACAACAAATCCAAAACACGGCAAAGGCGAGCGAGGCGCAATCAGCTACCTAATAGGCGGCTTGATTCTAATCACACTGGGCGCATTTGCAGTGATGCAGATAAGCAACCCCAACGCAACAAACACCGGACAAAACTGGGCCATAATGTTACTGCTCATCGGAGTAATCATCATAACCGGCGCAATCTACATAGCCCTAACCACACAACACCCCAAACCAGCACCAGCACCAGCACCACCCCACAACACACAATAACAAACCAAACAAACCAGCAACACCGAAACAATTTCACACCGTATTAGCGTTATCTTCCAAAAATAAACAACACCTCTTAGCAAGATAATTGTCAGAACCGGGATTCAATAATTTTTTTAAACTCGGTATAGCGCAGATTTTCTATCAGTTAAGGTTAGGTTGATTTTTCTTGGTTTACCTTGAAGATTTGTTCAAAGCTCTGATTTCAGAACTCATACGCTTGCATTCAAGGCGGCCCATTTCAGGTTTTTTGACGAGAAAAGAGGGCAAACAAAATTAGGGCGGCAAATATTCAACCAAAGTCTTCTCCATATACATGGTTGCTGTACCTTCAATTTCAGGTGTATTTATGGTCGTTTGGTGCGTTAGATCAGATTTGATTAAGCGGCAGGTTCCCAACTCTATGTATGAGGTACCCGTTAACTGCACATTCACACCATTTTGAATGTTTATGGCGGGGATATCGTCTGAGTGAGCGCTAAGTACAGTGCTGGTTATTTCGATGCACATGGTTTGGAAGGTGCCTGCTGGAACAGTTATTTCTTGGGTTCCAGCAAATTTTAATGTGATTTCACCGCTTATTCCCACGCTTGTATTATCACCTGTACGCACAAAAAGGAACACTCCCAAGTTTACATCACCTATGCTCACAGGAATGGTCCAGACATCACCAGTTTTAACAGCGGATTGAGTCAAGTAGGCTAAAATTAGTGGATTAGTAACATCGTGGAAAATATCGAATCCATCAGGCGCTATAAAGTTGTTGTAATAACTTGCTTTGGCAATATTTAGTGTAAGTGTTGACGAAATCGGACCAAAGTAGGTGTTTGAAGTGTTTGTTTGTTTAATTGTATAGTTCTCGCTGTTTGCGCTTAGAACCTCCAGAGTGATTGTTGTTGAACCGTAACCGTCACTACAGACTGCATCAGGAGAATAGGATGTGTTGGTTATTTTGCTTGCACCTGCGTTGATAATTTCATAAACCATACACTCGCCTACAGCATAGTTTAGGTTTAACTCCAGAAGAGAACTATCATTTTGTGGAATCTCATTTTGTGGAATCAAAAGCACTATCGCGATTATCACAATAAATACAACGAGAACCGCAAAGATTACGTAGAGGGATTGGTGATGTTTTTTGTCATTTTTTTGAATTCCGGATAGCGATGACAAAATAGGATTATCTTGTTGTTTGAACATCAGGATTTCCAATTGAGTTATCGATGTGATGCTGATAACATTTTCGGCACGATTATTTCCTTATCTTATCAGTTAAATCGCCATCCTACCTCAAACAATTAACCCTAACAACCACTAGGTAAAAACTTTTGAAAACGAGCTTAGCTCGATTTATGTTTTAAAAGTTAACAGAACCTTAACACAACAACAAGTTGGCACATACCAACTAACTAGGCATCACTAATTCCAGCCCTTGACTGCCGATTTACATAATGCACAAACTAAAATTAAAAACAACACAAGGTGTGAAACATCAAACAAAGAGCAAGCTATGAATCGCTTATATGCGTCTCACAAATTACTATGATACAGAGGCAGGCAAGAGTATGGCAGATATTATTCAAGTTACAGCGGAGAAAATCCGCACTCTCCAAGTTAAAGGCGCAAGAAATGTTGCCATAGCCGCCATAGAAGCACTACAAATTCACGCAACTCAAACCAAAGCCCAAACCAAAACCCAATTTCTAAACGAACTAAGAGAAGCCCAAACCATCTTTGCAACCGCACGAGAAACCGAACCATTGATGCGCAATGTCCTGCACGGTATAATCAACCAAACCCAAACCACCCCCAACCAAAACATCCAAGACCTCTGTGAGGCCATAACCACAACCGCAAACCAATTCCTCAAAGACCTAGAAGCTTCAAGAGAAAAAACCGCTGAAATTGGAGCCAAACGCATTCAAGATGGCATGGTGGTTTTCACGCACTGTCACAGCTCAACAGTAACACGTCTGCTTGCCAAAGCCAAAGAACAAGGCAAAACCTTCCAAGTCATATGCACCGAAACCCGCCCCATCTTTCAGGGAAGAATAACAGCCAACGAACTCATTGACCTCGATATTGAGACCACTTTTATTGTGGATTCAGCCGTTCGCCCCTATATATCAGGGGCTGATTTGGTGGTTGTGGGTGCAGACGCCATCACCTCAGAGGGCAACGTAGTTAACAAAATCGGAACCGGCAACATTGCCGTGTTAGCACATGAGGCCCGCAAACCCTTCTATGTAGTCTCAGAACTACTCAAATTCGACCCCGAAACCCTAAACGGCACATATGAAAAAATCGAACAACGCAACCCAAACGAGATCTGGAGCGAAGCCCCACCAAAACTAAAGGTATGCAACCCCGCCTTTGATGTCACCCCAAACCGCTACATCCAAGGCCTAATCTGCGAAGAAGGCATAATCCCACCCCAAACCATACTTGAAATCGTACGCAGGAAATACCCCTGGATCTTCTAATCAACCACCGACAAAATAAACCACACAACAAGCCACATAAAACACAACGTTTACCTAACCAACAGTAGGACAATAAAACAAATCAATTAATTTTTAAAAAATAATGTAAAAAATGTAGGAGAGCTAAATCTTTTTTTCCGTTGTGGTTACTACGCTTTAGATAGAGTTATCTCTATTGTAGAAACCATGCGGGATCTGTTTTCGCCTTCGCGTGGTGGCATCTCGGCAGTTCCGATTGCAATCTTTGTAACTTTGAGGTCTTTGATAAAGCGGCTTCGAGTAATTTCAGCGACGTCAACTGCAGTGGTGATTGCTTGGCCTCTTGCTTTTAGAGTAATTTCTTTTTGGGCACCACTTGAGAATGCCGTTATAATGGCGAGAACATAGCTCATAGGGGGTTTGTTTCCGACGAAGATAACATCACTAGCTTTTTCAGACATTTCACTCACTCTTATGTTGTTTTGTAGATAACGCTTGCAGATCTCTCCTATCAAGACTGCGAACGCTAAAAACAGT
>JGI24705J35276_12237878_pt1 | contig 13771 bp, 17 predicted proteins | sample TergutNt197P4_FD_35276 | JGI IMG/M metagenome (IMG submission 35276) | reverse complement strand
GGCATCCTTAGGTGGTCCAGGGCCATAGCGCCCGATAATATCGTGGATGTGGGGTTCACCATGCCCTCCTTGATCTGCTTCGGGTTGGGACCGTGCATCGGCCCGAAGAGGCCGATATTGTCCCCAATGCTCCCGACCGGCGTCAGGTAACCGCCGCCGACCATTCCCGCAGCGACCCCGGCAAGGACCGTTCCATATATGTCCGTTGATACAATGACATCCACAGAGGGAGGGTCCTTTACGATCTCGGACGCTATCTCATCCACTTCCATATCCTCTATAAGGAATCCTGAGCCTGCAAGCTCTTTGTAAAATGTCTCCACGAACATCCCGTCCAAAGAAGGGAACATGCTTGTTCTGTGCGCGCATGTTATTTTTTTACGTTCCATTGTCGATGAGAGGCGGATGGTTTTCTGGAACAGCTTCTTGCAACTGGCGACCGACAGGAATTTATGGGTGTCCACCCCGTCGAGGGATTCTGTCTCAAGTACGTTCAAGAGAGCATCGGGGTTGCCGTTTATGATAAGCATGTCCACACCTTGGATCCCGATCTTCTCGCAAAGGGGGAAGAACTTCCTTACCACGGAATACAGATTGAGTTGCTTTTTCAATACCCTTATCGGGTTCTGATAACTTCTGTCAGAAGGCGCATCGATGACCCCGCCCGCGATTATCGCATCGGCGTCCGTCGCAAGGTCGACGGTCTCCGCGGGGAGATACTCTGATGTCTTCACGAATGCGGATTGGCCTATGTCGCCGTAGAACATCTCGACGCTGTCGCCCGCCGCTTCGTTCAATACACTCACCGCGGACGATATGACCTCGGGCCCTATGCCGTCCCCGGGAAGAACCAATATCTTTTTCGCCATCGCCGATCAGATCCTGCTGAGCACTCCCGCATATATCAAGGGGAGAGTTATGGTGGCATCTCCCTCCACGGTCATCTTCTTTGCGTCCGCTTTTACTTTCCCCCAAGATACAGCCTCCCTGATGCGTGCGCCGGACAGCGATCCGTCATATTCCTCCGCCGTAGTAAGGTAGATGCAGTAGTCAAGCCCGCCTCTGAACTGACTCCACCATATCACGTGGTGTTTGGATATACCTCCGCCCACAATGACCGCTCCTGTGGCTTTCGCGCCGTTCGTGATCTCGCTCAGCATCTGCTCATCGCCGAAAAGGTCTATGCGCAGCTTTCTGTGCGTCTGGTAGTACATCCAAAGCTGGCACCCGAAAGACCCGTCAGTTATTCCAGGAACTACAATGGGGACCCCCTTCTTATGACATTGGTACAGGAGGCTGTCCTCATCTTCCAATCTAGATCCGACCGCATCTATTATCTCATGCGTTGTCATCGACTGGGTCTCCGCGAATATCTCGTCGAACATGGGCAGGAGATTCTCCTCGAGCACCACGCCGTAGCACTCGTCAGGCACCAGGACGTTACCTAGCCTGCTGATCTCGTACTTCTCTCTGAGCATCTCGTCGTCCATCATGAAATCGCCTTTGTAGTATTGGGCGTAGCTTCTTGACAGATCATGGTCCAGAGTTCCGCATGTGGTGATGATCAGGTCGACGAGGCCGTTCTTGACCATATCGACGATCACCCCTCTTGTACCGGTCGCCATGATGCAGGCAGGGAACGAAAGGATCTTCAAACAGTCCTTGTCCTTCACCATGGCCTCGACGATGTTCGTCGCATCTGACAGTTTCTGTGCGGTGAACCCTCCGGCCTCGCCCATCGCTCTCAGAAGCTGGTCCACTGTCATGTCCTTTTTCGCTTTGATATCCTTTACCGGAATAAGTTCTAGATCTGTCATCTGAATTACCTGCTTACGGGACCCACTTAAATGTAACTTTATTTAAGTTTGTCGAAGGATTAATTCGAATAAGGCTCTCACAGACCCTTCCCCCGTCATTTGCAAAGGCGGGGGATGAACTTCTTCGGCGTACGGAACAGTAATATTATACGTGCCCAACGTTTTTCCCCTATGTGTTGATGGTCGCAAGGGACAGACCCTATTCGGAACTAAGGGACAGCCTCAAAGGAAAGAAGGTCATAATATGGACGTGCAACACATGTGCCAGACTGTGTTTTGATATCGGCGGGACGGAATCAGCGGAAAGGCTCGCGGCCGCGCTCCGGAAAGACGGCATAGAGGTGCTGGAGGTCCGCCACACGAACGCTTCCTGCATCGAGAAAAAGGTCAGGGAGAAATACGACGAGGACATCTTTGGCAAAGCCGATGTCGTCCTGTCGCTTACGTGCAACATAGGGGCGCTCTGCGCAGAGAGGGCATTCGGAAAAGACATCCTGAACCCGATCGCCACTGTGGGGGCGGGATTCGTCGGCGAAGGCAGAAACATCTTCGTCTGCGAGGACAAGGACGGCCGGCTTTCCACAAAGGAGCTCAGGGAAGTGGCCGCGGAGAAAGGCCTCTGGTGCGACCCTTACGCATGAACCCGCTTAGTCGGTGCCTTTAACTATTATATAGGAGGAGTGGGTACGGAGTTATATAGGGGTTAAACCAAAATGATTGACATACTGGATTTTAACAATATGCTGTTCATGATCCCCGTTGCCGCGATAGTCGCGCTGATCTTCGCTTTGTATTTCTTCAGGAATATCTGGTCAAGGGACAAAGGTACTCCGGAGATGCAGAAGATATCCGACGCGATCGAGACGGGCGCAATGGCATACCTGAAGCGTCAATACAAGACGATAGGGATCATCAGCATAATATTGGCGGTCGTACTTGCGGTCGCCGGGTTCATAGAAGGGTTCGAGGAATACCTTGGGCCGAAGGTGGCGGTCGCGTTCCTGATCGGTGCCGGATTCTCGATCCTTTCCGGTTACATCGGAATGAGGATATCGGTGAACGCCAACATCAGGACCGCAAGCGCGGCCAGCAGATCGCTCAACGATGCTTTCGTCTGCTCGTTCCGCAGCGGTGCCATATCCGGCATAGCCGTTTCCGCGCTCAGTCTCGTTGGGCTGTTCGCCGTTGTTTTCGTATACGACATGGTTATAGATGACACGATGACAAAGACGCTTCATGCGGTCGTCGGTTACGCTTTCGGTGCGTCGTTCGCCGCTCTGTTCGCACAGCTCGGCGGCGGCATCTACACCAAAGCCGCAGATGTCGGCGCAGACCTTGTGGGAAAGGTCGAGGCCGGTATACCGGAGGATGACCCGAGGAATCCCGCCGTCATCGCCGACCTCGTCGGCGACAATGTCGGCGACTGTGCGGGCCGCGGCGCGGACATATTCGAGTCCACCGCTGCCGAGATAATAGGTTCGATGGTCATCGGTACGGCCGTGATCGCCGCCGGAGGAATGGGGCTTTCCAATAACTGGGTGTTCCTTCCGCTGGTATTGATGGCATTCGGGCTCATTGCATCCCTTTTGGGAATATTCATCGTAAGGATGAAGGATGAGAACACGGACGTCTTCAAGGCGCTGAACCGCGGTTATTATCTGACGATCGCGCTGGTGCTGGTGTTCTTGGCAATAGCCACATACTTCCTGCTCAACGAAGAATGCGAACTCTGGTACTATTACCTGGGGGCCGGAGTTGTGGGCATAATCCTGGGACTGGCGATAGTCTTCATAACACAGTATTACACAGGAGACCACAAGCCGGTGAAAGGGATAGCGAAAGCGTCCCAGACCGGGCCGGCCACAAACGTGATCGAGGGGATATCCATCGGACTCGAGTCGACCGTCCTTCCGGTAGTGTGCATTGTGTGCGCGATAATCATCTCATACACTCTCGGGTTCTATGCGGCCCCCGCGGGAGCGGACGCCGTCGCCTTCGGACTCTACGGTACCGCGATCGGAACGATCGCGATGCTCGCATCCTCCGCATTCATACTGGCAGAGGATACCTTCGGCCCGATCACCGACAATGCGGGAGGCATCGCGGAGATGTCAAATCAGCCTGAGGAAGTGAGGAAGAGGACCGACAAGCTCGATGCGGCCGGCAATACGACAAAAGCTCTCACAAAGGGATACGCAATGGCATCCGCCGCGCTTGCGGCCTTCCTGTTGTTCGCGGCGTTCTTCGAGATCGTCGCGGAGATAACCGGAAAGTCGCTCTCCGAGGTGTTCAACGTCAATATCGGCGACCCGCTCATATTCTGCGGCGCCCTCGTCGGAGCGGTGCTCGTGTTCTATTTCGCATCGCTTGCCATAAGAGCGGTCGGAAAGGCCGCCGGAGAGATGATCGAAGAGGTACGCAGGCAGTTCCGCGAGGACCCCGGCATAATGGAGGGAACCTCCGAGCCGAGCTATGCGGACTGCGTGGACATAGCCACCCGCGGCGCGCTGAGGGCCATGGTGGTCCCCGCCCTGCTCCCGATACTGGTGCCGGTCACTTTCGGACTGGTGTACAGGTTCCTGTTCCCTGACATATCTTATATGGCAGTAGGGGCGCTCATAATGGTGGGGACCATAACCGGTATCCTGATGGCCAACTTCCTCAACAATGGGGGAGGCGCCTGGGACAACGCCAAGAAGTACATCGAGGAGGGTAACCTGGGCGGAAAGAGATCGCCCACCCATGCGGCGGCCGTGGTAGGGGACACCGTCGGGGATCCGTTCAAGGACACCGCCGGGCCGTCGATACACGTGCTCGTGAAACTGCTGTCCACGATATGCTTGGTCACGGCAGTGCTCTTCGTAGTGGTCTAAACCCATTCCTTAAAGCGGGCGCACGCCCGCTTCCTTAATATTTTATGCGCCTGGGCGCAAAAGAATGGTTTTATATACAATAGCCTTAATCCCTGCATCCAAGAGGACCCGCTATGTATATGCTGACAGAGGCTGAGAGGATCGTAAGGATCCCGCCGTCAAAACTTGACGAGGAGATCGAGAAGGTGATCGACGCCCTTACTTGGGACTCCTTTGAGGGGAAGATCGGAGAGGACAAGGAGGTGACCGTTCTCATAAAAAATGTGAGGCCGGTAGGGCCCGGCCGCATCGTCCACGGCGACGGTGCAGTGTACCAGACGGTCAAATATGAACAGGTGGTGTTCAAGCTCAAGGACAACGAGATGATCGAAGGCGTCGTAGTGGAGATCCTCAAGTTCGGGGCCTTCGTAAGGTTCGGGCCGTTGGACGGCCTCCTTCACATAAGCCAGGTGATGGATGACCGCGTCGACATAGACGAATCCAACCAAAGGCTGATAGGAAAGGATACCGGAAGAAGTCTCTCCGTGGGCGATATCGTAAAAGCGAGGGTCGTCAGCATAGACCTCAACGAAAAGAACCCCCAGGACAGCAAGATCGGGCTCACAATGCGCCAGCCCGGACTCGGAAAACTCCAGTGGCTCGAGGAAGACCGCAAGAACAAGCAGCAGGGTGATGCCTGATGACGGGACCTGTCTACAGAGCATGCAAACAGTGCAACTTCCTGTCGGAGGCGGACGCCTGTCCCCGCTGCGGAGGCCAGACCTCGAAAGAATGGCAGGGGTTCATTGCCGTGGTGAACTACGAGAGATCGGAGATCGCCAAAAGAATGGGAATAACATCCAACGGCAGGTATGCCCTGAAGGTCCGCTGAGATGGAGGCCGTAAGCAGAAAGGTCCCGGAGAGGAACAGAGAGCTCTTCAAAGAGCCTTTGGGCAGGGACCTCAAAGAAGAAGAACTGAAGGTCATCGACAAAAAGTCGAAGATGATCACGGTGGGCGACGTGGTGTCGCTCACGGTGGTGAAACAAGGGGTCGTCCCCGATCTGTCGATCTATGACGGAATGACGGAGAGGAAGGAGATGACCGAATTCGCCGCCCTCGTAAAGAACGAGGGTTGGGGAGAGACAGCGGTGAAAAATGAGGCCGGGACGATAACGGCCGAGCTGATAACCGCGATAAGAAACGCTTTGAACGGGAATAAAGAGATCATACGTGTGGAAGGGGAAGAGGACCTGGCGGTCATACCGTGCATGCTCCTGTCCCCCGAAGGCACGAACATAATCTACGGATGGCCCGGAAAGGGGATGAAACTCATCGTGACCGACGAGAACATCCGAAAAAAGGCACAATACCTCTTAGAAATGACGGAGGAGTTGGAATGAAGATAGAGATAACAGAGAAAAAAGAGAACCCTTTGCAGAAAAGGACGGAGGTCCATTTCACGATAGAGCATGTCGGTGAGACCACTCCCGGCAGGAACTCCGTCGCAGAGGACATCGCAAAGAAAATGAAGTCCAAAAGAGACTGCGTCGTCATCGACAACATCGAGTCGGTATACGGCATCGGAAAGTCAAAGGGATACGCAAAGGTATACGACAGCAAAGAATCGGCCATGTCGTTCGAGAGCGAATACCTCCTCAAGAGGAACGGGATCGGGGTAGAACCGCCCGCACCTGCAGCACCTGCAGGAGGAGCGCCCGCAGCAGCACCCGCCGCGGCACCCGCGGCAGCGCCGGAAACGGCTAAGAAGGAGTGATGAAGATGGCGGCACCAGCAGCACCGGCGGCAAAGAAGAAGGAAGTGAAGAAACCGGCCGGCCCGAAATCCGTCTCGAAGAAAGATGCCTACAAGGTCAACGGCAACAAGGTCGAAAGGACGAAACCCATGTGTCCCAAATGCGGACCCGGCATCTTCATGGCGGTACACAAGGACCGCGTATCCTGCGGAAAGTGCGGATACACCGAATTCAGCAAGAAAGAGTGAACAAAATCTTCATTCGGCTCCCTCCCTCTCAAGCGGGGGCCTCAGGATCGCCGGGGGAAGGATCTGGTCCCCCGGCAAAAAATCTTATTCTTTTGACGAATCTACCTAAATGGGCCAGTGGTATAGCTTGGATAGCATAGGGGCTTCCGGAGCCTTAGACCCGGGTTCGAATCCCGGCCGGCCCGCTCAATATATCAAACCATATCGTGTGTATCGACACCAATACGAGGTCTTGAAACATTTGAGTGCCGAGCGGACATCATTTCTGGTCGATCTTCGCCCCGCATCCTCCGCAGAACTTCATACCCTGCGTCAACGCCATACCGCAAGCGGGACAGGACTCTCCGCTCGGAGCCGTAGTCGGCTGTGCCGGCCGCACGGATTGCGCAGCACCCTTGTTCCACAGTTCCGTCAGCTTCCGTTTCCATGCTTCCGGGCTCGAATGGATCACGCGCGCAACGAAGTTCGCGCGGACGTATTTAAGAGATGCTGTGCGCTTGGCCGCCATGAAGTAATCTATGTTCTCCGGCTTCAGCAGTTCTTCTTCCGTCAGGCGTATGACCTCGCGTTTGAAGCTGATGGCCTCCAATGCCCTGTTGAGATGGGATGCGGAGACCAAGACATTGCCGCCCGTGCGGTAAACGAACGTCGCGGCGCTCTCGCCGGGTTTGACAGCGAACTCCACTGCCGTATGCTGTCCGTCGGGGGAGGGTGCGATCATCCAAAAGAGATACGGGTCCGGTGCCGCATCCGCTGCCCCGCCTTCGTCGACCGGCATACTTTCTTCCGGTGCGTCCGGTTCCACAAGCGGACCGTCGGGTCCATCTCCGCCATCTTGGCGGATATCATTCTTTTTGAGACCCACCCATATCTGTGAAGGGTCGCACATTTCCTTTAATGTTCTGTAGCTGTCGGCGGCACGGGTCTGTGCCAGCTTCTTATCGACAGCCGCCGAGAAAGACGAGGATATGGCGGCAAGCTGCCCCATGGGAGCTGCCACGCCTTCCGTCAAGAGCTTCGATACCTGCGATGCCTGGGATGCCGTCAGGGTCGGGTCGATCTCGGTGACGGCCTCGATGGTCTTCTCACGCAGCGCCCTGATGTTATTCTCCACACGTTCCGCGAACCCGGCGGTCTCATATCCTAGTTTGGAAAAGGCGTAACTGTCGCCGTTATTCAGCGTCAATGTGACTTCAACATCTTTTTTGTCCATCCCTGTAACGAAACACAGCGGGATACGACGCGCGTTACTGTTCGGCGGCAGAGCGACGACGCACGTATCATACACATGGATCGGTGCTTTACCGTTGTTCACGGTCACTCCGTTCTCCGTGAAGCGGTAGTCGCCGGTCGCGGTGAACATCGGATTTCCCCGGACGAAGAATGCGCGCAGGACCGCTTTATTGTATGCGTCGCGCAACGCCTCAAAGAAAGGTGTTGCCCAACTTCCCATGCGGGAAAAGGTGTAGTCACCGTCGTCGGTCCTTGCGGTGATGTTGTAATTCTCGAACTCCAGCGCATTGACCCTGGAGTAAGGGATCTCGGCCACATCGAACAGTCCTGCCGCAATAAAGGAATTCTCTTTGACCTTCAGTTTGACCTCTCCGTTCACAAGAGGAGAGGCTGCCTGCGCGGTGTATTCCACCGCGGGTTTATCGTTGGACGCAGCCATTTTACTCTACCGCCTGAATCATATATGCCTGTAGTTGCGACAGGCGGCGCATATTTCCTTATAGTTTAGCTCCGCATCCGCCGCAGAACTTCGTGCCGGGAGGATTGTCCTCTCCGCAGCTCGGGCATTTCCCGCTCGGCGGGGCCGCCGCTTTTTCCAAGTTCTCGCCGCAGTTGTTGCAGAAACGTGTGCTTATGGCGTTCTTCGCACCGCATTTGGGGCACTCTTTCAGGTCCATGTTTGCTCCGCAGTTGTTGCAGAATTTGCCAGATCCGGCGGGTTTGCCGCAGCTCGGACACATGGTGGTCTTGTGTTCAATAGAGCCCTGCCATACGGTGGCGGTCGATCCCGCCTCATCGATGTTGCGTTTCATTGCCTGAGAGGCCGCCTTGGCCACGTACACTTCCTGCCTGGGGGAGCACTTCGTACAAAGCGTCGTGTCCTCATTCCAGCACTGATCGCACGCATAATTGTTGCATCCGGGGCAGCGGTGGAAATGCTGTCTCGATTCGTTCTGTGCATGTTCGAACGCATTCTCGTGTTCTTTGCGCCATTCTGGGCTCTTATTCTCGAATTGGTTGTTAATGATGGTGGAACCGCTGCTGGCGGCGTTCCCGACCCTGCCGACGGCGCCTCCGATCACGTTCCCCACGAGTCCCGCGCTCTGTCCGATAAAAGAGGTCTTTTTCTTCTTTTTGTATGTCTCCGACGCTATGAAGCTTGATTTGTAACCATCGCTGCATACATCGCAGAGGAATGTGAATTCGAATCCTGCGTCCGTACTTCCGTCTTGATAATTTTTTGTGAATGCTTTCAGCATGTGTTGTCGCCTACCCTTTATTGTTTTTTTTATTTTTTGAATTTTTTGAGTTTTTTGCCGCAAATGGTGCACTTCTCGCTATCGAAGAACTGGGGTTTGCCGCACCTTTTGTCACCGCACGTCTTCATAAGGGACTTGCCGCAGGCATCGCATTTATCCGTGCCGATGAAGGTCTTCGCTTTACAGTAAGGACATTCCACCGTAGACGACCTTCCGCAGCCCGAGCAGCAGGCATCGTTGCGGGTGATCGGCTTGAAACACGTCGGACACTGACACCCGAACGGACCTGCGCTTGAGCATTTGGGGCAGTAGATGCTGTCCCGCTCTATCATCTCGCCGCAATGAATGCAGGGTTGTTTGTATGTAGCCATATTATTCTCTCCACTGCGCGCCACATCCGCCATTCGGAAACCGTATATTTTTCATAGCATCGGTGTACCCAATGCAGGAAAGATCATCGGCTTTCTCTTTGTTTGTGGCTATAGTATTCGTTGTATCTCTATGCGTTATTATTATTCTTTCTCTTATAAGGATTTGATTATTGTTCTATATTTTTTGAATATATAGCTTGCCAAATCAACACATAGGAAGATTTTTAAATATCATTGTCATACTACTATGACAGTCATAGTAATATATGATATATCATACTAAATATGTCAAAAGAGGTGAGACGAATGGAAATGAAAACATCTGCCGATCTGCTCAGAGGGCATACCGATACCGTCGTCCTAAGCGTGTTGCTCAGAGGAGACAGTTACGGGTATGAGATCCACAAGAGCATAATCGACAGACTCGGCGGCGGGTACGAGCTGAAGGAGGCCACACTCTATTCCAGTTACAAACGGCTAGAATCGGAAGGCCACATCGCATCGTACTGGGGCGACGAGACCCTCGGCGGCCGGCGTAAATACTACCGCATCACGGAGAGCGGCAGGGAGCTATTCAGGCAGAACAGGGACGACTGGATGAGAACGCAGACAATACTCAATAAATTACTGGAGGAATGAAAATGAAAGAGAAGATTTACGTTGACCGCTTGTTCGCGGACTACGAAGATACTCCTGAGATAAGGGATTTCAAAGAGGAGATAGCGGGGAATCTCAAGGAGCGCGTCAAAGAACTGAGATCGAAAGGGCTCGGCGAAGAAGAGGCCTTCGAAAAGGCCACCGCCGAGCTCGGGGACATCACGGCCATAGCCGACGATGTGGGAAAGACAAGGCGCAACGAGGCCATCGGCCAAATGTACATGAAAGCAAAAGTACCGATCACGAAAAAGACGGCGGCAGGACTGACGTTCGCCACCGCCCTGCTTCTGCTGGGTGCGGGACTCGGTGTGATCAACTATTTCAGCGAAACGAGCGACATGCTGCTCTATTACATATCGGTCCTTTTGGTGGCTGACGCCGCCGGAACATATGCATATTTCGGATTGACGGGAGAGACCGCCGCACGCTATCCGATGAAGAGCGGGCGCGCCCTGGCATATTACATCATCATCTTCGTCGGCGTTCTGGGAGAAGGACTTGCATCGGTGATGTTCTTCTTTGACGGAATGGAACTGTCCGCCGCGCTCGGGATAGAGTTTGTGCTGGTATTCCCGGCGGTCTGCGCTCTGATATTCATGATCGCAACGGAGACCGACCGTAAGAAACCGTGGTTCAAGGCCATGACCAAACACGAGGCGGAAAAGGAAATGGAATTCTACCATAACTATGTCGATCCTGTGAAGGCGGCAAGGTTCGGCGTGTCAAGCGGAGGGCTGTGGTTCCTGGCTGCGGCGCTGTTCGTCACGCTCTTCTTCATATTCGAATGGCAGCACGCATGGGTGGTGTTCCTTTTCGCGTTCGCCGCACAGATATTCATGGTTGCGACGATATTCGGAAAAAATAATGAAGTTCGAGCATGAAGCGTTCCTCCTTCAAACCCGCGCCGTTCGCGAAAGCGGCGCGGGCCTTTAACAACCCCTTCAACGGAGGGCGCAATCTCTTTCGGCCGATCTTAGAACAAAGAGAGAAATACATACCATTGGATAATGTTAAGAACAGTGGTGAGGGCCGGTGTACGAAAGGCTGCTTGAAAAAGAAACGATACCGGATGAAGCGGCGATCGTCAGACATCTGGGGCGGGAAGCCCACGAATGGCTGATCGCTTTCGAAGACCGTCTGAGAGCAGACTATCAGCTTTCCAGGGAGCTGAGGTTCCCCTTCGGCGGCGGCTACGGCTGGGGCTACAAATACAGCCACGGATCCAGCCACTTGTGTTATGTGTTCTTTGAGAGCGGCGCTTTCACCGTCACGCTGCAGATCGGGGACAAGCAGGTCCCCCTCTTAGAAAGTTCCCTCCCCTCAATGCTGCGTAGAACACAGGATCTGTGGGAAGACCGATACCCCTGCGGCGAACACGGAGGCTGGGTCCATTACAGGCCCATGACGGATGAGGAGTCGTCCGATATAATCAGATTGATCGCGATCCGAAAGAAGCCGTCAACAAAAAAATAAGGGACAGGTGATCCGCCGAACGCTCCCCCCGCCAGACAATCTGCAGGTTCAGTTTTCGAGCCTGAATCTAAAATAATCAGGTAAAAATACGTATTTTTTTCTTTTTTTGCAGATAGATTTATATCCTTTCTATGTAGATTTACATACCCAGTCTCTTAGGAGACGGGAAAGTGTTAGAATGGATGGAAAAGCAATACTCGATGCAATAATCGCATTGATCCTGTACATTGTCTTCGCAATAATTTACTTCATAATTCTTGCGTTCATAATCAAGGTCGGCGCGGAACTTGTTGCAGACGGGGGCGTAAATGCGTCTACCCTCGCAATCGCAGCGGCGATATTATCCGGTGCTACGATCATCGCGGGCGGCGGCCTGATGGATGCATTCAAGAAACCGTGAGTATCAATTACTCTATAGGCTTGAATGAAAACCCTTTTAATTTTTCACTTTATTTTAGTTCTATGGTACCCGATAATAAAGCCGACTGCAATTGTCCCAAGACAGAATGCCCCCGCCACGGCGACTGCAACCAGTGCGTGCCTTACCACCGCGACGTGAAAGGCGACCTGCCGTTCTGCCTGAGGCCGCTGGCGATAAAGAATTGATAACATAGATTGATTAATCATCGTTCCGTTACTCCATCATGTATCTTACCAGGGATGAGGAAGAGATACTCGCCGGAGAAGAGGGCGAGAGCTGCCGGAAGGCCATGGAGCTTGTTGTGGCACTTGGTAAGATATACGGCGCGGAGGACCTTATAGACATAGCTTCAGCGCATCTATCGGGCGCATCTTACAAGACAATAGGGGACGGGGGCCTGAAATATCTCGAGGATATGGCGAACGGGGGGGCCAGAGTGTCTGTCCCGGCAACGCTTAACCCCGTCGGAATGGACAGGGAAAGATGGAAGGAGATGCACATACTTCCGGCGTTTGCGGAGAAACAGCTCAGGATCATAGAGTTATACAAAAAGATGGGAGTGATGGCCACATGCTCCTGCACCCCATATCTGGGGGACAACGTGCCTTCCTTAGGGGAGCACGTGGCGTGGGCGGAATCGTCCGCATTGTCCTTTGTGAATTCATACATCGGCGCCAGGACCAACAGGGAGGGTGGGCCGGGCGCGCTTGCGTCGGCAATAATAGGCAGAACGGCGAATTACGGCCTTCATATCGACGAGAACAGAAGGCCCACCGTCATCATCGAAGCGGAGATCGACGGATCGGTATTCAGCTATTCGATGCTGGGCCAGGCCGTTGGGATGGCCGTCGGGGGCGGGATACCGTATTTCAGAGGCATCGATCCGACGGTGGACGATGCGAAGACCATGTCCGCGGCGATGGCGGCTTCCGGATCCGTTGCGCTGTATCATGTCGAGGGCGTCACGCCGGAGGCCGGGAATTACGATCTCAAGGGACTTGAGACGATATCCATCGGGAAAAAAGAGCTTGAGGGAGCCTATGAGAAGCTGAACACTGCAGACGATGTCCAGCTCATCGCACTCGGTTGTCCCCACCTCAGCAAGAAAGAGATGAGTGATATCGCAGCGTTCCTGAAAGGAAAGAAAAAGAAGAACAGGGACATCGAGATATGGTTCTGCACCTCTTCTAAGATACGCGAGGAATGCGCCGAAGAAGTAAGGATAATGGAAGAATTCGGCCCCGTCCTGGCCGACACATGCATGGTGGTCGCGCCGATCGAAGGCGTATTCAGGAGGACGGGCACCAACTCTGCTAAAGCGGGAAATTATCTGCCCACTTTGTGTTCGCAGGAGGTAGTCTGCAGGGACATCTCGAAACTCATGGAGGTCGTGCTGTGATATTGCACGGAAGGGCGATATCGCCTGGGAAGATTGAAGGAAAGGTCCTGAAGATCGACGGGGCGTTCAGTTTCCTCGGAGGGGTGAACGCATCCACGGGCGATCTCACATCAACGGGAGGCAACATCGCCGGGAAGGTGTTCGTTTTCAGTGCGGGCAAAGGAAGCACCGTCGGTTCATTTGTCATGTACGATCTGATGGTCCACGGCAGAGCACCGGCCGCGATCATAAACAGCTCAGCGGAGACGATAGTCACGACGGGGGCGGTGATATCCTCCATACCGA
>JGI24705J35276_12237879_pt1 | contig 13786 bp, 10 predicted proteins | sample TergutNt197P4_FD_35276 | JGI IMG/M metagenome (IMG submission 35276) | reverse complement strand
CTGGCCATCAGACACCCCCAATGGCCAAATGAATCACAAATATGAAATCAGCAAAATCCAGATTCTGAAATCACGCCCGACGCTCTAATCGAACGATTATCGAAGGGAAGCGTCGCCCGGATTGCCGAGGCTGCAAGGTGCGGGCTCTATCCGGACGGCGATGGGCTCTACCTGCAAATCACTAAGCGCGGAACCGCGAGCTGGATTTCGCAATACAAATTTCGCAAGCGGCGCCGAAAGATGGGGCTCGGCTCGCTGCGTCTGGTCAATCTGGATGAGGCGCGCATCAAGAATACCGACGCGCAACGGCTTCTCCGCGTTGATGGCATCGACCCACTGGCCCTTCGCGCCAAGCGCCGCGCCAAGGCGGCAACCGCCAAGACCTTCAAGGAGGCTGCGCGTCTCTTTATCCGCGACAATCAAAGCAAATGGAAAAATCCCAAGCATGTGGCGCAATACTTCATGACGTTGCTGGGCGAGACTGAGGACGGCGAGAAAACCGATAACAATTATTGCGCGGCTATCCACGACATCGCGATCGGCGAGCTCGACACTGCTTTAGTACTCTCTGTGCTCAAGCCGATTTGGCACGACAAGCCCGAAACCGCGTCACGGTTGCGTGGCCGGATCGAAAAGGTCATCGGCTACGCCATGATCAACGGCTTGTGTGATGAGGGCTTAAACCCAGCGCGCTGGAAGGGGCATTTGGAGAACGCACTCCCGGCCAAGGGCGAGGTGCGCGAGGTCAAGCACCATGCGGCGCCGCCATACACGGAGCTGCCTGCTTTCATGACCAAGTTACGTCAGCGCGAAGGCTTGGCCGCGCGCTGCCTGGAACTCGCGATCCTCACGGCGGTCAGGACCGGCGACCTGATCGGCAGTGACCGCGACGATCGACCGCCAATGAAGCGCGAGCACATCAATCTGAGGGATCGGATGTGGACGATCCCGAAAACCAAAACCGGTGTCGAGCATCGCGTGCCGCTGTCGGATGCCGCCACCAGTCTGCTCGCGCGAATCTTTGCGGACTATCCCGACGACGGAAGCGGCATCGTTTTTGTCGGTGACAGGTGCGGCGAACCGCTATCCAACGGAGCGATGCTACGGGTCCGCGATCGCATGGTGAAGGACGGGCTGATCAAAAGGGGCGTGATCACCACGCACGGCATGAGGGCGGTTTTCAAGTCGTGGGCGGCTGACATGACTGACTTCCAGAGAGACACGGTCGAAGCCGCTCTGACGCACGTGATCCCCAATCGGTTGGAACGCGCTTATCGAAGGTCCGACATCTACTTCAAACGGGTCCGCTTGATGGAGGAATGGGCAGTTTTTGTCGAGGGCAAGGCCTCTAATGTGCTAAGGATGCACGCCTAGAAACACAGGCGCAGCATTCGGCTTAGTGTTACGCCCCTGCCCGATGCGTCAACATCGAGCAGGGCCTTGCACGAACATCCCTTCCCAATCGGGAACGTTCGCATGCTCAAACAAATCCAATCCTGCCACGATCCCGCGCTTGTCGAAGAGGTTGTCGGCGCGTTGGCTCATTGCCCGGGTGGACAGTGGCTCTCTCGCGCTGCCAAAGGCGAGCTAAACTGCAGCGATTGGGTCAACACCTACGAGATGTTCCTCGAAGGAGTCGAGCTCAACGCGGTGGTCATTGCACTCCGCGCCTACCGTTGTTTTGATCCTTGGAGCACCACTAGGCTGACCCTGTTCAAGGTCCTGAATTCCAACGACTTCTTCATCGTTCCGAAGATCGACCATCCCGTTTGCGCTGTCAGAATGTGCCCCGCGCCGGGCTGTTCCCTCGAGATTTTCACCGACAGCGGCATGGTGCGTAGTGACGACTTTCTTCTGTTCCTGCCGCCATGGGAGGTTGGATCGGCAAGTTGGGCAAATGCGACGGCAATCCCTTTGTCATTCCCAGGCACCCCGCAGCGCCCCGGGGAGGTCGAGCCGGCTACCAAACCCAAGTCGAAGTCCATAATCTCGCCGGCCAGCAATATCAGTTGCGATGACATGCTGGTGTCTGCAACGGGGCAGACCGGGGTGATGCCGGGATCTGCGGCCAACCGGCAACTCATTTATCATGCCGCACCAGCTCCTGCCAAACCTAGCCGGAAAGAGGAGGATGAAATCGCTGTCGAATTCGCGACGCTAGAGCTAAAGGAGAAGCTTGTGCTCAAGCGCGATGAGTTGTTCGACCTCCTTTTTGGTCCCATGGACAAGCGAGCGCCGCGGCTAATAGGTAAAATCTGGGCCACCCCGTGGACTCGATCTCGTTTCCTGAGGAAGGTCTGGAAGGAGGCGCGCTCGCGCGCGGGCCTCAATCCGAATTCGTCTCGGGGGCGCCGGCCGGACGAATAATCGGCGAGATAAACGGAGAGTTGAGCAATTTAATCGGCGAGATAATTGATGAGAAATTCGGGTCTTCGCCGATTATCTGTTCTTTTAAGTGCATAGTCGTGCGCCCATGATCGCGTGAAGTAACACGCGAGGTGTTCCATGGCCGCCGACTCCATTGCTCTCGACGATCTCAGCCGCACCATCATCAGTGCCCAGCGCCAGACCCCAAGCGCCCCTATCACAAAGCCACAGGACGCCGAACCGCGGTTGTCGGATTCACCACACCTGCAACGCCCAACATTGAGGCGGAAAGCTGCACCGCGACGTCGCCTGCTGCGCAGGCACCTTTCCGAGAGTGCTCACAACGATGACGGTGGTGATGATGGCGACGACAACCCCCCAGACGAGGAGTTGCCGCAGCTTCCCTTGTTAATGCGCATTGAAGATGTAATGCGCGAGTTGTCGATTAGCCGTCGCACCGTCTATGCGCTGATAAACGATGGTAGACTTCATCTGGTGCGCATCGGCATCCGAGGCAGTCGGGTTCGAACGGAAGAAGTCTTGCGGCTAGCCGGCGTCAATTCTAAGCCGCTGCGCGTCGCGCGGCTGCGGAATCAAGGCGAGAACAAGACCGCGCAGCAGAGTTCCTGAAATCGCAGAAGCCGCCCTGGCAGGCGGCTTTTGCTTTGTTCCTGGTAAGCGGTTCGCCAGCCCTCCAAGCCGAAGGAACCGCGTTCAATGGAGGAGGAGCATCATGCTCTATTCTAACGGCTATGCCAAGGCGAGTCCCGGGGCGGTGTCGCTTCGCTCACTCTCCCGCAGCGATAAAACGAAGGCGGAACGGGCGGCAATTGCCGCCGGAATCCTCGACAACCGCCTTGCGATTTGCGGCCTGACCACCGCTCAGCTCGCGATCCTCTTTGGCACAACCCCTTCAGCCATCAACAGGCGTCGCGCCTGTCGAGGAGGTGGGCGCACAAGGCCCACCCTCACCGATCGCTTAGTACGCGCTTCTCCCGCAGAACGGCTCGAGGCTGCGCGCGCGATCGGGATCGACGTCGTCTGGGATTCCATGATCGCCCCGGCACTCGCCTAGAACGCTGCGGCGCCGCTCGAAAATCGGCGGCGCCGTTTCTCTTTGCATCATTGGCGCAATCGAAACGCAATGTGCGCCCAAAGCAAATGGAGAAGTCATATGGATATGAGAAAATATGTGGGTGCCGTCTTTCTGAAAATCGAAGACATTAAGGCGAGCGGCCCAAGACGGGTGACGATCACCGAGGTATGTGAAGGTCGCTTTGGCAAGCCCGATCTCACTTTCGATGATGGAACGCGGTTGTCGGTCAATGCCACCAATGGCCGCATACTCCTGCGCACTTACGGAACGGACGGCGACGCTTGGATCGGCAAGCGGATCGAGCTCGTGCTTGGCACAATCGATTATCAGGGCAAGCCGCAGGAGGCTGTCCTGGTTAAGCCGATCTCGCGGCCGATCGATGCGCGCCCGAAGCCAGAGTTAGACGACGAAGTGCCATTTTGAGGACAAGTTGCGGGGACCGGGCTTCTGAGCAACGGTCCCTGGATGTTTGCTGGGATTTGGACCATGTCGCCAGTCCTTCCTTCCATCAGCAAGATCGCAGAAATCCTTGGCGGCGACATGGCCGGCGCTGAAGCGCTGGTGCCCGGGCCAGGACATAGTCGAGAAGACCGCTCGCTGGCGATCAAGCTCGATAATGCAGCACCCGAAGGCTTCGTGGTGCACAGCTTTGCGGGCGATGATCCGATCGCATGTCGCGATCACGTGAGGACGAAACTCGGGCTGCCGGAGTTTGCGCCTAAGAAAAAGCAGCCCAACAGAGGCGCAAGACCATTCTCGCCGACTGTTGCCGAATATGTCTATCGACTCGCGGATGGTGCGCCCTATCTGAGAGTGCAGCGGACCGAGACCAAAGATTTTCTTCAATCTCATTGGGACGGGGAGAAGTGGGTTAACGGCAAGCCGAAGGGGCCGAAGATTCCGTATATGCTCCCGCAACTGATCGCGGCGGTGCCCACCACACCGATCTATGTCGTCGAAGGAGAAAAAGACGCTGACAATCTCGCTAAGATCGCGCTTGTGGCCACGTGTAATTCCGAGGGCGCTGACAACGGTAGCGGCGGCAAGTGGACATCTGATCTCAATCAATATTTCCAAGACCGCAACATCAACATCATTCCAGACAACGATGCGCAGGGGCGCAAGCATGCTCAGTACGTCGCGCGTCAGCTTGAGCCTATTGCAGCAAGTGTGCGGGTCATTGAACTGCCCGACCTCACGCCCAAGGGTGACGTTAGCGATTGGCTGAGATCGGACACGGCGGGCGTCAAGCTAAGCAAACTCGCCAAAGCAGCACCGCTGTGGGAGCCTAACACCGATGGGGTTGCGAGCGACACTGCAAGTGACGAGGAGCTGATCGTCGAGCTCGCAGGGCTCTCTAGGCTTGCATATGCTAAGCGCCGCAAGCGCGCGGCAGAGGACATGGAGATCGGTGTTGGCGAGCTCGACAAGATTGTCGCCGAGGCGCGCGACGACAGCAAGAGCGAAGAAGGGGCGCCCGCACTCTATGGCCATTGGAACGTCGAGCCGGCGGATGAACCGGTTGACGGCTGCATCCTGCTGAGAGAGCTCAAGGAAACTGTCCGGCACTACGTATTCATAAGCAATGACCAAGCGATTGCGGTGGCACTATGGATCATCTTCTCATGGCTGCATGAACATCTGACGCACAGCCCGATCCTTTATGTGACGTCCGCCGAGAAGGAGAGCGGCAAGTCCACATTGTTGGGCGTTTTGAATTTTCTGACGCGGCGTTCACTGCAGAGCGTCGACATCAGCGGGCCTGCACTATTCCGCTCAATCACAAAATGGCAGCCGACACTGGTAGTTGATGAAGCCGATAAGACGCTCACCAACAATCAGGATCTGTGCGCCGTAATCAATTCGGGCTGGACGCGCGGCCAAGGCGTCGCCCGTTGCCATCCGGACACCCACGAGCCCGAGATATTCAGCACGTTCGCGCCGAAGATCGTCGCCATGAAAGGACGTAATCTGCCGGATACAACGCTCTCCCGGTCGATCGTCATCACCATGAAGCCGCGGCGCGTCGGCAATCCGAAAGAGCATACCGCAGACTTCGACCATCTCGACAACGAGACCTTCGCTCGCTTGCGCTCTCAGTTAATGCGCTTTGCGGCGGACAACGGCGAGGCAAACGCGAAAGCTACGCCAGAGACCCCGCCCGGCTTCTACAATCGGCGACGAGCAAACTGGAAGCCGCTGCTGGCAATCGCCGAGACGTGCGGCAGTGAGTGGAAGAGGGCAGCCTGGACGGCCGCGCTAGCGATCGAGGCCGTTGCGGACACATTCGATCCTTCCATCGGTGTAGAACTGCTATGGGCGATCAAGGCCGCCTTTGACGCACGGGCAGAGCCCCCCAAAAACAAGGATCGGATCAAGTCCGCCGACCTTATCGACGTTCTTGTTGCGGACGCAACGGCGCCGTGGGCCACGTACAACAAAGGCAAACCAATCTCGGAGCGACAGATTGCGAGATTGCTCAAGAATTACGAGATCGTGCCTAAGACCATTAGGCTCGACGATGGAGCCGCCAAGAGCACCACCGCTAAGGGCTACTTGAGGGAGTGGTTCGCCGACGCTTTCGCCCGCTTCTGCACCTCTTCATCGCCCGAGGGGGAGAATTTATCCGTAACATCCGTCACAGACTTATTTTCACGGGAGTTTTCGCAATTTTCGGTCCGTCACAGGGCAAACGATGTTACGGATCAAAGAAGCGGAAAACCCCTCAATATTAGCGATGTGACGGATGTTACGGATAGAAGCGGAGGGGTGCCTCGAAATGGGGATCGTGACCCCCACGTTACCGGTGACAACGCAAAAGGGATCGATTCCTCAACGCGCGGGCCGGGCCTGAGCCTCCGGGCAGTCGACCAGCTCGCCCGCGAGTTTTCCGAGCTAAAGACCGGTTCCGCGGCCCAGTTGGAAGCCGCGATCCGGCAGCGGCTCACCGGCGCCGAGGTGCCGCCGGAAGCAATCGACGTCGAGGTCGAGAAAATCGTTCGTCGCATGGAGGACGTAGCCGACACGAGCGCGTCGTCAACTCGTCCGTTTGATCTCATCGGCGCGGAATACATTCATCCCTGTGCTTACTGCGGCAGCAGCGAAGGGCATGTTTACATGATCCGGGACGGCACCAAGAGCCACCCGCTCCACGAAGGGTGCGCGGCCGCGTTCTTCGGCCGCGAAGGCTGCCTGAGGATGAGGAGCCCGTTCCCCGACGACCGATACGATCCGGACGCTTGGCCGTTCAACCACGAGGATGAATGATGGCATTGCCTGAATTCGCTCTCGCGTTCCACCCGCTTGCAGACTTCTTCCCATTGATGGAGGACGCGGCATTCGAGGAGCTTGTAACCGACATCAAGGCACACGGCGTGCGCGAACCCGTGGTGCTGTATGAGGGCGCGATCCTCGACGGCCGCAACCGTTACCGGGCATCGATTCAGGTGGGTGTCGCCTGTCCGACCCGAACTTACGATGGGGACGATCCGCTCGAATTCGCCATCTCACTGAATCTGAAACGCCGGCATCTCAACGAGAGCCAGCGCGCTATGGTGGCTGCAAAGCTCGCCTCTATGCCTGCACATCGCCCGCCGTCGAAAGAGCCCCCGAATGACAAGTCGGCAAATTTGCCGACTTTCCCAATGAGTCAGCCCGCGGCAGCCACTATGCTCAACGTCTCCGAGCGACTGTTACGATTGGCAAAGGTGGTGCAGCAAGGTGCCGCGCCTGAGCTCGTCGCCGCCGTCGAGCAGGGTCGTCTTGCGGTGTCCGTTGCCGCAAATGCGGCCAAACTGTCTTCCCAGGATCAGCAAGAGATCGCGAGGTGTGCCAAATCCGGCGACATTAGTGTCGTACGCAGGACTGTGAAGCAGCGGCTGTGGCGCGAGCGGGAGGCCCAGCTCGGTGCCAGACAATGCGCACTTCCGCAGCGCCGCTACGGCGTGATCCTCGCCGACCCGGAGTGGCGGTTTGAGCCTTACTCGCGCGAGACCGGATTGGACCGAAGTGCCGATAACCATTACCCAACCTCGCCGCTCGACGTGATCAAGGCCCGTGATGTGCCGTCGATCGCCGCCGACGATTGTGCACTGTTCCTGTGGGCAACGGTACCTATGTTGCCGCAGGCGCTGGAAGTGATGGCAGCATGGGGATTCCACTACGTATCGAGCGCGGTCTGGGTCAAGGACCACATCGGGACTGGCTATTGGTTTCGGATTCGGCATGAAATTCTACTGGCTGGCACCAGGGGCCACACATCCCGGCACCCGCACACGGGCTGCAGTGGGACTCGGTGATCAAGCAGCCTCGCGGCGAGCATAGCGCGAAGCCGGAAGCCGTGTGCGAGCTGATTGAGGCCTACTTCCCGAACCTGCCCAAGATCGAGCTGAACCGCCGCGGCCCGGCAAGGCCCGGCTGGTCGGCGTGGGGCAATGAAGCAGCGGAGACTATCTGACCACTCAGACCGGAATCCCAGCCTAAAGAACTGGTCTAGAGCGTTGCCCTCCGAATCGTGTCGGGCGCGCCAAAATATCTATCTACTTCCGCGTACATTGATCATTGATCGACCGCGCTCGGTCCATCAAACTATCGACTTGAGCGATTCTCCGCGCGAATTGTGGCCATGCTTGGATAGAACCGTTCGAACGCGGTTTGAAAAGACTGCCGATGGGCCGAAAAAGTGACAAGTATCGCAATCTTTTCGTCCACGGTCGCAAAATAGTCTGTGAAGTAATTCCGGATCTCGGATTCGAATTGCCTGCTGTGAACCCACGTCCGGTTGCCGATCGCATCGCGTCTGACGAATTCGACTGTCGAAGAGCGTCCCGTGGGTGCGCCATTGCGGTCCATCAAGGGCTTGGTGGTCGACAGGTGATCCTCGTAGAGGTCGAACCGATCCTCACCTCCCCGTTCCTTTGCGGACATAATGATGATAGCGGTCTTCTGAGCGTCCTCTGACGTATCTTCACAAACCCATTCCGTGCCTTCCAAATTGCACTTCCAAGCAGACGGCAACTCGAAGGAGAGATAGGAGCTACGAAAGATTTCGGCTGAGAGCGGCGAGCAGAATGCTGAAAACAGTTGCACAGTCGCGACCACAAGCCCAACCACTTTCATCTTGTCTCCTCCTCCATCGTATCAATCGACTTAACCGACATTGAATGATCGAGTGCTCGCACGACTTCGGTCCAAAGCGGTTGCCCTTGCTCGGCGTGCTCATTCCTCGCCACGCGATAAAGCGCCAGTGTGGATAGGACGATGACGTCATCACCGGTCACCGACCTCGCCCATTCCTTCACTTGCGACCAGTCGCGTTCTGACGGATCCAGCTCGACCTGAGGGTTCACCACTACAAGCTTTCTTTGGGATACTCGCAACGCACGAGAGGCGAGACCGATCCGCGTAACGGCGGACATTGCTCGCGGGCCCGCAACGCAGAGGAGCGCGAGCGGCGCGAGACCGGGAAACTCGAAAACCGGAGCGACGCCACCTGGCGTCGCTATCTCGCGCGCTCCAAGCTTCAAGAAAAGTTCTCTGACCGCGGATCCAAGGCTTCGCTCGTCCTTGGCAGCAAGTAAGCGGCTGGCGACGCGGGAAGCCTCGATTTTCAACCGGGCAGCTCGCATTTTTGACTCCGTGCGCTCGCGTATCGCCGCGAGCCGATCGAACTCGTCGACCGCTGCCGCGCCGTCCAGAGTGTCGTATCGCGTCAGCCAAGCCGGGTCGTCGCGGTCCAACAGGGCGCGCCAGCGCAAATGCAGCAAGAAGCGATCGCTCAACCGATGATCGTTCGAGTCCAGGGCCGAGGACAGAAGATATTCCTTTAGCTCCTCGGCCGCTTGCGCGGGCAATTCCCGGGCCAGATAATCGAAAACGCCAGCGAAGCGGTCGTCTCCGGCCAGCAAGAAGCGTTTTTCCGGATCGGCCCCCAAGAGCGCGAAGTGAAGGTAGAAATCGGCAATCTTTTCATGTCTGAACCTATACTCCAACGCGGTGTTGCCGCCGGCGACGTCGACACTGGTCCGCCTGACCTGCTTTCTCTGCTCGAGAATTGCGACGTATTCCCCAAATGATGACCAGTCGATCTCCGCCTTGTTATCCTCGCGGGCGTTTAGCGCCGACTTGGAAAACGCGCTAATGGGAAACGAACGACCCAACTTGGTTCGGCAATCCTCATCCACCAATCGGAATTGTTGCTCCTGCAATCGGAACGGATCGGGATCGATGTCGAGGGACAGCAGGACTGCCGCCGTGTCGAGATCCATGGGATTGGCCAGAGTCACCAGGAAACTTGTGACGAGCGCGCGATGTGTGGGATCGGCCGACGCCGGGCCGGAGTCTCCCAGCTCCTCAGATAATTCATCCAGATAAGCGTTGACCCTCTGGGAGTAGTACCCGCCGCGAAGAGGAGCGTCGGCATCCAACGAAGTCTCGCGGCTCAACAGAAATTCTCTCATCTGCTCTTTGGTCAAGGGCAGAAGATAGTAGGTGGTCAGCTTCGTCGGCAGAGAAATGCCGACCTCCTGTGAACTCAGGAAGACGTTGGCGGTCGGATAGTCGACCACGAACCGCACGATCCGTTCCTGAAGTTCCCGGTCGACTTCGTTGAGCCCGTCGATGTAGACATCGAGAATACCCGAGCGGATGAGCGACACGATAAGGTCAGTATCGCGGCCAAGGCCGGGAAAACGCGAGCATACCGTGGACACGACATCGTCACCGCACTCGGCCGCGCGCAGGTAGAGGAACGGGTTTCTCCTGGACGCAGTCGCTGTGAGGACGTGCCTCAGGTAGCTCGTCTTGCCGCGTCCCGAGGGGCCGAAAAGGCAAGTTGGTCCCTTCCAATCGGCCAAACCACTGATGATCGGCAACGTCGATGTTTCCAATCTGCCGGAGAGCGCCTCGCGCTCGGCGTCCTTCATGCCGGCGGAGAGGTTCGATCGGTCTAGCCTTACGACGTGAGAGTCGGGATAGTACGGCCCTTCCTTCATTCCGAGCGATCGGCGCCCGACGTCTCCCGCCATACCAGCCACGAACGGCGCGAACAACAATCTTCGCAGCGGGGCGATCCAGACGAGGAGTATGTCGACGTAACCGAAACCGAGGATCTTCCGCGCCAACGGGTTGTAGAAGATGTGAGTCTGGACTCTGGTCGATCTGCGGTAGGCAGCGAGCAGCACGCACCAGAAGGCCAAATGCAGGACGAGGGCAGTCGGAATCGCCAGAAGGAGCAGGAGCACCGCGCGAAGCAACCACTCCCTCCTGATCGGCCAGACTTGGTCGGGTAGATCGCGTGAAAGCGCGGAATCCCACTGCTTGAGCAGCATGGTGTCTGTAACGCCCCAGCCCACCTGCGGCGCGAGAGCAGCGGCACGCATCGCCATCCTCGGTCGGGCCAGATCTCCCGCCCCCCGAGTCTTCGAAGCGGACCAAAGTTGGAAGAGCGTCTTGAGTTGCTCCGCCGGCTGCTCCGTCGCTTCCAACGTGCCGTCCCTAAGCGAGAGAAGCCATACCATGTCGCCCTGTTCCGTCAGGCCTTTGGAATTCGAGGGCGCTAGCCAGGCGACGCAAGCCGGCAGCCAATCCTCGCCTTGGAATCTTTCCACCGCCGACGCCTCCAAGAGCAGGAGAGCGAGGCGATTGTCGGCAAACGGTCCTAGGGTTGCGACATCGGCGCATAAGCCGGTCATGCTGCCGTGCTTCGAAGACGGTCCTCGGGCCAAAGAGTTGTCCAGCATTTCCGAATCGAGGGGCATCGAATCTGGGCGCTTTTCGAAGGCCCTTACGACCCATCCACGAAGGCCTTCGGTGGACAATCGGGCCAGCAGCCAGTCTATGCGCTCGCGGCTGAATAGGCCTGCACGGTCGGGTGCAACATGCGAGGCTCGCGTGAAACCGCGCAGAGCCCTGATCGTGAGTTCGTCCGGCGTGTCCGATAAGCCGACGCGGGGCATGATCGCATCAAAGGTACCGACGAGGCCTTGGACGCTGCCGATGAGCATCAGGTCGTCGAATGCCGCCCTCGCTACGTCGAGGTCGACTTGATTGGACGATAGCAGGGTCAACTGACCCAACTCCTGATCCGTCCATCCATCTGACCGTGCGGTCAGCTGCAAGACGTTTGCGATGGACTTCCTGTTGTGTGCGATGTGGTCGGAGAGAGAATCGTTTCCATCGGGTTTGAGGGCCCGACGGAGGTCGGTCAGCGCCGGATGATCGGACGGCAGCGCCTCAATCAACGCGGCGACCAGAGGATCTACGTTCGCGCGGCGCCCGAAGCCGACTAATCCGACGGGATCCGAGGCGAAGGCGCGCCGGGTCGCTTGAGCGGCTCGCAGAATATCGCGGGCCTTCCGGAATCCCGCCGAATCGTCGAAGTTTTCAGCAGCGGCATTCACTTTCTGCATCAACGCAGCTGCGTAAACGGGGCTGGCGGCGGTGCCAAGTCGTGACGTCATAGCGTCGAGGGCGCTCGCAATGCCGTCCACCGAGCATGGGCGGTCAACCCGCGACCGCGCGATGTTCGAGAGCAAGCTCGTCAACAGTGTCGCGGTATCTGTCGGGTTCAAATCAGACCTGACTACGAGTGCCGGAGCACCGACGTCGCACCGGCCAGATTCGACCATCTGCTCCAGAGGCAGGTCGGCGGTTCGTTCTTTGAGCACGGAGAGCGAGCCGGGAGCGGCCGCCAAGGCGCCCAATGCGGCGTACCCGCGATCGGAAAGCCAGAAGTTTTTATCCCCGCGGTGACGCTCGATCATCGCTTTCGCGGCGTTCGGATTGATGCCCAGCAGGAGCCGCAGAGCCTCAGCCCACACGCCAGAATCCTCGGATTGTTCTACGATTTTCTCAAGCGACGGAGCAAATGCTGTAACCCTATCCGGCGGAAAGCTCGACACCCTCAAGAGCGCGGTGCGCAAGACGCCTTCATCGGGGCTTTCGAGCGCCTTGGACAGTTCCGTGTCCGTTACCTCTACTCCCCGCGCCACCGCATATCTAAAGGCAAGAACACGTTCTTTTTCGTTGTTCGACGATCTCAATGCAAGCACTTGGCTCTCCAAGCCAGAGACAATTTCGGGGGAGGATGCGATCCGCTCAACGAGTTCGCCGCTCGTGCCGTTCGAAGAATCAGTCGCTCTTGCCACCAAAGCGCGCTGCGCGGGCGGCGGCGCTGTACGCATCCGGCGCAAGACTTCATCTATAGGCTTGCTGTCAACCGTGCCCCGTTCATCGAAGACGAGCGTTCTCGCCAGTATGTCGGCTAGAATCGGTAGTGGCTTGGTAAGACGCTTGTATACCTCGCGGCTGTCGGAGAAATTCGATTGAACGCGCTTTTCCAGAGCCTCCTGCACCTCTTTCCTGGACATGACGGCGTCAACCGTCTTGGGCCAGAAATCATCCCCTGTCCCCAAGACCTCTCCGTGCTTGGCCGCCAACGCTTCCAGGATGTTGCGAGATAGATCGATCGGGGCAGATAGGAGCCTTACAACACCGGCAGCCAGCCTATCTTCGGTCCGATCGGGTACTCCCGACCGAGCAAACGATGACACGGCACCACCGATAGCTATCGGCAGGATGCACAACGCCGCGAGAACGGCACGACGTATCGCGTGGCGATTAAGGGCTCGGCAGGACGATCCGAGCGGGTTACCGCAAACTCCGAACATCCAACGGGGCCTCCTAGACCGACAGAAATGCGTTACCAGCCAGGTTCGAAAAGCAATCGAAGCACAACGATAGCGTGCGCTGCCATCCGTTCAAGGACGTTCTTTTGCGAAGCGTCCCCGCAGGGCCGATGTTGGTGCGATACCGATAACGCAGATCAGCAAATCTCTGTCGGCCCCGAAATTGGTAATCGAAATCATAAAGCGATTTCGTAGTTCTGTTCTGAGTGGTGCGCCATTCTTTGAAGAGTGCGGCTTGGCCCTATAGCTACATGGATGGCCTAGAGGTGGAATCGTCACCGTCTTTAAAGGATTTGGATATTTTGATACGTCTGCGCTTGCCGGGCGGCAATTGGGGGTAGGGCAGCATGAAAGATGGCACGATCGCGTCGAAGCGCTCCATCCCGCAGGTGGGTAGCTTCGTTACCGTCCGGGGGAAGTCCTGGATTGTCGAAGGAGCCGAAAAGAAAGGGCCGGTCCAGGCGCTGAAGCTGATCTCGTGTGAGGACGATTCGCAAGGCGAGGCAATCGAGCTCGCCTATGCGGCCGAACTGCAGCCGGTGGTGCTTGACCCGAATGACTGGTCGCCGCTGCTCACCAGGACATTCGAAGGACCGCAGCGCCTCGGCGCCTACTTGCGATCGACCGAGTGGCGCAC